>Ga0136643_10009204_pt1 | contig 14513 bp, 2 predicted proteins | sample TergutLab28metaG_FD_96883 | JGI IMG/M metagenome (GOLD analysis project Ga0136643, IMG submission 96883) | Labiotermes labralis P1 segment gut microbial communities from Petit-Saut dam, French Guiana - Lab288 P1 (version 3) (version 3) | ecosystem: Host-associated > Arthropoda: Insects >... | reverse complement strand
TAATAATAATAATAATAATAATAAATGTGATTAAAATAGAAGCAGAGAAGATTCTAAAATATAAAGACCTTACAATAGAAATACAGCACATGTGGAATGTAAAAACGAAGGTGATACCAGTAATAATAGGGGCGACTGGGACTATTTCAAAGTCATTCAGAAAATACGTGAGCAACATACCAGGAAATCATGAAGTCACGGAACTACAGAAAACAGCCATATTGGGCAAAGCATAAATCCTTCGGAAAGTACTAATATAAAAGTATAATAGATTCAACACTGAAACTAACGTTATAAGCACCATGAATAGTAACAACAGAATAGCTGCAACACTGTATTCTCCAGGGACATAGTTTGTCTCAGGAATACAAGTATAAATACCCTGCATAAAGGAGATGTTGATGATAATAATAATAATAATAATAATCAAACAACAACAGCAACTTATTTAACGCAAGTGACTCTTCTGATCTACTATTAAAATAGAATTAACGAGTTCTTTCGAAACTTTGATATTAGTTACCACACAAACCGCCATATACTTGAAAGCTTTAAATCTCCAACCAGGCTGTCAGAACTTCAAGTCACGCATCAAGTTTCTTTCCGCTACCTTCCCTGGTCATAAAATTCACTGCCTGTGTGTTCCTTTGTCTTTCCTTTTAATCTTTCTTACCTCAAAGGTAGCTTTACCATTACTGGAATCTTCACTTATTTTATTCAGACGTATTTTCCTTCGTTTCTTTCAACTGCAATAGCCACCAGAAGCTTCACACCCATGTCAGTTCCAGTAGGCTCCACCGTGTCCTGATCTAGGAAGTTTTCTGTCTCAATACCTTTCTTTGTTACGGGTTTAATCATTTGTATCATTTCGAATTCGTATTCCTGGATACTATATTACCAAAGTATCATTCTATTACAGACACTTAGCAGTTTGCGATACCATCGACTTACTTCCACAAAGACGATCGTAATACAATCAGTAACCCCAGCGACCGTTCGACGCGATGCGCATGCGTACGAGTCGACGTTGTGTTCGGTCCTTTGTTATTGTTTTCATCAGTTTAATATCATGCTGCACAGAGTGCTGTATTTGTGTGTCTGGTCCGGGTTTTATATTTTGTTTTATAATAAAGTGGGCAATCGATGTGTATGTACAGTATCAACGACTTAACACAAAGTCGACCTACGCCTCGATCGTCGAAACGGAACCCAGGCCTAAGGAAGCCTCTATATTCCAGTCATAACAAATAGTATTTTTTATCTATCTTTTCAGCTGACTTTATTATATTTCATATATGAAAGGTAAAGGTAAAGTGCACCATTGTACAGGCACTGAGGCTCTGTACAGACAGTACGGCCCACAGGGGGAGTAGAGGTATAGCTCTACTCTTTCTTGACCACGGCACTAGGAGGGGGTGAGGGGTCAGCGTCACGTCCTGGCCGCTCTTTAGCCTCAGGAAAGACCCGATATCCATTGTACAGGAGGCTAGGTGGGCCCCAGGGCCGGTCTGGACAGGTGCGGAAAATCACGCCCCCACCGGGATTCGATCCCCGGACCGTCCAGCCCGTAGCCAGTCGCTATACCGACTACGCTACCTGGCCCACATATTTCATATATGTTTATGCTAAAATTTAAATATATGACAATTAATGCACAGTCACAGTAAAGTATCTCACTTATCGAATGACTCACTGCGAGACTAATTGATTCGGAATATTTTAGTTCTCAAAGTAGTCATAGGTTATAAGTCAAGTCTTCAGAAACATAATGACATCATTATTGGTAAATATTTACTAACGTTTCGAAGGAGCCTGCCGTTCCCATTTCCAGGGTCAATGTAACTCAATCTATTTTAAATGATTCATGATCATGCACACAATCTGCTCTGACACTTTCTCTGCCTGAATTCGGTGAACCCTGAAAATGGTAGCAGCAAGCTTTTCCTGGAACTGTCGACAACTATTTACCCTCAACACGGCATCGTATCCAATAATACTTGATTTTTCGCCAGCAATACTGTCAGAACACCGGACTTGCCAATCTGTCTTTTGTATGGTATTAAACATACGTGAAATGCTATTGACATATTTAGGCAGTCAACACGGATGCAAACCGTGGGCATGTGTAAATTTAAAACAACTTTCCGAGCGTACCCTTGCAGAATGCTGACGTCACATCCGGTAATTTTATTCAGGCGTGTTTTTAAACAAGTGACAGCTCGTTACACCATACAGTACGATAGTCGCATAACCATCTGCACACGTTACAGATCTACGCACAAACATGTGCAATGTCAAAAGGTAACAGAAATTTAATAAAAATACACAGGAAGGGCCGCCGCCCTGCCATCGTCCCGGAAGCCAAAGCGATGCGGTTTTGGCATTTCGGGGAGGGAACTCGGATATTAAATTTACCTACTCTCCTGCTACCAGTACGTCTTTAGGGGTTGACACTGATAAACTTACGCTATTTGCTGGTCCTCATTTCCTTTATCACACGTTCGTTCCTATTAGTATATAAACGTGCTATTAAGAAGGAAATATAGAAGACTGTCAGCAATCCAGTGTGCGGTGCCACGTTTTATTCTTTAACCCAACCCTCCCCCCCCCTTCCCCCAAAACACACACTTTGTCACTCTCTCTCTCTTTAGTGAACCGAGTTATTGGAATTTTCTCTCGCCATTATTACTACTGGAAAAGAAATGATCTGTTGAGCAGTAACAGTTGTATAAAAACGACGCCTCGTGAGTCTTTCGCCGTACTTGTTAAAACACAGATGATCGCTTCCACTGCAATTTGACTTCGTAACGTTAGATCGTGCAAATTCCTTTGTCAAGCACGAACTTGAAAGAAGGCATCACGAAGTGCTAAAATTAATGTATAATAAAATAATACGTCAGCATTATCTGTTTATTTATAATTAAGGCTACATGTTTCGACCTATTAGTCGGTCATCTTCAGACCTACATAGCAGACTAAGTCATTGGTGCTATGTGCACATTGGGGTCCCAATGTACACACAGAACCAATGACTTAGTCTGCTATGTAGGCCTGAAGATGACCGACTGATAGGTCGAAACATGTAGCCTTATTTATAAATAGATAGTGGCTACGTATAATTGATTTTATTATACATTAATTATTTTTTCAATTCAGTAACACGTAACGGTGAATCTTGATTATTTACAGCCTAAATATTGACATTTAAGTCTGTTGTAAGTGTACAAGTACAATACTTCAGGAAACTGCAGACTAAAGCAACATTAGCAAGGTAAATAAAGTAGTAACTAAACAAGGAAAGAGATTTTTGGGTGTTTATCTTTTAAAGAAGGTTCCTCTAAAGACGGCGGAAGCAGGGTACTGCGAAATGTTGGTAATTCTGTATCAGACTACACTGTCATATTCTGGAACGCAGCAGTCTTCACGTTCACCGCTGCGGGAACCTCATATATAACACAAAAGTATACCTAGAAGGGATGCGAGCGTGGAAGGGGATAGAAGAGAATATGAAGGCGTAGAGAAAGAAGGGAAAAGAGCGGATTAGGAAAGAAAATACGAGCCGGACATCAAGAAAGTTTCAGTTATTCATAATGCCGCACGAAAACGTAATCCCCTCCCCCCCCTAAAAAAAACCAAGCGTATTAAACTTGTACGTAATTCCTGTTAGGTCCACCACAATCTGACCCATTCTAAACTTAGAAGTTATTTTCATACTGCACGTAAATCGTGTGTGGCACAATATTTTAAATCACCTTCTCAGTACTCTCTGCCTTCTGCTACGAGGCCCCAGTCTATTTTGTAACTATTATTAGACAGCAGTAATTTCTCTGTATAAAACTTACAAAATCAACACACACAAATTTTGTGGTCATTCTTATGTCAAAATTCCGACGCTACTGGACAGTTTTCCTTAAAATCTGCACTGCTGTTTACACGAACCCTGTAAAGCTGTAGATTCCAGTAATTAAAGTACAAAAATATACAAATTGTTTGCATTACGGTAAAAGTTTAATGAAAAGCAAGGAAAATAGTTTACCACAACGTGCCGTAGCAGTAACTTCCATAAAACTTAGTTACTGCTAAAACCCGAACACATTACCATCACTAATTCAGCTTCTAGTCTCTGCAGGTTTTCAAGTGCGTTACTGGACACTCAATGCATCTGATTTCTACTTCATTAACGGCTCTGATTATTTGTATCTCTTATAATAGAATTGTTACAGCAACAAATACGCATCAAGTCCCGTGATATATGCTAAATCGCAAGGACAGATTATTTCAGACTCTATGCATCATGACTAGCATGCAACAATACGTTACATACGTTTGTCAATGCCCAATACAGAACTGTATTCCATCATTAACTTCATTCAGTCTCTCCATGTTTTAAGTGCATTATTCTCTCGGTAATACAATTGACTTTTCCCCTTTCGGGTTAGGCAGTAGAATTTATATATATGCAAAAGTGAAGCAATATCAGCAACAAATGAACACCATGGTCAGTGACGTACGCAAAATTGCCACAATCGCATTTCGAAAAGCGTACTTCCATTCCTCCGCTATTTGAAATAAGCATTTTTGGAAGCTTTTAGGGAACAACATTTTTTCGAATTAAAAATCTTCCTAAAATCGGTTTTAGTCATTATTTGATAACTTCTTGCAGTTGCAAAACTGTGTTTGACGCTCCAACTCTGCAGAAGAAAGATACAAATTTTCTTACTTCTCTACGAACCCTTGTTTCATTTCCCACTCACAAAACGGCCGCCAATCCGCAGCCATTTTATTTATGTTACAATATTCGGTGTCTTCGTCTCGGTTTCAGATTATATGACTGCTAAAGGCAACCGCTGGATTCCGGAAAACATTACATTACACCATAACAACTCGTTTTAATGACGTCTTATAATTCACTGATACTATCTGATCAGTTAACATCGGCTACAAGCAAAGCCGTAATTATCCTCAGCTCAACACTTTATATTCCGATTAACCAAGTAACGCACAAGAACAATAACAAACTCTGCCCTGAGTGATTTCAGGCTTCCGCCGCGAAGTAGATGAGAACTGCGTTCTTCTGGGTTGTTACTCAGCGAGTGGTGGTAATTCCTTACAGATACTTCGGGACAATCTATCGGTACCATCTTCGAGGGTCAAGAACCCCCCCCCCCAAAAAAGGATTCTAGGTCCTTGAAGATGGGAACGATAAGTTGTCCCGAAACGTCGGTAAGGAATTACCATTACTCGCTGCGTAATAACCACAGAAGAACGAAGTTCTAAATGTCTGCCGTCTTGTAGAAGAATCAGAAGGACTGCCACACTAACGTAAAACATCACGAATCGGAATTATCCTGGGCTGCTTTAACCAATTCCCGTCTCCTCAATAGCTTTTGCCTAAAATCTCTCTTAATGTTACCATTACATGTCTTCGGTATTGCAAATGGCCGTCTTTCAAGTAGTTTCACTCTAGAAAATCCTTATGAAATCCCTCCGTTTCGAGGTCTAGTGCAAGTATAGACTACGACAAGGTTCCCAGAAGCCATTATCGTCACAACACTAGGTGATTTTTTTAACCCTTTCAACGCCGAGTTAAATCCCATCTGCCATCTCCTAGCATTATTAGGAGCTCGTCATATTCTCCACGTTAGCAGTGTAAGGGTTAAGGCATGAATTTTTTTGTTATGTCACTTGACTTTGCCAGTACATTTTTAAGAATTCTGTTTCCGAAAACTCGTAATTAAAGATTTTTTCTCTCAATATAGAGGCAGCAACTTACACGTGCAGAATATAACTTTCTTGAGGAGTTTCACACACACACACACAAACTACCTTGCAATGTCAGTCATGTTGATGAGTATAACGTAAGTGTGCCAAAATATTAATAAGTCTTGCTGCTATAGCCAGAAACGCCACACGTATCGTTTTAATATACAGGACCATCGGAACAAGTATGAGAACTGGACTGCTTGAGCCTAGAAGATGGGACCGATAGGTTGTCTTGAAACGTCGTTAAAAAAACAACCATTCTACGCTGCTTAAAATCCAATAAGAGCACGGAATTCAAAGGGATTCTTGTCTCCAGAAATGCTGGTGATAATGAATTTTAAGCTCTTGGTTCCGTGCATCATAATTCAATATTAAATAAAATCTGATTTAGTACTCCTGAAGACGGGTGCGGTGACACCCGAAACATATAGTGTGATTTTGCAGCAAAATAAATCAGACTGCATACTGTTGCAACTAGTTGGATTTTATTTAATATTGAATATGGTGTTAATGAACTTCGCAAATTACTTAGGTTCCAAATAAATGTCTAACAAATGTTCCACCTGGAAATTTCGTGAATACTCGTTTGACACTGGTGCGGAAAACACACACACTTCGTCTCTGTGTAAACCTAACGCACAGAAACTTGGTCTAAACTCCCTTGTTGTGGGATTAATAATGGGGCAATACAACCTAGATGTGTGTCATTAAGACTACGTAACATTCCACGTGTTCTCGGATAATAGTCATTAACCTGTGGTTACGTTATCACTTGGGACAGATAAGGAAATGTTGCAGTTTAACAGGAGTCGGAGTAAAGATAGGCTATATCTACAAATATACATTTTACATTAAGATTTAAAGGGCAGCTATGAAACCAAATCTTAATACGCGTAGCAAATATCTTCGGTACTTGCAAAGGCAATCGTGAACTATTAAACTTTTTATGCTCTATAGTAAAATTTTATGGACATGCACTAAGCTGAAATTTAAAATTAATGCGCCAGAGAAATCACAGCTGCCGAATTCCAAGCGCATACTCCCTAAGGCTGTAATGTTTCAGGAAGGAAATCATCCGACAGGGTCACCGGGAATATTCTGGATTAAACATACAAATTTGATGTTCAGGTGACCGTACAACGTGAAAAATTCTTATAACAAAACTAACCAGATGCACTCATTTCTTAAATTTACTTTTCGAATAAAACTCTACATGTTTCGGACAGTTCCTCTGTCCATCATCAGGAGTTTTTCACTGTACACACAGCATATTACATACACCATCGCTATGTGTACAGTGAAAAACTCTTGATGATGGACAGAGGAACTGTCTGAAACATGTAGAGTTTTATTCCAAAAACAAATTTGAGAAATTAATGCATCTGGTTGGTTTTATTATAAGAATTTAAAATATACAGCTCAATACGGCAGTATGTAATAAGTCTGAAGCTGTCCATCATCCGATGCATCCGCTACATAATATATATTTCAGGAGATCGCTCTACTTCTGTCTTCAGGTGATCAATTAACAGCTCAGATAATACAGGGAGATGTTTCATTTGGCGCATTCCGTCATTATGGGGTACGACACCGTATCACTTGGTAATTGGTTTCCAACGATTCGAGAAAATGCAGTGACCTCACCTTCAAGGGTTTAAATGTCTCTGAACATGACTCTGCCTGAAAGAAAGGACAATGGCCAAAATAGTATCAACAATTTCAGGTTTTTTTTTAGGAAAGGTCCCTTTAGAAGCCACATTTATCAAGCCTTATTCAATCACAAAATAAGGGGGAAAAATTTCTTAACCTAGTACAATACTTGGCGGCAACTGCTATAAGAATCCACCTGTTCCACAGAAAGGCCGAGTTTAGCTTTTAATATCTACAAAACTAGAACCCATCCAAATGCTATACAAAGAATGCAGCTTCAATCTCCGCCTCTCTCCCCCCCCCCCAAAATGCACCGCTTGTTAGTTACACAGTCAATCTGATGTTAAGGGAGAAAATCTTTTTTTGTCTGTAAACATTTCAGACAAAAATTTTTATAAAACTCTGTGCCACAGGCGTTGAAAATGATTTGCAAGAGAACTGTGAAATACTGTCAAAACACGGATCACAGTACAGCGGATTCTGTTCAAGTTCTAGGCCCTCCCTAAGACCCTATGTAACAGGACACGTTTTTTACAGTGAATAGTTGCACAGCACCCGCTAATCTCAAATCAAGAGGACCACCAACGTTCGCACGTTTTTGTTGCATTCCAAGCAGTTTTCCATATTTGGAGGCCACTTTTTCCATCCGCAACATGAAGACGCGACACGCTGCGATGACGGGGAAATTACTTAATAATATTTCGTTTGAAAAAGATGACGCTTCGGAAACCTATGAGTAGGTAGAAATATAATGATAAATTTTGTGTCAATAATTCCTATGTGTAGGTAGGAAAATAACAGTGAGACCAGACTATATAATTTTCAAAGAAGCATGATGCGGACTGGAATGATGTAGCTCGCGGGTGGGGGCCAGTAGCATGCTTCGGTGAAAACAGCAATAAAATTCTGAATTGAATAAAACGTGGCGAAATTTTTAATTAACTCTGAAACTAGCAGCTACTCAAGAAGGACTCTCATTATATTTTTAAGCTTTCAAAACAACTGAATTCAACAAACTCCACTCCGAATGACAGCCACGGTCAGGCGGCTTACGAGAACCAACGCCTCAGGGACCAATCATCTGTCATCAGGGTGATGACAACAGGACTCTGAAAATTTAGAATTCCTTATACGGGCACAAGTCTCCAAAACGGAACACAGCTTTTACTTCAAAGAGTCAGTTGTAAGCTACCTGAAGGAATACTTTTAACAGGCATATTTGAATTCATGCAATCACTAAAACTATGGAAATATTTGGAATTGAATTACCTTCTACTGGATACTCCGAAAGTAGCAAATGATACACCTGAGCAGAGCAGTCAACTTACCTGAAACAAAAACCAATCGTGTATAACTTTACTGGGTCGATAAGATATTTGATTTTCAGTATTAATATTACAATAATTTTCTGGGTAGATCAACACGGACTTAAGATAAAATATGAAATCCGCAGCTGTAAGAAAATAAAACAAAGCTATATTATTATCCATTTACAGTGATCCCGTTACAGGCCCGGTGTGGCCCAGAGGGTGGGTAGAGTTATAGCTCTACTCTTCCATGACCGCGGCACTAGAAGCGGGTAAGGGGACAGCAGAGGGCCCCGGCCGCACTTTACCCCCGGGAAAGACCCGGTACCCATTTTACAGGAGGCTGGGTGGGCCCCAGGGTCGGTCTGGACGGGCGGAAAATCTCGTCCCCACCGGGATTAGATCCCGGAACGTCCAGCCCGTTGTCAGTCTCTATACTGACTGAGCTACCGGGCCCACTTATTATCCATCACTTAGATAAAATGTACAAAATGGACAGGCAGTGGGCATTCCATCTATAGAACCTTATTCCGTGTTTAAAATCACGTGCATTGCTCCAATAACATACAGAATTCGGTACAGTAATCCTACCCAAACTGCGGATTTGTTAATGGCGGATTCGAGTATCCGCAGGTTTTCAGTTTTACAACCGCGGTATTAGGTTTCAAGCACGTGCAGTTTTTACGCGTGCGCACAAGGAAAAACTCGGTCACTTTGCCACCGACAGATCCAAAAGGAGGATGTAGCTGCTTTCGAAACAACTCTCTAGTTAGAACACAGCCAAAGCTTGTGTCCTTTTCGACACATTTTGTGTGTTATATCTTCTCGCCACTTAATTCGCGGAACGATCAGTTTCCCAAAATGTGCAGTGCCTAATGTGAAATGACTGCTGGGTAACAAATTGAGGACAATATGAAAGTGGCTGCTGTAGCGTAAATGGAATTTGCCTTACGGGACTGAGGAAAACCACGAGAAAACTCAGCTCGAAATTCGAACCGAGAACCTCCTGTCCTAATTACTTTTAACATATTTAGGCAGTGATATGTTCCCATTTCGAAAAAAAAAGCAGGCAACTTTCTTTGGCACGATCGAGCCAATTTTCAGTTTCCACAAGGATCTCTATTTTCCAGATGGCACTTTGTTTCACAACAACGTTAAAGGTCCTGTGTTTGTGAGCGAGTGATGTCTGTAGGTAGCCTGTATTTAGTGTCAAGGAATATCGGTGACAGTTCGCTGTCTTTTGTCTTGATGATACTAATAGCAACTATCTTCGAAACGTAGGCGCACAACGACACCTCAATATCCCAGAAGGGAAAGATTAGCTACATACCACACCGACAACAAGAAGATTTTTATACTTTGGTAGAAGTTCTGAATTCTCTTCCTCACTTCCTTCGAACAATCAATCAAGAACAACGCCTGGGACAGTAATTTACCAATTTGGGAAGGGTTCCGCTAAAGTGGAGTTCTGAGACAGTTAGAATTTGACAGAGCAGCTGCAAGAGTGCACGGACCTTTCAGACACGTCTCATCAGCAACAAGCCATCTTTGTGTAGTGAGATTTTTTTAAAGATACTGGCGTCATGGAGATGACATAAAAAATATTATTCATTTTCTTAAATTCTGTTCTTTCTCTTTCTCCAACTTTGTCTCCGCCTTTTTTTCCATTTTTTCTCCATATCCTCTTAATCGTTCTCCTACTCCCCTTGTTCTTCTTACTGCTGACCTATCTCCTATTCGCAGAACTGTGCGCTCGGTGTATGAGAAGGACAGCACATGTAATACAACCAAGACAGTTGATTCAGGTACTACTACGGCCATCCATTGTCTCTCAAAAATCTGTACACTTTTTTCTCGAATTATCAAGATTCGACATTAGAGTTTAATTTTACTTATGTACACGCACTAAAGTGTTGTGCAGAACACAAATGGAGGTACTTCGTCTAACTAACGGCATTGAACATTTTAATCATCCACTTTCACAATGGGAAGCAAGGAATGGCCGTCTAGAATTCTAAGTCACATTCTTAACATCTGTCAGCCGAGTAGCTCAGTCAGTATAGCGACTGGCTACGGGCTGGACGGTCCGGGGATCGAATCCCGGTGGGGGCGAATTTTCCGAACCTGTCCAGACAAGCCCTGGGGTCCACACATCCTCCTGTACAATGGATACCGAGTCTTTCCCAGGGGTAAAGAGCGGCCAGGGCGTGACGCTGACCCCTCACCCCTTCCAGTGCCGTGGTGAAGAAAGAGTAGAGCTATACCTCTACTCCCCCAGTGGGCCGTACGGTCTGTACAGAGCCTCATTGCCTGTACAAGGGTGCACTTTAACTTTTACTTTATTCTGAACATTTAAACACATGAAAGACATTTTAGTCAGTCTTAATACCACATCATGTTAAAGCAGTCACAGTACTTTAGTAGGGGCAACTAAATTATCTTCGTCTGTTCTTGAGGACAGAGTCGTGGCTGGAGCCGCTGCAACGTGACAGGTGTTCCACGTTAAATACCACTTCAGGACACAGTAAGAACAACAGCTGAATACGAAATCAACCAGCAACACATAAGCTTATGCATTAGTCACACGTCCGACAACTGGGTCACACGCTTCAGTTGTTCAGTGAGAAACAGGAGCCAAGGGTGACGAAAGAGGGGTGATGCTTTCTTCCCCCTTTCTACACACCACCCACTGCAATGTTTTCTTCTGTTAATGAGATACCACAGCCAGGGTTCTGTATTCTAACCACCTAACAGACCAAACATCAAACTGTAATGAGTAGAGAGTATACAGGACCAGAGGTACTGTAGGGAAAGGAACGTAGTTCATACCTTAACAATTAAAGTTTCCAGCGCCATGCAAATAAAGTCTCTCTACCGCCATGATTCGCCTAATTATGCCTTGCATGTAGAGAAGCCGAAGGGCCGCCATCACTAATGAAGTTCTGCTGTGGACAATTCTGGTTAAGTTCAATCTCTGCAACCTTAAACGAGTCTGACGAAGGTAACATCGAGGACGACTAAGTCTCGCACGCTGTCCACCGTTCTGCGGTATAAAAAAACCCAGGAATTTCCAAAAACTTCAACAGGTTTCTTCTTCCGCTGTGTCGGCCGGGATTCAGATTAGCCCTTTCGAAAGGACCCACGAGGTTTCAGTGTTCTCCTTCTCGTTTTCAATATGAAAACAGCGGTATAAACGGGGAAAAAGCGTGGAATATGTCCAAAATTGTACTTCCAGAAGAAGTGAAGTTTTGAATTCAATCTAGTTTCTACCATAACATTTCCATTAAGACAGATTTTAGAATTACTGCAATCAACTGCCTCAGCAGCCATACAGCGTCCAGTGACTGGCTCTTGTGTATAATGAAATAAACTATTGGATTCCCAGAGAACAGGGGGAGAATTTCTTTTATGGTTGACTGCCCTCAACGTCTCAAGAAGAATACCGTTCTAGGAAGTTGTTTGTTAGCTAACAAACGAGGATCTTGGAGTATAAACGAAAAAAAAAGTTTTTTACTTCATAACAAGTTGTTTGTTCGAAGTCCATATATAATCTTTGACATTTAACTAAGAAACAGGGCTGAATGAGTGTTCTAGTTGCTTGAATTCGTAGCTACATAGACCATTTACAAGGCAGACCAAGTTTCTCCATACAGGTAGCCTATAATTACGTGTTTGTGTCATGAAGAGAATGCATTTCGTGTGATGAGTTCGCAGATGGGGGCCCTTTACGAGAATCATTTGTTGCGTCAGTGAGAATTACTTCCAGATACAGGTCTAAGCTGGTCATAAACTGGAGCAGTAACGTGCAGCGATTACATCCCTTGACGACCCAAAATGATTTCGCTTTATGCATATAACTTACTATACGTGAAGTACAGTCTGTGGAATGCAAAGACCGAACTAACAAACGTAAAGAACGGCCAGTTTAGTACATCCACAATATTGCAGATTTCAATTTGAGACGCAGTCATTTCGACTGTAATCAGGATCATCGACCACACTGACAAGAATACTTCGTAACTTTCTTTTCTGTCTACATGCGAATATTAGATGTACATTTCAATAGTCCAATCGACCTCTCCCTGAACACCCATCTTCCAACAAAAAAAGTATCTAGCAACCGGTCAAAACAGGTCGTCCCACCTTACCACCACTTCATCAATCATGACCGTTGTCTCACCACATTAGACATTATACAAATCCTCAATATGAAAGAACGTTGTAAAATAAACAAGGATTTTCTCAGTCTTCAGGCAAATGTCTGTAGCCGATCATTTTTATTATAGTTGTTTCTTAGGATTGCTGGCGTCAGTTACGGACGGTTCGTGATCATGCGTTGTAAGTTAATCTGTCAACGTATATTCAGGACCTTTGGTGATAGGTAGGAGGGGAGAGATTTAAATGAGTAAACGTTAGCAGCGGACAACGGACGCTAACAATCCAGTGCGAATTCAGTTGCGTACGAGTGTGGTGCAAGTAGGAGTACAGAGAATTGACTTTCAGTTTCCTGGAAATGATCTAGTTTTTTACTGGATATAGCGCTCCATTATTTTATATCAACAATAAATTGAGTAAATAAAACAACAAGTAAAAAAGAAATAATTAAAACTATATGTGATTCGGTGAACCACACCCGTTTCCCGAAAGAGGCTCCCCTACCAGACTGAGCGCGTCGGGACAACAAAGTTACGAAGGGTGATCGTGTAGATGTCATTGAAGACAGCTCACATTAAATCACCACCTGCTACACTTATGATCATATTCCCATGCCACTCTAGCCTCACCCGCTAAAACGGCGTAACTGAATAACTTACGAAAGAGTCACTCAATAAATTGCTGTGGTGTGACAGGTTAGTTTTAAAAAGTGACTGAGTAATAATAATCAAAATTTAAGGCCCCCGGTACAAAATATGCTCAGAAACGAAGCACCGCAAACATAAAGTCATATTAAGTAAATATGTCCGCTGCTACACAATTAAAGCAACTAATTAAAGGCTAGCGCAACTGGATTTCTCACAATGGCCCGGGGGATTTGCTCTACACTCGAATTTTAAAGTTAAACCCACTGAATCAGCTTCTGCTAACACACAAAACTGAAGCTTGTCAACTCAAAGCATTTACAGATGTTACATTTCCATCACATCAAATGGGTTGTCGTCCTGTCTCAGTGTCAGATTATGCGACGTAATATGTGTATGCTGCCTGCCGCTTGAACCGGTCGATAAGCTGCCCTACTTGTTTCCAAACTATCTGGATGCGTTTGACTGGTAACTGTGACAGGTGATTGGGTGGCTAAAAGGAAAAATAATCCACGCAGTTACTTGTGTCTCCATCTTCTTATTCACAGAACAAGCTTTTAAGTTACTTCTTAAAATTTCGCACTTAATTATTGGCAAATATGTCCGGGCTTACCAAAATCTACGTGAAGAAACTGAAACGAGGGCTGTCACGTTTTTATTCTTAACTTATTACTGTTAGCGATTTCAGATCGGTGGAGGATGACACAGAGGAAACAGAGTTCTGCTTAAACGTCTTGCAGAAATCTACATTTTAAAGACACAAGCACACAATTTGGTTCGTTCCAAAACTTAGTGCAGGCATCCTCCGAACGCCAACGTATACGAAATTCGATGTTTATTGGACCGTGCATCATTGTGATAATTGAAGAATAAAACCCAATTAGATGCCACTTATTATTTTATTGTACTTCTTATAGTCTCAACATGTTTCGGGCACTACTATGCCCATCATCAGGAGCTCGCGACTATAATGTTGATTACCACATTGGTCGTT
>Ga0136643_10009201_pt1 | contig 14517 bp, 8 predicted proteins | sample TergutLab28metaG_FD_96883 | JGI IMG/M metagenome (GOLD analysis project Ga0136643, IMG submission 96883) | Labiotermes labralis P1 segment gut microbial communities from Petit-Saut dam, French Guiana - Lab288 P1 (version 3) (version 3) | ecosystem: Host-associated > Arthropoda: Insects >... | reverse complement strand
GTGTGTGTTGTGTTTGTGTGTGTTTGTGTGGTGTGAGGGGTGTGTGTGTGTGGTGGTGTGTGTGTTTGGTGTGTGTGTGTGTGAGGTGTGTGTGTGAGTTTTTTGTGTGTGTGGTGTGTGTGTGTGTGGTGTGTGTGTTATGTGTGGTGTGTATGTGTATGTGTGTGTGGAGTGTGTGTGTGTGTGTGTGTTTGTGTGTGGTGTGTGTGTGTGTGTGGTGTGGTGTGTGTGTGTGTGTCTGAAACCACGGATTTTTGTGTGGCAGGGTGACTGGTGATTAATGAATTGTGAAGGAGGTAGTAGGAAGCAGCCTTGGCGTAACGTGGATACTTTCTCTGCATATTCTTAGAGGTGGCAGAAAAATAACGAAATATCTGAGTTAGGATAGTCGGTGTCGGCGTTGTCGAGATTTGAACCAGGCACCTCGGAAGCGAGAACTAAATACTACGTTTTAGTTCGAAGATTTTGGGGATATGGCTAGGGGTAGATTGGCGGACAACTTTAAAATAATCTTCAAGTTTGTGTTGGGTGCAAGTGGGTCGGGATGGTATCTAAGGGTTGGCTGTTCCAAGGACAACTCTGTAGCTGTAAGTTACACATTTCGCCCCTTCAGTACCAGAGCCCTCTCTAAACACGAACGGGTGGTGACTTAGCCTGCATGTTACTGGGCCAAACGCTGCGACCACTTGATTGTGCATTTATTCCTACTCATATGAGATACTCATTAAGTCTCGTCCACATTCGACTCACGATAAGCAATATATAAAATTTATATAAATATACAATGATGAGTCAGTCAAACACAACAAAACTTTATGTTTATTATTGTTTTAGGGCGACATGTTTCGATTCCTCTAGAATCAACACCAGACCCTTCTAAGAAAATAGATCCTTACTTAGAATGTTTAAAAATTCACTATGGGATCCCAAACGTTTACATGTAAGCGTTTGGGATCCCATTGTGCATTTTAAAATATTTTAAAGTAAGGATACATTTTCTTAGAAGAACCTGAGGATGATTCTATAGGAATCGAAACATGTCACCCTAGAACAATAATAAACATAAAGTTTTGTTGTGTTTGACTGACTCATAATTTTATATTTATATATGTGTTAAACACTTCGGGATGGCAAACATTAAAAATTATATGAAAAAAATATATAACATTTTCCGTTCCCAGCCTAGACGTATGTCGAATAACAGCGGACAAAATTTTTAACTGCTCTTACCCAACAAGAACTGCAATGAACCAAGATTGTACCTCCTTCTGAAGAAAAACAATGTCCACTTCATATAAATGATGTTTCATTACCTTATGAAGTCACAGTGCTATAGGAATGGTTCAGTTTGTTCCGTCTTATACACGTATATGTACGTATTAACGATTTAAAGCCCAGTGGTTTCTTCGTGAACCACCAGCTATGATATTCAAAAATTCTACTTCCTGCCAACTTAACGTGTTTGTCCGTCTTGAATCGATCTCGGTTTAAACAGTGAGTATTTCCCCTTGCAGTTTTGATTTCTATAACTGGATCTGAGTGTGTTTACTGCGCGGTACATGCTGAGTCTAGATATAATCCAGGTTAAATCCGTCTGAAAGGTTTAATGCACGGTTACAACTGCATGTGATTGCATACTCTAAAGTAAAAGGCTTTGTATTTTGTCACAGATTGTATTTACGTTTTCGTATGATTCTTAGAGCAAACAGCGATTATTTCCTTAAACAGATACGTCTTGGTAATGGGTGTCGTGAATTTATTAAGGCCGTTTGGCCAAGCACGCTTTTAACATTTCTTACGAAGCAGGTTAAACCTCCAGATTTGGAAGCGCTGAAGTCAGTATGATGGTTGCTTAGCAACGTCTGACATCCTCAGGTGCAGTTCAAGTTACATGTTTCTTATGTAGCAGTACCATAAACTTTCAACAATGCTTCATATTGTATAGATAGAAGAACGTGTTAAGGATATAAATTAAATGAATAGAGAAGCCTTTGCAGAGCCCCCGAAATAAATTTCTAGTTATGACCACTGGTCTGACGGTGCCATTTTATCGCTCCTAAATTTTACGTTTCATGCCTGTAATATTACAAGTAACCTGTTAATATTTCAGGAAAGACTGCAACACGCTTTACATGCGGCTCTACTGTACTGCTATCTCATATCCATAAACTTGTATTAACCTGCATGTAAGAGCGGCATAAAGAAATAAATATTTCGGTTCACAAGATGTCAAGAATAAACTTGACTATCAAACATTTAGAACAAGAATTTTGTATCTCATGCAACTGTGAACCGGCTTCTGTCATGTTCATGCAGAATTCATTCGCCTGCTTCACCCATTGAACGGGTGACAGCTTGGGTCCAGGTCTCAGGAGAGCATCATCCGAATGTGTCCGGTGGAACTGACTTAGTGTCGCAGTGTTCGTGTGCAGTGGACACGGATCTTTCGTTCAGCCTACGCTCGGATTGTGGACTCAAGGTTACAGGCGTATATATGGAAAGCATACAAGCGAGAGATGATGGCCACTTTGACTTATGGTATTGTACATAAGACCTTGAAGGACCAGCTTCGAAACTCGGAGCAAACAATTGGGAAATAATTTGCTCGACGCAAAATCCTTGTCGAGTTTGGAGTATCTTGCCATATGTGGAAATCGAATTTTCATTGCTGTCGTTACAAAAGACAGGCACCATGTCTTTATGCAGAGCCTGCTGAATTCATCCCAGTCCTTCTCACCGCCTTTCTTTGAGATTTACTTTAATCATTTAATCACCCCGTTCTTCTTACTAATATCTTCCATTTAGGTATTACGATTGGAACTATATATGATTCTGATCCCATTCATGCGGTCTACACGCTCTGCTTACTTCCTACTCCTATATTAATTACTTCAGGTAACGAATAAAACGGCGTTTTCGAGTGTGTGGTAGAGAGGTGCCGACGTTTCAGAGCTACCATGCATTAGAAGGGAGCAGGTTCCTTTGAAACATTGGTACCAATCTATCAAACGGTACGGTTTCATATCCCGTAAGACTGTATTCATGATACCGCCATGTTAACCTCAAGTATCAAGCACCAATAGTATTTGACTTGAACAAATTATGAAGCAAATTTCTGCAGCCTCAAGTTACTCCATTCCTCTTCCTCCTACCCTAACTGTCATTTTAATGCCTTATGCCTATGTATGACCTGTTCAGACCTCTTCATGGGTGAGATGAGTTTCGTATCCTTTAGGTCCAAACGCTCTTCTCAGCACCCTGTTCTTTTCTCATGCTCATTTTCAATTGTTTAGATAATGCCTAAGACGTGGAAGTGACCGAGACCCTGTGTAATATATCGCAACTTGCTAGATAATGACGAAGGAAATATTAATATAGAAGTGAAACTTGTTATTTGGCATTATTTGTACAATAGCTTTCCTTCACTTGTCCTGGGGAGCAGCTTACCGTTCTGAGGTCACTGGAAGAAGTCCAGTACGTTGGTCCTCTCTGCGTCCCTTAAAACACATCTCATTGTCTTCCAGCTTACTTCTATATCCTTCTCAAGTCGTCTAACTCTTTTGTTAACACTAATATTGCTAGCGACCAGTGCTTTGAGCTGGTCCATGTTGGCTTGTGGGATACGGAGGGCAATACAACTGTAAGCTTGGAGCAGAGAGCTTTGATCCTCGACATAAGCACCTTACTGAGGACTTCTTTGTGTGCCCTCAGTATAGTTTAAACTTCGCCCATCGGACGAGAGATTAGTTTCGGGCAATTTGTACGCAATGCGTGAAAAGGAAGAACACATGTGTGTGTGTGTGTGTGTGTGTGTGTGTGGGGGGGGGGATTGTTTATGTCTGCCTGTTTGTTCGCATGTTTCAACCACAACAATAATTGATGGATGTACATGAAATATGGCGCACGCTTTTGTTGGGCTGTTTTCGTTCCTCTTCAAATTGATTGATGTTAGTAATTTTCAACACAACATACATTTCATACAAAATTTTTCCATTTATTTTCTCCCACCGTCCAGATAACACGTGTGTCAGCACCACGGTTCGCCTATGTACTTTTAAATTCAGTCACATGACTAAGGATTCATTAGTATTAACGGAAATATTACGTTATACGTACCGTATAAAGATGCTAAGTTCATCGTAGAACAGGACGTGAAGACCCAGAGGGGAAGTAGCGGTATAGCTCTACTCTTTCTTTAACCTTGACTCTAGTTGAGGGAGGGTGGTCAATGTCAAAACACGGCCGCTTTACTCCTTGGAAAGAGACTCGATACCATATTTATAGGAGGAAGGGCGGGCCCCAGAGCCAGTCTGGACGGGTGCGGAAAATTTCGCTTCCAACGGAATTCGAACCCTGGACCGTATCCCGGCCCACATATACCATACACTAGTACATAATACAGATATGCGTCGCTTAACGATGGGGATACGTTCTGAGAAATTCGTCATTAGGCGATTTCGTCGTTGTGCGAACGTTTACACCTAAGCTATAAGGTATAGCCTATTGCTCCTAGGCTACAAACCTGTACTGTGTGTTACTGCATTGAATACTGTAGGTAATTGTAACACAGTGGTATAATATATTATAATGGGACCACCGTCGTATATGCGATCTGTCGTTGACCGAAACGTCGTTTTGCAGCCATACCTGTACATTACAGCCTTTGAAGGTTACTTGACATCACGACCTTACTGAACACAGGCGATATCTACTTTTCTCGAATTTTGGACACTGCAATACCGACTGAAGTGTAGGTACTTATCATTATTACTACCGACGCCTGGTGAAATATTTGCAACTACAGACGACTGTTACATAATGAGAGGATAAGAACAGTACAGCTGCGCTTTGGCCTTCATGAATGTGAACGCTTTACTGCCGTTCTCGTAAGTTGTGACGTCATTAACTGTTCGATCATCTCTCCTCGAAGCTGTGCGCTGTCGACCCAGTATTTAATTCTGTAATGAAATGTAGGATAGTTTTTAAAGTAATCTGTAAAACTTTGAAGTTGCTATTCATGCGTACCTCAAGAGAAAGGTTTCTGATTTGTCGTTGGTACAAAACCTTTATAAGATTGTGTAATAGTCTGTTTAAAGAAATCAGAAATTTTACCTCTTCCATGGGCAGACATATTTGTATTAATGTGTTTTGTTGTGAATAAACAAGAAATTTTCAAACAGATTCATCTATACAGTGTTTTACAAGGTGTAAGTACCATTGCAAGTACCATTGTCAGTACCATTGTCCCGGAACTTTACTCTTCTCAGAAAAAAAATGCGTATTATATATATATATATCAGCACTTTTATTTAACACGTAGACTCACAAGTCTGAAGAATGGCAGTAACTTTAAGACGACACTTAAAACGCATTTTTCCTTTATTTTTTGATGTTTGTGTAATGTTTAAGAATGAATCGAACAATCCAGTTTTCAGCTTTATATAATTAACTAGCTGTAACATTTGCTTAATTGTGCAAAATACTTGCACTAATGTTATATTTTACTAGTTATATAGACGAGTTTGCATTTTTGTGACTTATTTCACACTCTGTGTCTTTGACTGGGCTTAGGATCCATGAAGTGTTAAATAATACCTGTACGTACGTATACATGTATGTAGGTATGTCTGTAATGTAGGTACGTATATATATATATATATATATATATATATATATATATATATATGTTTGTATATATGTGTGTGTAGGTATGTACAATGCGTACGTCGTACTGTAAAATGAAAAAGAGCCTTGAGAAATCCAAAGGCCTAAAAGTCCTCAAGGAATACAAGCAAGAAAACGCTTTAGTAGCAGTTTAACACATTCGTATAGATTTGGTGGACGGAATAAATTTGTTCGCGTTGCTTTTAATGTCATCTTAAATGCTTCCGATAAATTGTCAGAAGGGGTTTGCAAATTTAATGGCAAGATTCGTTTCTAATTTGGGTAGCGGTAGACATCTACACGTCTGTAACCTTTCCTTTCAGCCGAATATGCAGGGACCACTTGTTTTCGTCTTCCTAACATTCCTCCACACCGCGTATCATCGTTTCAACAAGCATTCATTCAGACCGTTAGCAGCATGATGGTTGCACCACCACATGGAATGTGATTAAAATCTAACTTACCTTGTGTAATTATCAGTAACGTATTGTACCGCTTTATGATTGCGACTGTGTAAAGTTACCTTACAACATACCGTACCGAGCTGATTTATGCCAACGATAACGTATCTGACATATTTAAGAGGTACCCAATTACAATCTAGGCGTATGCTATCTTAGACTTTAGTCACTGTCTTCGGAGCCTTCACGCAGCTGAGTTACGAACCTGAGGCAGAATTCACGATCTCTCTCTTCGTACTTCGCTGCAGATAAAGCGTCAGTGGTCACTGTAAAAGGAAGCGTTCCCACGGCTGGTGTATTTGATAGATGCGTCGATTTTTGTTCATTTGTACAAGGAGCCAAGTGAATAGTTGTCATGCTGTTTCCACGACTGGTGTATTTGACAGTCATTGCAAGAACTAAGATCGCCTTGACAGTTAACGAAGTACTGGTGTTTGCCTTGACTTGCGCGACGTTTACCGACAGTCGGTGGGAAACTGACTAGTGACCAATATTTGTACAAGTACACTGTTCCCTGGACGTTGTATGTTAGCGACAGGTGAGAAATGTGTGTCCAATGTGTGAGTACCGGGGTTCTTTCTCGGAGTTAAGGTGGAAGGGGTATGAATTTGACCACTCACGTCCGACGAGTGCCGATCTTAAGTAAGAGTGGCGTTACATCTCTGCTCATGCTTTCCTTTTTTACGGCGTGGACAGGAAAACCTGTACGTTTTGTACAGGTCATGGTAACTCGGCTTTACACAGATGTTAAGTAATATTTGTATAAATTGTCACTGCGCCATTCAGTAAGGCACCAGTCGGTGAGTTGCAGTGGAAGTTAAAGACGACTTATCTGTAATGCAGCCTCACGTAGTTTAGGCAGGAAGGTAGGTCGGTAGTTGCTGAGGTTTCGGAAAACCTATTGCCTCCAACACTTCTGTGACGTGCACCAAACTTCAGCGCGTCGTAATCCAAAGGCTATCCCCATAGGAAGCAAAATGAGACCCTCAAATATGACGACTGAGAGTGTTTCTCTTTAAACGCTACGTCTAGAAAGGCTGTTCTATTCACCAAACTTTTCTTTCAGTGAATAACGGTAAAGTACAGTAAAATTGGCTCTGTGGACCATGAAGGTGTATGGGGGAGTGTAAGTAAAACTCCACTAATTCTTGACATCGGCATTATGTTGAAGTGGGTGGTCAGCTTTACGTGTCTGCCACGTTACTGGGTTTACGCTGATTACGAGGTTGGGCAGGCGGCAATCCGGTGTGCACATTTTGAAGAAACATTCTCTTTTACCTTCCGGGAAAGGAACCCCAGTTCCTATTTACATTCTTTCATTCCTGTTGTCTAGTGCCGTATGGTTTGGTGAACCGGAGATGATCGTCTCAAAATTAACCTAGCATAACATCCCAGAAGAATATATTATGTTTTTCTGTAGTGTAAAAAACATGGTCTCTTTCACCAGGCGCAGATGAGTTTGATTCATGGGGGTGCGAGAATATTTGTAACTATGGGAAAGGATATGACAAGCGAATGGAAAAAATATTTAGCAAGGGGTTTCATAATATGTGCTTTTTTTCTTGTACACTGTCATTAATGTGGGTCAAACAAAAGATTTCTCCATGAAAGGAATAAGAAATGCATTAAATATTTGCTGGGATGTCGTAAAGGTTAGAAGCGACTTGGAAACTTTAGATATAACTAGGGAATAATATTACATTGTTGGAACGTGTAAATTTTGTGCAATATAGCTGAAGTTGGGATCCAACAGTGGGCTGTTGGAGGGAAAAAAGGAACCTTCATATCCTGTAACTGGCTGTTTGAGTGAGGATTGCTGATTTCTCAAGAATAACTGTTCTCATGGTTAACATGTTCTGTTGTTTACAAATAAATTTATATTATGCATGTCTTTTATTCAGGAAGAAATTAAGAGCAGGTTGAAGTCAGGGGATGCTTGCTATTATTTGGTGCAGAATCTTTCGTCTTCGAGTTTCCTATCCAAGAATTTAAAGATTAAGATATACAGAACTATAATTTTGTCTGTTGTTTTGTATGAGTTTGAAACTTGGTCTCTCACATTCTGGAAGGAACGTAGGCTAAGGGTGTTTGAGAGTAGGGTGTCGAGGAGAATATTTGGGCGTAAGAGGGACGAGGTGACAGGGGAGTTGAGAAAACTACATGGTGAGAAGCTTAATGATCCGTTCTCCTCACCCAATATTGTTCGGGTGATAAAATCGAGAAGAATAAGAAGGTTGGGCATGTAGCGCATATGGGTGCGAGGAGAGGCATATACAGGATTTTGGTGTGGAAGCCTGGAGGAAAAAGACCACTTGGGAGACCCAAGCGTAGATGGGAATATAATATTAAGATGGATCTTCAGGAAGTGGGATGTGGGGGCATGGACTGAATCGAGCTGACTCAGGATAGGTACAGGTGTCGGGCATTTGTGCTGCGGTAATGAACGTTCGGGTTCCATAAAATGCGAGGAATTTCTTGACAGGCTGAAAACTGGTTAGCTTCTCAAGAAGGCCTCTGCTCCATGGAGTATGTATGTCTTTTAGGTTTTGGATTTCGTTCTCGTTTGAACAGTTGCTTCCGAGTGTGTATGATACAGTCTGGCTGCCCAGTTGCGAGTCTCTGAGGCTTCAGTTGGATGATTGAAGCCGGAGGACCGCAGATAAAATGTTCCTTTTTTAGTAACTGGAGTGTGCAATTTTTTTAACAATTGTTTTTGTCGTGTTACTTTGTTTTCTCCAAACGACCATTACTATTGATTAATAGTGTTTTCAACGGTCCGAAATTCGTCCTGCGCATGCAAGAACGTGTAGACATGAAACTTCCATTTTCAGTCGCGTCTGTTCCTGTGTCAAGCTCTAGATACCAATAATGCCAATTAAGCTAATTTTGAGGCGCTCTGAAACATCCGTGCTCACAGTATCTTTGTCTGCATTCAACTTATTCCAGCCTCTCTAACCACTCCAAAACGCTTTCCAGTTTTGGTGATACAAAACGACGAGGTAGCTGACGATCAGCATGCCTATCGAAGTCTTGAGATCTACACATATAGTCCGGAGGCTAAAGTATTTAGTTGCGGTTATCTGCTGTAGTTCACTGGTTTCTGTATAGGATGGCACAGAATTTATGTGACAGTCGATGTTCATACGTGGCCTGTTGTGGCATGTGACTTTGCGCCAGCTGTATTCACCGATACGTCATGGGTGCGCAAATGTTGGGCGCCAGGTTGCAATGGTGGCGCATAAAATGTATGTGAATCCTAAGTATGGAACTTCTTTCGTGTCACCATTCTGGCGTCTAGAATTTTGAAGAGGATCTCAGGTTTTTTTTTTAGTTGGGGCGGGGGTGGTGGGGTTGGTGATCTGTGTACCTCTATGCTACATTTAACATTTAAAGACTCGGGAATTTCACCACTAGCCCCACCCAAGAATGTAGTTTTGTGATGTATTTGGCTTAGACGATAGGCAGCGGTTATTTTTGTGTACAGCCTTAACCAGTTGATGTTCATAATTCAAGTAGTGTTTCTGTGCGAAGTTGAACTGAAGATTAATAAGCGTGTAGATTGACGTCAGTCTGTAAAGAGGTATGGAGTCTCTGTCTTGCACTTTCTTAAAGATGCATAATAATTTTGTGCATTGACGCCAGAAGGGAAAAGCCAGGCATCTGATCGTGCCCTGAATATTTAAAAATCATCTTGTAGTTGAATAGTAAGAAAAAAATAGAAGCTAAAAAAAATTGTAAAGAACTGAAATTATTTTCGAAAATGTCTCTAAGCTTCTGTTCTGAACTCAGTAGCCTGAGAGTTTGCTTCACGAACTTGCGGTTAATTCTTAGGCTCAAGTCTGTGGATAAATTTATGGCTTGCATCTCCACCCTCCTCCCAGGCCCACCTCGTCCGAAAAATTTCTGTTGACATCTCAGGTTTTTGTGGAGGTTCTGCCCTGTAGGATGATAGCTTGAATGACGAAATGGATAGGATATAGTGGATGGTAGTTGTGGCCTATTGTAAGGTGCTGTCACGGCTTTGCCTGGACGTTTACTTGTCTTCCCAGAAGATTTGTTAAAGGCATGCTGGCTCGTCGGGGCAGCTTGTAGTTCTAGAAGCCTTGCTTTCATAGTTTCATATATTATTAAAACATAATCCAGTTCTGTCAGCTCATAACGAGAGCTGTGTATATGCCTTAAATGATGAAGCTGTTTACGAAGTGAAGAAACGCCTCGTCTTACGGATAGATTTACAGGAGAAAAAACTGCGTTCCATAACGCCGAATACCTTCGCTCAGGCGATAACATTTCTGACTTTTTATTAGGGTGTCACCTGGTTTAAGTCAGGCCCCCATTACTAGTAAGACGGGGTGATGAAATTCCTTAGTCCGACCTACTTCCCGATGTCGTAGGACGGAATCGATAGAGTCGTTGGAAAGAGGGATCTCTTAATGTGCTGAATTGCAAGTCTTTTCTTGGTACAGTGGATGAAAGGAAGCATGTCAGGCGACGTGGCGATTTCAACAACATGGAGTCGCGAGCTGTAATCGATAATTTTTTTTTGCAAGGCAAGGCGAAGAAGGAAATACGCGCCAATATGACAGAAACATTAGGAGAACATGCATCATCGTATGCCACCGTCAAAAACTAGGTGGCCCAGTTTAAAAGTGGTGATTTTTCCACCTGTGATGCGTTTCGTCCTGGACGACCCCAAAACAGTGACAACGCCGGAGATTATTGATCAAATTCACGGGATAATCTTGGAAGACCGCCGGATTTCGGCTAAATCAATAGATGAGCAACTGGGCATCTCACGTGATCGGGTTGGGTCCATCATTCATGAAGATTTGGACATGTGGAAGCTCTCCGCGAAGTGGGTCCCGAAATGCATGAACGCGGACCAATAACGTCAACGGAATTTTTTCGGCGCAATCCAGATGATTTCCTATCGCGACTGGTGACCATGGAAGAAAGCTGGTTGTATCACTACGACCCGGAGACAAAGCAACAATCAGTGGAGTGGCGGCATAGCGGCTCACCCCATCCCAAAAAATTCCGAGTGCAAAAATCCGGTGGAAAAGTTCTCGCCTCGATTTTTTGAGTTCAAGACGGCTTCCTCCTAATTGATTGTCTTCCAAAAGGCCAAACTATCAACGTGCTGTATTACGCATCTCTGCTGGTGCAATTGAAGGGCATTTTGAAGGGAAAAGGCCGCGGGACTGTCACCAAGGGAGTCTTGTTCTTGCACGACAATGTCCCGGGTCACCGGGCACTTGCAACGCAAAAGAAACTGGCTTTCGTGGGCTTCCAACTTCTTGATCACCCACCCTATTCTCCGGATCTGGCCCCGTCGGACTACCACCTGTTCCCTGGACTGAAAAAGCAATTGAAAGTTCGCCATTTTTCTTCCGACGCGGTGGTCATTTCTGCCGCGGAGACCCGGTTGGACGAAGAACTTTCTGAACTATTTTTGAGTGACAGCAACGGGCTAAGAAGTGTATTGAGCTTCATGGGGAGTATGTTGAAGATGTATCGAGATTGGTAGTTGTAGCTTGTTTCCTTCCCGGTCGGGCTAAGGACTTATTAGCACCCCCTCGTACATTGACTGAAGTTTCTTTTTTTAATGAATTTCCTATGTTTCACCTTCAGTTGGCTATTGTATCTGTCTGCAACGTCTTTTGCGTTTCATAATTTACAGATTATTCGCTGTTAAATAAACCATTAATCTATGAGGGTTTTGTTTCAAATTTCAATAAGAACAATTGGCATTTAATTGTTCTGCTATCCCACCCCTTTTCCACGTATTCTCTGCCGCAACTGGGACATCATAAAGTGGGAATGGTTATTCTATTCCCTGTCGACATGAATCTGTGCCATTTGTTGTCAGCCGTCCTGTCACACCTGTTTCCACCTCTCGACGTTTCTTAAATTTGTGGCTGCCAAGATTTAACTTCAGCGCTGAAAATATACAGTAAACGCTGGGCGACGAATTGCTTTTGTATTTCATCATAATCAGTTGGTCAGTAATTATACGCCGACGACATTGAGACCTGCATCTTATAATTGTGCTGTTATTTCAAGAATTACGTAAGGTGGTTTCCCAAATCCCCTTTTGTTTAACCTTTTGACGCCTAATATCAACTATAGTGGTCGTACCGCACCGCTAACCTCTGAAGTTACATTTTATATATTTATTCAACAAATATAGGTACTGAATATTTTAAACATGGTATATACTCTCCATTTCTTTCTCTTCAAAATGCAGTTTGTTTCATAATTCTAACATATTGGGGGCCTGTATTATTCACATTTTATATACAGGGTGTGCTATAATTAAAAAAATAATTCCGGCGCCAAAAGGTTAAACAGAAACAACCTACATGGAACACTGTAGTTATTGTTGTTTGTTCTTCACAAATATGATTGTGGATAAAGCTGTGATGGAAGGACGGACACAAACAAAAACAAATGAAGAAAGAATTCAGTGGTAAACTACTTCACATATGTGCCATGGCATTGTCGTTTTAGTTCTCGCGAAGACCCTTTGAAATTCGTGGAGTACACGCAACCAGTTGGAATACTAAGAACTGCAATAGAGGGGATATTTCTTTTTAATCTGAACGGAAGTTACAAGAACGTATTTCCGGATCTTTTTGTAGATAAAATGAAATTGAAATGTGCTCCGAGCCACTACAGCGGTACGTACGATCTTATCGTTACGACGTAGTCTTTGAATTCAGATTCTTACTTGGTATTTTGTTGTGTGGCGAATTCAAAGAAGCCATTTCATTTGGTTCGAAGAATGAGAAGCCTTTGTCACTGCTAGTAATTTTTTTCTACGTCAGTTCTAGAGGTTGCAATGACCCTTGAACTTTAATGGTGCTTGTTTAACATCGTCTTTTAATACTGTCAGAGTTATGAACGTAGTGGTAAACACCACGTCACGTACCCAGCAAGCTGCTGGAGCAGTAACGCTCTTTGGCTTGTAGATGGAATTTCAATTGGGTTAGCGACTAACGTAGCTGTGCATCCACGGTGCCTCCGAACAAGTGTTAGTAACGTAGCTAATAATGAGCATGTCGTAGAAGTTTCCTTTCCCGTTTTTTCCAATTTATCCTTAAGTCCTTATCGTAGAATGTTCGGTTAATAAGAAATTGATATTATTTGTTCTCGGCTACTGACAAGGTCGTTAAAAGAACCCAACCTGTGTTTTTGGTCAAGATTCTGGAATACGACGCCGTGAAGATTGATAAACCGTAAAGCGGAGGGGCACAAATCCCAGAAGCCAGATAGCCATGGTCACCAAACTTTGAGCTTTGACACCTAATATTTGTGGGTGTTTATAGTGGAATTTACTACCTGTCTCCCTTCAGGCACCTAGAATTTTGAGGGGACTTCTATATTTGTTGTAAACTTTGTGCCTATCTGCCATGTAGTTATCTGAATGTCTTTCTACATCTTCAGCAGTATCAAACCTGGAGTGTTTCTGGTTACTTGGATCAGAATTTGATACGTCAGCAGAGATGGTTTGACCATCATAACATAAAATTCTAAATCTTTATAGCCTGATTACTGTATACCGTGCAGAATACAGGCTGCGGTGTAAGGAGTCTGAAGAATTTGTCGTCATAAATTGCAACTTTTCATCGAATTAGCATAGTACTGTAGGAGCCGCCACTGATTGCACGAAACCTTGTTCACTATGTAATTCCACGGAGACAGACAAGCAATCACCAGCTTGCTCGAGTTCAAACAACACGGGGCATAAATCATAGAACAGAATTAAAGTGTAGAAGAGAATACAGGATAATGCAAGGAAGCAATCGTGGGAAAGAAGAAACAAATTACTGGGCCAGCTCAGCTTCTCTAAATGGTAATGTTTCAATCAGTAATGAAGTGTTCTGGGCCTCTAGGCAGCTGTAAATGTAAAGACAGTATTGTCAGTCTTGTATTTTCTGAAGTTTACATTCATATTATCAGTTAGAATGTTTATTTAAAGATCAGTATCGTAGTACTGACCCTTTAATGCCAAGTGATAAACGTGCCACCTGCTTGAACATCACACCTTTGTATTTTGTCCTCGCAGTGAAGTTTCTCAGAAAAAAAAGTAGCGTTATTTTTTTCCTTAGGTACAATTAGTCGTATGACCTATTTAATGGAAACATGATGCGTGTTCTGTGAGTTAGGAAATGGATGTGTAGGCATTGTGTATGTGAACTTCAGGCTAATGCGTTAATATAGGCCGCGTGTTCGTGGTAATGAAGATTTAAAATGTTAGGTCTTTAGGGTTGACCGCCTCTGTGGTCCAGTGGTCAGAGTTTCTGGCTACAGATACAGAGGTCCCGGGTTCGATCCCCGGCGCTACCAGATTTTCTGAGTAGTAGTGGGTCTGGAACGGGGTCCACTCAGC
>Ga0136643_10009198_pt1 | contig 14517 bp, 6 predicted proteins | sample TergutLab28metaG_FD_96883 | JGI IMG/M metagenome (GOLD analysis project Ga0136643, IMG submission 96883) | Labiotermes labralis P1 segment gut microbial communities from Petit-Saut dam, French Guiana - Lab288 P1 (version 3) (version 3) | ecosystem: Host-associated > Arthropoda: Insects >... | reverse complement strand
CTCGATCCCAGCTAGTGTCAGTGGATTTTTCATTGACATAAAATCCTTCCGATCGCACTATGGCCCTGGAGTCGACTCAGCCTCTAACAGAAATGAGAACCAGGAGCATTTCCTGCGGGTAAAGGCGGCCAGTGCGTAAGGCTGACAACCTTACCACCACCCTGTGCCGTTGTCATGAAATCTGGGAACCTTAATTTCCTGGAACCCTCTGGGCCACTCCAGGCCTGTAACGGGACAGCTTTACCTTTTTTACCACAAAATCTATATAATCTGAGCAAATGACAGAGCCATAAAAACACCTAAACCTCTCTTTCTATAAAGTATAGTACATTAAAGTGCAGGAAATGAATCTATCGCACGCATGCTAAACGTATTGAATACGCAATTTAAACCCTGTAACTAAGGCAGAACCTAATACGCTCAAAGAATAAAAGAATTATTCTTAATTTTCATTAAATTTGTGGCACAGAAACTGAAATACACCACATCGCTTATCCTTAATTATCATCTCAACAGAATTGAAACTGCCTGGTATTAAGTTCTGTAACTAAAAAATATATCGCTTTACGCATGAAATCTTACATGGTTATTTAGCAACAAAATATAAACAGACGTAGATCACTGCATGCATTTAAAGACCTAACATGATCTCCTAGCAATCACGAGGCAGAACGGACTGAAAGAAACGCCTAACACAGGAGTTACATCTTATTTATATACTATAGAATACAATATTTATTTACATCTTATTTATATACTATAAAAAGCAATATTTATCAGTCATTTTTTTAAGTTCTGGTACCGTGCACCGTGATAAATTCTTATAATAAAACCAACCAGATGCACTAATTTCTCAAATTTATTTTTGGAATAAAACTCTACATGTTGCGGACAGTTCCTCTGTCCATCATCAGTAGTTTTTCACTGTACACACACCAATGGTATACGTCATACAGTTTTGCAGGTCTGCTGACAGCTTGCGAGCAGGATCAGGGCGGAACTGCAGTTCCGTCCTGATCCTGCTCGCAAGCTGTCAGCAAATCTCTATGACACATAACATTGCTGTGTGTACAGCGAAAAACTCCTGACGATGGACAGAGGAACTCTCCGAAACATGCAAAGTTTTATTCCAAAAATAAATTTGAGAAATTACTGCACCTAGTTGGTTTTATTATAAGAATGTTTAAGTCGTTCTGTCTCGTTATATGTGACAACTAAAACAAATGGCGACTTGTCAAGAGATTAAAGCAAATGCGTGACTTTGTCTAAGAAAATAACACCAAAGTCACTTGTATTCTGAAAGTCTCGTGGTAAAGAACCAAGACATAGGTAAACTGTCCTCACTTTCTTTATGTTCTACATTGACTTTTGAGATAAAACATACATTAAACACTTCGTCTTACATATAAATTATTCAACCCAATGCATTGTTACCTTATATCCACTTGACGGCTGTTACAAACTTCTTATGAACAACGTATAGTGTCCTATTGTAAGGTGCGTGCTCCAGGTTGGCAGATCTGGATGGGAGCTCTTTGGCCGCACTACAAAGAACCAATTGCACAACTTGTGTCTTGGCTAATTAACCGACTCCATAGAGCAGAACCCCACTTGAGAAATTAGCTAACTTCTTTACTACACAAGAAATGTCCTATATTTTATGGCACACAAAGCTTCATTGTCGTGTTCAGAACAGTCAACCTAAGGTTCTTATTCTGAGCCCGATAAACCGAGCTCACACACTCATATCCTGTTTATTTAAGAATAGTTTTATTAATTTTCATTTAAGCATAGGTCTTTGAAGAGGTCTCCTTTCTTTAGGTTTCCGTCAAAAATTTGTAAGCATTTATCTTCTCTCTTTGCTTGCTAAGAATAAAGCTCGTCCATGCGCAATTTTCTCCAGACTTCTGCTAATATTTCCCCCTGAGGTTCAAATATTCTCCTAAGTACGATGTTCTCAAAATCCGCAGTCTGTTACCTTCCCTTACTTTAACGTAACAAGTTTGGCACCCATCTACAACGGAAGGGACTATTATAGTTTAACATTCATAGGTCCGTGCATCGCTAATATATTCGCAGAATACAACCAACAAGATGCAACGTTTCACAATTTATTTATTTCTGTAAGACGGTCTACATGTTTCAGACGGGTTTTCCGTCTGAGATATGCTACCTGCTGCTAGCCTAGCTAGCCAGGCTAGCAGCAGGTAGCAGTATTTGTCTGACAAATACCTGACGCTGTACGTCCAGTTTTGAGCTCCTGATGATGGACGGAAAACCCGTCTGAAACATGTAGAGCGTCTTACGGAAATAAATAAATTGTGAAATGTTGCACCTTGTTGGTTGTACTCTGCGAATATACTATTATAGTCTTTTATATTTTAATCTATGTGTTTGGACACAGCATACAGGAAGGTAATGAATCTTAGGTGAAGGAAGCATGCATTTTCCGAATGTGTTTTGGTTTTAATTCGATATGTGTACATCCACAGTAATTCCTACATAAAATCTGAGATTTCCCAAGAATTTTGCGACTGTGCATAGAAAAAAATAAAAGAAAAGATTTTTATGTATAACTGGGCGGTAGCTACTGAAATATCAACAAATTAAAACATCAGCTATTAAACACAAACATAATATCAATGACTCGTATCACGCAATACAGCATTTTGCGTCTGTGGTCGTTGGGTAAGATTTCATTCCTGAATTACGACTCCCGTCATGAGATATAAAATGTGCTAAAAATATTAATTTGCGCTTATTTAGCTACGTATTTAGACTCTTCAAACGACATCCACGTATAGACCGAGTTCGAGAATTGTGAGCGCCCTAAACAACTTACAAATCACTGTGTAATTCTGGTCGCAGAGGTAATCATGATGTTATTGCGAATATGTCAATATTTGAAACACGTATTATTAAAGGCGAGCGTAAGAGACGCCTAACAAGCATATAAATCGTGTACAACTACAGAAATAAGTGGATCCGAATATCAATGCCCTCTAAAAGCTGACAGTCATTAACCTCATAAAAGAATTCCTTTTCAGCTGACATTGCCACAAACTAAACATTGAGAACTACACAGCTTATAAAGCCATCTGTGGACACAATTTACATTTATACACATTTTTATTATGCCATACTCACCGAATAAAACATTAAAATTCGCAAAATGGTTGTAATATTAAATTGTAGAAACACCTGTCTCCAAAAATTGCGCACTGTTAGCTCAAACAGCACATTAGTTCTGCCATCAATATTTCACCCTCTAAACTGCCGGGGGCTGAGGTACAGGTCCACTATTTCTTGAACCTCGGTGTTAGAGGGGGTGGGTGGTTAACGTCACACTCCGGCAGCTTTATCCCCGGGAAAGAGACCCGGTACCCATTGTACAGGAGGCTGTATGGGCACTGCCATCAAAACGGAAGCGATGCAATACAGGCAAAGAAATTTTCTGCTCTCGGTACACACATGCTTGTGCTGTTAATGCAGGGGCTTGTGACAGATAATTCATGCGTGCACCAGGGGTTCAATCCCTGACGTGACTGATAACATCACTCATGATGTATACCAGATATTGACATACATCACTGGTCTACAACTAGACAAATTTTGTAACAATTAAGCCCATTCATTAATTTTACTCAGTAACATATCATGTATGTTAACAAACACGTACAAATCTAATTAAACATTTTTACATTCAGCGTATTATTAACGTCATTTAATTACTATATGCACTTACTGGTAGATAAGTGGTACTGCAGCCCAATATGTCGGCAACACAACACTCCACTGAAATTCTACGGAAATAATTACAGATCAACTTACAAACGACAAACATATGTAATAAAATCAAAGCAACTCAGAGAATCCCAGCACAGTTCTTATACTTAACACATTACGCTGGAAATAGAAATCTACTTCTTGAAATAGGAGTGCCCAAATTATCCATGCTCCCTCCGAAATAAGCAAAATACTTATGTAATTATAACACAGAACTAATAAGTCGAATATCCATCCGCCATATTTCAAACACATTTTTAATTAAATTTTATATATAACTATAAACAGTTTTATATCATAAGCCCAGGATCCGTGATTGTAGCTAGGCTCTATCGACAGGGTTTAGGGTGTAACTTTTATGAAATATGCCTGCGGATGATTCATTAATTCATGAGAGTCAAAAAAAACATAACATAGTACATCGTTTATGGTATTTAATCCTGAAATAAAAACTTCACCCACGGAAGAAACACCACTTTTTTATATAAAATTGGCAGCAAGTTCACTCACGTGACACACAGCATATACAGGGCGATTAAAAAAGATGGACACAATTGAAGAGTAAACTGCGCCTCAACACACGCCAGACAGTTGGTTGCGGTATTCCAAGTTCTCTGCTCGTTCTACGGGTTGATTTGCGTGGGCTACGCTCAAAACTGTCTTGAATTCGTCTCACGTTCTCCTCTGATACAAGTGGTCGGCCGGAGCTTTTGTCTTTACACAGACAGCCTATTTGCTCAAATTGGTGATTCCAACGACAAATGCTCTTCTTCGTTGGAGGCTGAATGTTGAAACGAAGACGAAACGCACGCTGCACAGCAGTCGCCGACTCAGTTTTAATGAACTCACGAAAGCAAAAAATCTTGTTCTGCATAGTAGCCATTTTGCTCTCAACTGATGCTGCTGCACGGCTGTGCGCTAGGCGAGCACTCTAGCGGTGGTATTTGAAAACTTAGGATCTGCTCTTTCAAATTTTATGTAGATCATTCACATACCATGTATAGTTCAGGAAATATAGACGCACGAAATTGAATCCATCTTTTGAATCACGATGTACTACATACGCATATTCTAATGCTTTATCTGTCCGAGACAGCTCGTTCAGTTTACTGGCCGGGTTATGGACTAGGTATGCGGAAAACTGGTTCAATTATCGCCAAAAGCAGGGATCTTCTCTTGCCCACAACATTAAACTTGCCACTGGAAACCGCATAATCACTTATCCTCTTGTTACAGTCTCCTTTACCGTGGGTGGAACGGTCGGTTCGTTAATTCCAGAACTCATCTCGGTCTTGTGCCTAGGTTAAGAATAAGTGGATCTGTAACTCCACTCTTCATAGGGTGGTGCTTAATTAAGTGCAGACCCAACTCTACCTTTACATTATAATACATTTCGCGTGGCTGCCATGTTAACGTTTCATACATTCCAGAAAATTCCCTCAACAAAATTTGCATACTTTGAAACTCTAGTACCGAGTAAAAATTTCAGAATACAGCTTTTACTGGCGCCAAATTCAATCCACCCCATAAGTTTGCAAGGTAGTAATGACGCCCAAACTCGTGATTAAAAGGTTAAAACTTCGTGCCCGCTCCAATGGTAGTAAGACGCACGGGTGAAGAATGTCAAAACGATATACACGTACGAATTAGTCCAAAGCTGTACAGGATCCAAAAACAAAGACATGTGATTGTGACAGCAGCGTAAGTATTTTTAGGCGCGTTTCCATCATTGCGAAAAGCGTCTATTAGCTTGGCCATTTCTGTCTGTTTGTCCGTCTGTCCGCGTGGAACAACTCGGCTCTCACTGGACGGATTTTCATGAAATTTTATATTTGAGTATTTTTCGAAAACCTGTAGAGAAAATTCAAGTTTCTTTAAAATCGGACAAGAATAACGGGTACTGCACATGAAGACCACCAGAAATTCTTGATCACATCTCGCTCATTCCTTCTTATAATGAGAAATGTTTCAGACAGATGTTGTAGAGGAGATCAAAGCACACAGTTTATGTTCAAGTTTTCGAAAATCGCGCCGTTTATGAGACAATGTGGAAAAATATTGCAGAGCTGAGCAGGCCACAGATGACAATATTGCACATGCGTATTGCATGCTGGATACCTAAAGCTGCAGATGCACACTAAGGTTGTGTAATACTTGTTGCTTATCCACTGCAGTAATGATTGCTCCTCAATCTTACGTTATACTTACTTTTTCTCCCTTGTTACTCACAAAATAAGAAAAATAGGATTAATATTTTCTTCAAATGTAAATTATGATAAAATACCTTCACTTGCACGGAAATGTAAAACTGGTAGCATTTCGAAACCAAACAGTATTTCTGTAGAATACTCCTCTGTACTGAGAACGTTGGTTCTTCAAGTTTCTTTCTTATATGCGAGAGGCGATGGGTTTGAATCTTGGTCCGAAAGCAAAAAATCGTGAGGTTTTTGTAGATTGTCGTCATTCACACGGTAAACCTTGCAACACCGCCTCAAACATAATGACAGCTCCCTACCACAGTCTCTCTTTTTAATAATCATCCCAACAAGTTACGATGTTAAGGGTCACCAACAGCGTCTTGAAATAAAATATAAATAAATAATAAATTCCTGTAGCACAAATAATCGCTTTTGGTTTTTTAGAAACCGATTTTGTATCCATTTCTCTCAAATATCCATCGGCTCCTTTAATGCGGTTTGGATCCCAGCAAGGGCAAGAGACTTTTCTCCTCCCCAAAATATCCAAACCGGCTCTGGGCCCCACAAAGCATCCTACTCGATGGGTGCTGTGGTTACTTCCTGAAGACAAAGAGGCCTGGGCCTCTACTTGACCACTCACCTCCAAAATAGGGCCCACGGTAATGAGTGTTACTGTACCTTTATTCCCTTACATGCCTTCATAGCATCTGTCGCTACTACCAAATTTCATAGAAATCCAGCCACTGGTTTCACAGATGAACTATGAGGATGAGAGAGAATTTTAATTACCTCTGTGCACAGAACGGATAATTGTCACAACAATAACTATCAAATTTTCCACATCACTTTTAAAATTCTATGCGTTATTCCTCTTGAATTACTCTTCAGACACCAAATGCCATTAAGTGCTTATGCAGTCTGCTGTTTTTGCATGACATAAAACACCTAATTAGATCGCGGCTTTGTGGTGTGCTGAACACAATTATCCAGATCCCTTGTATGGCGTGCAAGAAGATTATGTGCTCAACAAAAAGCAAAATAATATGACTTACAAAGTGGCTTATCCAACTAATCCTCCGATGTTAAGTGCGGCTCATGAACTTAAACTTGAGACTCATGTGTATTTTCAAATATAAAACTGAACTGCATATTGTGCTTTTACCTAAAGAACGGGAGGTTTTAACTTGTATATGAATCTTCAAACAAATGTTATTTGAAAGTCTTAAAGGAAACAACTTGCTGTTCAATGAAAATCTGGGGGTTTGTGTAAGGCAAAAGTGGTGGAAGTTTGAAGACAAATCATTACAATCTGTATTTCAGGGGTGAGCAGCAGCTTATCGGTTGTCGTAACCCAACCCGCGATATCACAGACCTCTTGCGACTGCAGCAAACCATATTAGAATGTGTTCAAATTGTAGTCTTAAAACATACAATGATAAACCTAAAATAAGGTTAAAGGTTAAAGCAATGTTAACACAGTCATAAACACAAGGACATATTTGGAATATACTGTTTTTTTTTATACAGCAACGAGGTTACAGGACAGATATGAAGAAAATTACGGTTCTTTTCAGGGCACAAATGTTATCTTCTCATCAGAGTCTAGACCGCATCTGGGGCCCAACCAGTCTCCTACCAAAAGGGTGACGAAGATTCTTTCCCAGGCGCTAAAGCTATCTAGGTGTGAAGCTAATCACCAACGGCCATCTAACACCAAGGCTCTGAATACATGAAGCTCTACCTCCTACACATTATCATGCTGTGACAGCAACTTTATTATGTACCCACGTCATTCTGTACATAAAATTTGTCGAAATACTGAGTATTGAGAGTATCATTGCACTAAGAAAGTTTAGCCAATAAAGTATGCTTAACCTAGTGAACTGCCTCGCCACGCACAATACTTTACCACACCTTGATCAAGTACCCAGGTTACAAATGCTTCGTGTTGCAAACCATTTACATTCGTGATGTGAAATCCGGCACAAGGTCTAATTCTCTGGTAAGAATTGGTACGAGATAGTGCACTAGGTTGAAATAATGTTACACAACACACGTTTCTTGTAGTCATCTATTTCCTTTCCTCGTAATATAAATTTCATATGCAAAAGAGGTTATAATTTTATAGACTAAAATGCGAAATGAAAAGTTGTCCATAAAAAAAAACTTGCTCTTCTCCTGAATTGGTATGTACAAACAACCATAGTTTCACCTGTATGTATTAATTAACCATACGCTTGTAATTACATTTACTATTTTAATTTTCATGTTAATTTTCGGAATCGTAAAATCTAAAATACTACGAGTTTTACATCTCGTGAATCAGCTCTCCATATACTGCTACATCGAAATTTGTAACATTTACACATTTTATGGGCAAAAAGTTTAATCTATGTAATTATTTATCTATGTTTTATACACGCTTATTTTATGTAAAAACAGGCGATCTATGAAAGATCGAAACATATAGGAGTCTTGATGGATTGTATGTGAAAATATATATAGTTGTAACATATAGTGCATTTGTTGGTGTTACTTTTGTAAACTGTTTACAAATGCACGGACACGAAAAACATTAAGACTTGGAAAAGCTTTGAAGAGATTACTAGACGAGGCCGAAACAGGGCTGCTTAACGTCTAACTCGTCAAGGTTCATGATGACTGACTTACATATATACATACATACAGACACACACATGCATACATACATAAATACATACGTACGTACATATACATACATACATACATATATACACATACATACATACACTGTGTGTGTGTGTGTGTGTATATATATATATATATATAGGACAGCACTACGTTTATCACGGAAAAAATTATAACAGGTTTGACAGAAAGATGGAAATACATAAGTACTTATTCGCCAATGGAAGTAAGTAAGTTCGAACGTCAAAATATACATTTCCCAACTTAGGACTACTTAACCTTTACTCTTATGTATCTTCTATATGTCCCAAACTACAAAACAGAAAACAAAAATTCGGAAACTGGAGCATTTTCCGCCCTCAGGTTAGAAAAGGAGGGAGGCACCCCCATAGTTTAGTACTGTCAGACTGAGTTGTTTTCAGTTTCTCGTCTAGAGATTCAGAATATTTCGTTTTAATGGGTGCAAATGAGCACGTCCCTCCCAATCGTTTTATCTGAGAACGGTACCACTTCTAGTGCCCGAAATGACAGATTTATTTGGTTGAATTTCTTGCACTTTTCGGATAACTACACGATAGAGTAAATCCATATGTAAAATAGTATTACATCTTCTAAATTACTTCCTTCTTCTTTCTTATTACCATCGTCGCCTTTTTCCCTCCTCCTTCCCTTCCAGGTCGCCTGTCCTCTATTATGGAAGTCTTTCCAAACGCTTTCCTATGTTTTGCTCCCAGACAAGAATCGTAAAATTTTAATTACAAGCTGGAAGTTCTTTTTCCGCTCCAACATCTCAGTCGGCCAAGTTGACACACTAGCACGACGGTTCCTCATTGTTTCCACAGCCGCGCTTCCTTGACGGCAATGCAGTTATCGCGTTAGCACTTCTCGTGTCTCAGCCTAAACTCTAGACGACCTAGATTATCAACCTCAATTAGCCAAAGCAATATTCCGCCCCATAAACTCTTTGTTCTAACTTATAACAAAGGCGCCTACACCCACAAGCAGTTGGTTACCTGCACGCGGCTCGCAATACACACGTCTCAACCAACGGACACCAACTGCCTGAAATCTCCTGGCACATTCGAAACACGTACGTGGCAGGAACAGGGCTGGATTTATAAATCGGAAAGTACGGATCAATTGCGGACTTTTGTGAAAACGGCACGAAATTTCGGGTTGCATAAACGGCGATTTCTTGACTAACTGTGAGACTGCTGGGTTTCCTTACGGGATTCTGTTCCATGTTGTTAGGGAGATGTCTGACTGTAATGGATAAATTAAACTGCTAGACACAAGAGAATATTCCTTTCCTTCTATGTCCGTTAGATGACCGCAGGCAAGACAGAGATATTGCATAACAAGACAGGCAATGTATGTACGCATAACCTAACTTCGTGGCGCTTGTGTGTAACCACTGTAGCAGTTGAAAAGTAAAAAGTATTTGTCGACGTACGAATCCAACATGCAATGCGCATGCGCCATAATGTCATCTGTGTCCTGCCCGGATCTACAATACTTTTCCACGTTATCTCACAAAATCACGATTTTTTTAAAAAAAAAAAAGTAAAGCTATTGAACACAGAATGTGTGTTTTGATTTTCTCCGCAAATGTCGCCTGAAACATTTTCAATTTTAAGAAGAAATGAGCGAGATATGATCAAAAATGCACATTGGTCTTCATATAAAGTACTCGTTGTTGTCAGATTTTTTATGAAACCTGAATTTTCTGGATGTATTTTCGACAATAATTCAAATACCAAATTTCATGAAAATCCGTCCAGTGGGACCCGAGATATTCCATGTAGATGGATGGACGGACAGACATGACGAAACTAATGGTCGCTTTCGCAATTTTGCGAAGGCGCCTAACAACTGAAGGTAATCTGTATTATTGGGTAGTTCTTTTTTCAATATTATGGAACAAAGTCCACCATATACGAATCTGATGGAGTACATTCCTTTAATGACTTGAATAGTGCTGTTAATAAAACAGTCCAATATCCTTTCTCCAAATTAACTTCATATAATTTTGGATACGGTTAATTTATTGTGGAATGAATTAGTGAGGAATTTTAGGGTAAGCCGAAGACATTGCGCATGCAGATACCTACAGTTTTAGTTCGTAAACAAAAGCCACTTTCCCTTAATGGAGTAAGCGACTATCAATTACAAGAAGCGACCGGAAACGAAACAGAAATTTAAATGAGTGATAATGACATATCGATGGAGACAGAAGGCCCGCAAGTGGAGAAAAGACATAAGAAGAAGAAAAACTGATTAAAAAATCTAAAGTGCAGGATTCATATCCGTTACCAAAAAAAACCTATTTATGTTCGATACTTCAATTTAGGTGAGAAATGCAACGAGTTCAACTATCAGTTGTTCCAATACGCGTATGAGTGTCGTATCTACCTTAAAATGACCGCGTAAAGAGGCACCCCGATGGAAATACACATGCATAATGAAGGCAATATGTGTTTATTCTCCTCTATAACCTTTACTTTCATTAATGGCGGAAATAAATGAGTTTCTTGGAATTATTTTTTTTTGTCCAACTTCTCCTTTTCTACCTTTCGTTGTCTAAGTAAAAACAATACTTTCCTAACATGCTGTACTAGGAATCTATTGTGAACATTCCTCACCATTCGCTGAATGCATGGTTTTGTTCACTTTGCTTTACAAGCTCATATCCGGAAATGTATACAATGCACAGGCCTATCGTAATGGCATGGAGGACAAGATCCCCTAAGTCATCGGACTGCGATAATTGAGAGACGAAATCCAGCGCTTTGGAGAACGTTTGTGAATGAAACATAACTCACAGCGAGAGGTTTAACTTTTGGTGGCCTCTATATTTTACGTCATAATAGTGCTCTGGCAATGAAATGTTTTTAGAAAATGTTCCTGTGGAGTAGGGGTTATTTTGTATCGATATGGACAAAAATTAACTCCGGACGACAAGTTCTGGGTGTACGGCCCATCCTGTGGATCACTGGAGTAGTTAAGATGCCCGAAGGAGGCAAAAAAAATATGAATCTAAATCCGTTTAGCAAGTTTCCCTTCAAGGCTAAGTTCTAAAGTTGTGAAATGAAAGCAATGTAAATTTCCATAAATTTTGAAGCAGTTTCTCTGCGGGTTTTTTGACGGATTTTATTATCTTCTTCTGCAAACACGTTACCGCACTAATTAAAGGAGAATCTTTGGTGTTTGCGATAATCCATTTTAACTTAGCGATACAGGAACTTACGTAATAAGTTTATACAATTCCACTATTAAGTCATAACATAATCTTCGGAAACGCTGGAACAGCTGTTAGTTCGTAACTTCAATTATTTCTTGGCTCATACTCTACTTATGTTTGTAATGACACACTCCAAATGAGACCCAGGTGGTTTCAAGAAAGTTATCACTGTCGTACTGTTACTCGTAATTCGTAGGACCCCAAACCCATGCACATGTTCCTCCAATTCATCGTATGTCGCATTAAACTCTTAGTCACCAGACATAAAAGTTCTTACTGTAATAAAATAGTCGCGTATATCGTTTGGACGATAACCTCCCAACTGTCCTGTTTTGCTTTACCCCAGCATCATAAATTTTAAAGGAAGAATATTATCCAGGAAAAGCCCAAAGGAAATACATGACTCTGAATAGCAACAGATGGCAACAGATAAAGAGTGTTCGGAACCTGAAATCAACCTCAGTAGGCCTCAAGCTGCTGTGTGAATAAGACGTAACACGGATCGACCGTCCAGAACTTCATCAGCATAACCAGCATCTTAGTACGTAAGTACCGTGTGATAATAAGTTCTCATAATCAACTAGCTAGTCACAGTGATTACGAATTTCTCGTATATATTGTTTTAGGAAAACACCACACAGCCATCACTCACCAGTACACAGCAGAATAAGACATGGTACTTCACTACTCCATAGATCTCGCTGACATCTCCTACCTCTAATTTCAACAGTCTTATAAATTTTATCTTTTTATCTTTTCATACATTTAAACAAATTTTAAATGTGTAAAAAAGAAATGCAGAAGTTGTGGTCATATTGTGTAAGAAATGAGATCTCATTTCCAGCAAATTAAATTTGTATATTCTTTTCTTAAAAATGTTCTGACGCTTGCCGATGACGAGCTCGCGATTTCGAAACATATAGCTATATAGATATATTAAAAATTGTTGTAGGTTCTTGTGACCGTGCATCATGGAACGTAGGGTGAAGAGAGATAAACCAACAAGATGCAACTAATGCTATGTTTATTATCAAACTTCTATCTCAACATGTTTCGGGCATCATTATGCCCATCATCAGGAGAACAAGACCGTGTATTACCGCATATGGTGTTCTGTGCTGGTTGTGCTGGCTGTGGTTGTGTGGAGCTGGGTCGTAAGCTGTGTGCACTGTGTGAAGGTTACTGTTCGACACAGTGCACACAGCTTACGACCCAGCTCCACACAACCACAGCCAGCACAACCAGTACAGAACACCATATGCGGTAATACGCGGTCTTGTTCTCCTGATGATGGGCATAATGAGGCCCGAAACATGTTGAGATAGAAGTTTGATAATAAACATCGGATTGGTTGCATCTTGTTGGTTTATCCTTCACACATAAAATATTGTGTTCGACGGTCATTTGTTTATTCATTCTTTATTACTCACATATCAACCCATTTGCTCACTTTTCTTCAGGCTTTCCGATTAAGTAGTGTAATATCTTTTCTCGTTTATATGTTCACACTACGAGTTATAATAGGTGGAGTAGAAACAAACTAATGAACCTCTTTGATACGTAATTTTGTAAAGCCTCCTATTCCATCCTCATATTCAGGTTCAACTATTCTCCTTAGCACAGTGTTGTCAAATACCTTCATTTTACATAACTAAGTCACGCGGACAATTCAAAATGGGTAACCTGCAGCGTAATACATACAGAATTACTTGAGTGGTATATGTTAACAGCACAGCTGTGTGTGGCACAGTGTGTGTTGCATGTCATAACTTCCATAAACTCAGTTTAATAATGTGAAATCACGAATTCGCTGCCAGGAACACACAAGACGGTACACAACGTCATATTTAAGATAAATGCGTTTCAAGTTAAATTGAATCCAATTCTATTTGTTTATTATTTCACCTCAATAGCTTAATCCGAATTCGTGGCTTCCCTTTCTATTCCCCAATTATCCAAACAGTATAACTTCATTTTACCTAAATATTCTAAGCCTGTACTAACTGCAAATAGATTGTTTCCGTTTTATTCGATAGCAAAATAAACACGCCGTGCGAGCGCCCGTGCCACTGACTTTCACGAAACACAATATAAAATATGTTTCACAGTAAGTTCTATTTCATTCCTCTACATGTTTCGAGCACATTTGCTCATCATCAGGAGGTCAAAATTGCATTACACAGCCTGAAACAAGTGAGTGGTCTAAAATTACTAAAATACAATTTTATAAATATGAGCAAATAGTAATAAAATTTATGTGTGAATTTTTCGGCTGTGATTACTGTGTATTACTTACTATAAACATACTATGTCATGTAGAGGTTATGTTTATCCAGTTATTAAACTTATTAGAAAGGTACTATGTCTATTTAAAACATAAATGTAAATAGACATAGTACCATTCTAATAAGTTTAAATAAACATAACCTCTACATGACATAACATGTTTATAGTAAGTAACACACAGTAATCACAGCCGAAAAATTCACACATAAATTTTATTACTATTTGCTCATATTTATAGAATTGTATTTTAGTAATTTTAGACCACTCACTTGTTTCAGTGTGATGATACCAGAGGCTGTGTAATGCAATTTTGACCTCCTGATGATGAGCACATGTGCT
>Ga0136643_10009196_pt1 | contig 14518 bp, 9 predicted proteins | sample TergutLab28metaG_FD_96883 | JGI IMG/M metagenome (GOLD analysis project Ga0136643, IMG submission 96883) | Labiotermes labralis P1 segment gut microbial communities from Petit-Saut dam, French Guiana - Lab288 P1 (version 3) (version 3) | ecosystem: Host-associated > Arthropoda: Insects >... | reverse complement strand
TGTTTTGTGTTGTGTTGTGTTGTGTTGTGTTGTGTTGTGTTGTGTTGTGTTGTGTTGTGTTGTGTTGCGCTGTGTTGTGTTGTGTTGCGCTGTGTTGTGTTGCGTTGTGTTGTGTTGTTTGTTGTGTTGTGAGCATTTGATTCCTGTTTTGGTAGGGGAGTTGCGGTCTTGTTTAGTTGGTCAGTCGCTCATTCAGCCAGTTCGTTACTTGGTTACCGATAAGGTTAAAAAAAGGCGAAGTTGTCAGAAGACAGCGCATGGCGACATACAGGGGGACTAAGGGTAATGCTGCGTTCATTCTTAACCTCGACACTAGAGCGGTAAGTGGTGAGCTTCGCGCTTTGGCCGATTTAGCTTGGGGGAGGGGGAAGCCCTTGGTACCTGTCGAATAGGAGGCTCTTAGAGCATGACTGAATGCTTTAGAAGAAATAAATCTCTTGCCCATGACGGTGTTCGAACTCCGGACCGTCCACACCATTGCTTGGTGACTGCAATTACTAAACTTGGCGGTCTTCCAGTTGGCTACTGACAATCCGCCAAGCCAAATTTATTCATAATATTTTCGCCGTAAGTGCCTGTCAGTGGAATGTCAGGACAGACAGACATCGAGATGTATGATACGATATATGATATATAATATGATTTGTGATGTGATTGATATATGATATGATGTGATATGGTATGATATTATATGATGTTATATGATATTTTATGTATATGATATGATATGATATTATATTTACTGCAATTGAGTTTCTACCCGGTGGCAGTAGTCGGTAAACTTGTACCAAAACAAGGGACTGCACAAAAGTGGAAACAGTACACAGAACAATTTAAAAACACGGAATACACAAATTAGAAAACAAACACAAAAAGAATCTTAAAAAACATAAATTAATTAGAAAATAACAAATAGAAGCAAATAATAATAAGACAACGTACTGCACAGAACCTACATACAGCTACGTAACTATAAATCATGATACTGCACACATTTCACCCAAGATCTTGACATCATTTCACTTCACTTCACTTCACTGCACTTCACTACACTTCACTCCCCATTTTTTATTTCCCTCCACGTTTTGACGTTTTGTCACCACGCTTCAAAAACCCTTCATTTCTTCTCACTTATAATTACATTCCTAACCCTCTTTCTAAAAACATGTGATTTACAGGGAAAAATTATGAAAACTTCCACCCAATACAGTGAATTGTTGTAATGAGGACTCTTTTGCCACAGAGGTGCTGAATGACGCCGTGTTTGACGAGGACCACGACGAGATGGTAGTGGTCAAGGACATCGAGATGTTCTCCATGTGTGAGCACCATCTTGTTCCTTTTTATGGAAAAGTCTCCATCGGCTACCTGCCCCTCAAGAAGATATTAGGCCTAAGCAAGCTCGCCAGGCAAGTATCAGGCCAAGGTGTTGGCTATTTACGGTGCATTTATTGAGGCTGCCAGTTGATCAGATATTCTGATCATGCAGCACGTATGGAGGAGAGCATAAGCGCATTCAGGGTATTGTTGGGGGAAACCTGAGGGAAAGAGTCCACTAGGAAGACCTAGGCATAGATGGGAGGATAATGTTTCTTAAAGAAGTCGGATGGAAGGTCGCGGACTTAGTCGACCTGGCTCAGGATAGGCACAAGTGAACACGGTGATGAGCCTTTGCAGAGAATTTCTTGGCTAGCCGAGGAACTGTCAGCTTCTTAATATGAGCTTTGCTACGTGACTTTTAGTAGCTCAGGGTAACGTGGATTGATATACAATGAATTTGAAAGGATGTGAAGGAAATATTCATTGCCTAATTTTTTGGTACTACCGTGGAATTTGCTTGGAGTAACTGAGGGAAACCACGAATAATGTCAGTAAGGACAGTCAGTCTCCGGGCAGAGATATGAACGCGGTATCTAATGAGTAACAAGTATAACTGCTAAAAACTGGACCGGTATGTTTGGTTCAGGCATCTCTGAAACGTTCCCTGTACTGGCTGATACTTAAAATTTATCACGAGATTTTGAAAATTATACAGACAGCAACGAACAGCTGGTAAAAACAGTGCCCTCCTAAAACATTAAAAACAGGGGATGCATTTTTCGCTAGTAAGGTGGCACTTTCTCTTCTAAACATATGGTTTAATTCAAGTTTAAATGCCCTTAGAGCACTCTGGTAACTCCAAACACCATTCTAAAACTATCCAATGCTTCATATCTCTGGCTTCAGAAGTGCTGATCAAAAATTTCCCGCCTCGTATGGATTCACAATAGCGTACCACAGCGTCTTATTCTGAGGGACACAAATTCTGTATTGGTGCACACATGCTATTTCTCAAAACTAAACTGAAATGGTTGTTCTGTAACATGCCAAGCAGGCAGTGACGGAAGATAGAGGTATAGCCCTACTCTTTCTTTAATCTTGACGCTAGATGGGGTGGGTGGTTAACGCCACTCCCCGACCGTTGTCCTCCTGGGAAAGACCCGGTACCCCTTGTACAGGAGGCTGGGTGGGCCTCAGGGCCGGTCTGGACGGGTCCAGAAATGAACCCAACCCTCCGGGTTTCGAACCCCGGACCGTCCATCCCGTTGCAAGTCACTACGCCAACTGTGCTATCCTGGCCGCCTCCTATTTCTTAAAAACCATTATAATATTATCTTCTCATCTTTGCATAGGTCTCCGTGGATATCTCTCCTCTTTGAATTCTTCGGCTGACATTTTCATACTATTTCATCCACCACTCTCATCCCCACACAGCCCTCTTCACGCCCAAATCTAACTTGTAAGTGCAGAGTGTCTAAAAACTTGCTTCTATATCCAACATTTTATTTTTCAGAATCGTGGAAATCTTCAGCAGGAGACTGCAAGGTAAGCTGATTTAATGAGCAGGCCATAAACAGGCTTGTTTTGATTCTACAGAACTAAGACAGATAAAAGTCACTGTAAGATAACCAGAGTCAATGAACAGGCTTCACACAGCAAGCTTATACATGCTGTGCCGGTCAGATCATAGTTCATTCGTTCAGTTATAAGAGCCCAACCACATAAATTTGTTCTTTCTAGAAATGTTTAGAAATTGCAGCAGTAATTTCAAAACAGGCACTACACATGTTGTCATTCATTACGATATAATAAATGGAATCATGCAATAATATTTTCCAACTTAATCAGTTCATAAAAGTTATATAACATATATCATCAACACGGGATAACTGGCATATCATATGAATGAAAAACTTTAACACTCACACCCAAATGATTTGTAACATTGCCTCACATGTAAAGGTATCCAAAATGTTATCCTGCAGATGGTGCTAAAACTTGTTGTCTACTTGAAATGTATGTTAAATCATTTCACACCATAACACCAGTTGCAAAATTGTTTTTAGCAGCCCATAAACTCTATCAGGAACTGTGTAAGAAGCCATAAAAAATTATTTTAACTTGACATAAATACTGTATACAAAAAATATGTAACAACAAAACACCCATTTAAATGCCATGTCATGTTCAATATGACATTGAATTATTTTACTAAGTTTATAATTGACAATAATGAACTAACTGTCTTACTACATGCCTGTACCATTTACTGCTTGCAGTACAAGAGCGCCTCACCAAGCAAATTGCAGTGGCAGTCACCAAGGCCGTTCAGCCAGCAGGTGTTGCTGTTGTCGTTGAAGGAGTGTGAGTATTGCTTCAGTAACCTGAAGCACATGACAGGCTATTGGTGTTGATGTACCTTGACCTTATTTGTAGCATGTCAGCTGACATAAGCAATTTTTGCCCTACATGTAACTGCTATCCTTATCAATATTACAGTGCATATACGCAAAGGAATAGCTCCCTGTTGTGTTGAGCATGAGTTATATTTTGTTCATGTAATTTAACAACAATTTTTTAAAAATAAAAACATATCAAAGAAACTAAAATTAAGACTAAAAAACACAACAATATGTATCAGAAACTGGGACAATAACAAAGAGAGATAGAAAGTAATTGAAGAATTTTGAAAGGAAAGTGTATAGAAGAATTTTAGGCCCAGTATATGACAATAAAAAAGAAAATTGGAGTATATTAACTAATAAAGAAATTTATGCGAGAGTTAAAAAACCTACTGTAATAGAAACAGTAAGATGAAATAGATTATGTTGGTTTGGGTATGTACAGAGAAAGGAAGAAAACAGAATTTCCAAACAGATATTATATATGAATTTGGGAACAACAAGATTGAGAGTTAGACCAAGAAATAGATGGCAAGATGAGGTGAGAGAGGATGGAAGAATAATTGGTGGAGCAGGGTGGCAGGAAACAGTACAAAACAGAGAGGAATGGAAGAAGCACCTGAGAACAGCAAGGAATTGTTGCATTCTGCACATGGCAATGGAATGAATGAATGAATGAATGAAACATAACCTTTTATATGGCAGTCATAACTTAAGATACCACCTGCATTTTTTCTACAGAGTTGCTTTATATTTCATGTGGTTATAAGAAGAAACAATGATTATTTTAAGGATTCAGATATATTGATTGGGTGTGAAGCTGTGAGGACCTCAAATTCCACTACATTTATTTTGCTGAACAGCACTAGTAATTTTGTATTTAGAATGGAGAGACATATTACTTTCTGTGAGATAGGAAATTAATATTTTGTACTTGGTGGTGTGTGGGTAAGAAGTGCCCAATGTTTGGACAGACTGTATAACCTTCAAAATGCCAGTCATTCTTTACCCAGTGACAGAGTGTAACATTCAAGGAAACTCTTAACTTTTGGCTCTCATCAAATTCATTATTCCACATGAACAACCACTTTGAAAGTTTTGCATTTGTGCATTTGTTCCGTTATATTTTCCGCCATGCTCGCTGTCTGTAGCCGAGTACAAAAAAACGCAGAACTTACTTTGTTGGCTGCTTGTTGGATAAAACATTTGTTTACATTCTTATAATAAAACCACCTAGATGCACTAATTTCTCAAATTTATTTTAGTAATAGAACTCTACATGTTTTGGACAGTTCCTTTGTCCATAATCAGGAGTCTAGTACTGTACACACAGCAATAGGTATATGTCATACAGGTTATGTTGACTGCTTGCTAGCAAGCAGTCAGCCTAACTGTTATGTATTCAAGGACATTATAATGTCTTGTACCAAAATATAGTACATAAATTTGACTGGAATAAACATGTTACATTTTTCAGGCAGCTAACAGTGAACTGTGTTTCAGGCATATGTGCATGGTGATGAGAGGTGTTCAGAAGATTAACAGCAAGACTGTGACTTCCACCATGTTAGGTGTCTTCAGGGATGATCCCAAGACACGTGAAGAGTTCCTGAACCTTGTTCACTCCAAGTAATTCACATTGTACACCCTTCCACCACCAGCATCCCATGAGATCCAGAGTTAGGGGAAATGGGAACATATACTCAGAGGAAAACTAGTAACTGAAACTGTATATTACACAAAATGACCAAGTAAATTATGAAGTTAGTTGTGTGATGCTAAAGAAGGAAAATTTCAGTATTTTCCAGTTGTGTCCTTAAATATTTAAAACAATTATTTCTTAAAGTTATTAGGTACAGCAGGAAACACAGACTTGCTTCTGCACTGAATTTGTGATTTTTCTGCTAATAAAATTTGTCATGTGAAGAGTCAAGTGTTTGGAATATGACAGAGCATCAATTGGTAAATATTTATCAAAGTTTCAGGGGAGTATGATGCAGCAATCTTCAGGGCCTAAAGTAGTCCCAGAAAAGAGTGCTTATATTTTGAAGATGGGACCATCTCAAAAATGTTTTCATATCTCATAATGTGGTTTGTAATCTGCATTAAAATTGCATCCCCCACCATTTGTTGTTTGTAACACAGATGGTTTGTTTCATATTTGTAGCTAGGATAACGTCATCAGAAATGTAACTAGATGTCTTGGGTCAGAATTCAATGCCTGGCAAGGCCAGGGATTTTACTTTTCACCATAGTTTCTAGACTCTCTCTGGGGCCCACTGAGAGTAATGCAGTGGGGGCAAGAAGATGACAATCGCCAGGTAGTGGTGAGTTTAATAAAGTGTAGAGCTGTACCTCCACTCCCCCATTTACCTATACCCTACTGCTCTGCCCAGTTGGGTCAGAGTAAATGAAGTATCACAGAAGTCTTGAGAAGTATTCAGCCTGTTTTCCTCTGAAGTGTTGGTCCAGGGTGATACTACGTAACTTGTATGTGTTCAGAAATAAAACAGTATTGCTTCACAGAGCCACTGCCCTGTGTCTCTGCCCCCTCCAAGAGTGTTGGAAAACATGCAAAGACTTCCATTGCTATTAATTTATTTTTATTGCACAGATTTTATCTTGAAATTTTTAATATGTGTTAATAATCAGGGTAACATTTTTGAGGTAAATTTATAAAAGCTTAAATATTAAAACTGGGATATAATTAATGTACATAAGTTTAAGAGAATTTACACACCCCTGTGTTCTAGGAGACAATACCGTTTCTTTAAAATGATTAATTTTTGTTGCCAATTATGTTGCATGCTCTTATTCAAAATTTAATTTTACCTACTTCATTCTAGGCATTGAAATAAATATTACTTGTTAGCGGTACATTTCAGAAAAATCAACAAACAAAATTTTCATATAGATTTTCATACATGTCAACTTGGCCTTTCTTCCCAGTGTGATAAACACGTTCAGATGATTTAACAACACATATTCAATTCAAACTAACAATAATATTTGTTTTTTAAAATAATGGTTATGCCTCTGAGCAACGAAATGCCAAGATAATTTAAAATAAACCCAACATCATAAACAAAAGTCAGCAAGCAAAATCATCCCTGTATGCTTTGAGAACTTGAACATTATGTTCAGGTTGTTTTCCCAAGTCATGTTTTGATATTTACATAACTTTAAATGCTGGCTGTGACACAACAGATTCCACAGCTAGTGTGTTGCGTATCAACTGTTTTTGTTTGTTGGTTTGCTTGTTTGTTGTTGTTGTGAGCATATATATCCACAATGATTCCTAACATTTTGCAGAACCAATTCTGCAAGTGCCTCCCCAATTCATTGCCCTGAATTAACTTCAGAATTTTATGATATTTTATATATTAATTTCAGAAAATTCAAATATAGTTTATATTTTTAATCTATGAAATTTTAGTAGTCAAGTCTATATTCCATGTGTGTTTTTTGTGCAAAGTAATTTGACAAAATTTTGCGTTATAATTACTTGCAAATTCAACTTGTTGACACTGTAACACCCAATGGCAGTGCTTGCTTCCTCACTTGTTCTTCAGGTTGCATCAGTATATAATCAAAACTGAATGAAGCAGCAACATTTCTTAAATTGGCATCAGATGTACTACTAGAAGGAGTGAGGTTTGTTTCTTCACACAAATAGATCTTTGCTAAATAATCTCAGTGCAAAAGTAGTATTGATTTAATCTAGTAATTTCCAAGAAAATACTTTTAAAGAGGAAATTGAAGGTTGTACATATTTAGTCAGATAACCAAATTTACACAATATGTTCCTGCATTTGAATGATGGACTGTCTGTAATTTATTTGTACTTATAAACACAAGGTTTAACACAATTCGAGAAGTACAGATGCTGTCTAGAAATATAATTTGTTCACTGCAAAAACGAATGTAAGGCTGGTCATAGTGTCAGCCACAAAATGTTTTGAATACTTTGGGGATATGTAATTTGTTACTAAAGTACTGTTTGTTCTGGGGAATATGAATGTCCCCAGATAGCTCCAGAAAAAGGTAAGGATGAGTATTCATGACATATAATACCCAGACCTGGGGTAAACCACTTTTGAAAATTACTGTTTATGTTTTACATATTTCACTATTGCCTGTACAATAATAATAATAAATACATACAGCAATATTTTTTTAAGATAATTTGTAATGAAGTGTTCTCAGAGCAGCTGGAGATTGGGGTGGGGGGGGGCTGCATTTTGTATTTACTTTTACATTTTATTTCTTTAAATCATTCCAAATCAGTTCACTGTGTGTGTGGCAAATGATTTTCTGTTACACTGTTAATGCACTGGTGAGTCTCGACTTACAGGTACTGAAGTGTTACTTTCTGACACCAAGCTTAGCAGTTGTATTTATGCTGTTTTATTTGTATTGCTGTACTACAATAAAAGAATGCTGAGTAGTATTTTTATATAGGACACTCTATGTCTAATGTGACATGCAGACTCTGGGATAATGATGGATACCTTCATACTATTCAAATTGTTTTAATCAAATATAAGTTCTGAGAGTTAATAACGACTTTAAAGGGACCAGCAGATCAGTTACTGATGACATACGCTGCAACCATTATTCCAAAGACAATACAACTGATATCATATATACAATCATAGCATGAAAAGTGATAAAATATCTCTATGTATTTGCCATTTGTTAGCAGTCAACAGATTTGAAACTCGAGCCATTAAAAACTTACAATTCATTCATTACTGAAGTTTAATCTTCATATCATTAGGAATGTGAAATGAATTCAGGCAGTGTCTTGTGATGAATCCACAGCTTAGGGCAATGATGTAATGAGTTGTGTATTTAAAGCCAGTTTTCAATAGGAAAACATTTGAATAAATAAAAATATGTGTATATTGTTGACAGAAACCACACATCCATTTGGGCCATAGTTTATGACAGAAATGGAGCAACTGTAAAAATAAATTTGACATTCAGAGGACTGTGCATTTTGATATATTCTTATAATGAAAACCAAGGAGATGCACTATTTCCCAAATTTATTGATAAAGTACTCTACATGTTTCGGCATGTTCACTGTCCTTCATCAGGAGTTCTGTTGGCGTCTACTAGCAGACGCCAACAGAACTACCATGACAAATACCTATTGCGTGTATACAGTGTTGAGATACTCCTGATGATGGACAGTGGACATGCCCGAAACATGTAGAGTACTTTATAAAATAAATTTGAGAAATAGTGCATCTTGTTGGCTTTCATTATAAGAATGTAAAAATAAAGGAGCTGACATATTGTCCATATTACCAATAACCTAACCACGTTAAAGTGAGAAAAACTGATGAGAAAATGTCCAAATGAAACACTTGAAGAGAATTAATAATGAAAAATATTCATCTGCTAAATAATGTATTTAGAACAATATTTCAAATGGTAAATGTAATATGATCATTACTCCACAGGTAATAATTTATTTGAGAGAGTGAATATGATGTTATTCTCATTTGTATGAGTAGGTAGTTGTAACCAAGAGGACCAATGATGTTTATTACTGTGTATTATAAAGAGAAAAATTGTTACAGAACATGGTCATGTTTATAACACCACAACTTATTTTGTTATGATGTATAAATAAAAATATATATATATATCTTTTGTGTCAATAAATTGTGTCATTTATCGTGTCTCTTGTTAAGGTATATTATGCTTAATACTAAATATTTTCACCTGCTTCTTTGCAGTAGATATTATATATGTGTTGTCTTCTATTTGTTTGCATGAGATATCTAGTTCTTCTTTTAAAGGCACAGTGCTAAGACCAGTTATGGCTCCCACAGTGTGAGTACCAGACAACATACAGGTGCTGTGGAGTGAAGATGCTAGAGGCAAGGCTCAAAATGCCATCTGCTGTTCACTATTTCACCATATCTGCACATAAAGACAATTCTGACCCTAATTCATCAGAAGCCCTTATGGGTTCTGACAGAAAGTGGACAGTAGAGTTTTGATCTTTGTAATTGGAACCTATGCATAATGGATCAAGAGGGTTCAGAGAAATGCAGAGGAGGAAAATCAGAATATTAGATGGGGTTTCACACATTCTGAATTTTCATTTTCAAAAAATAGCCCAAGTGTAGCGTTGTATAGTGGTCACTACACCTGTCCACTCACAGAGGTACATACTTTTACCATTAAATTTTGAATAAATGGGGAATCAGTTTTCAGTTCCTGTCAGGGACAAAGGATTTTTCTGTAATATTTGAGGTTTTTACAGAAATGTTGCTGACAATACAAGACTTAAAGGCATTGAATATTCATTTCACCCCCCACCGCCACAACGTTAGTGCCCCTTGGACTCTGCTGCCCTGGGCAGCCGCACCACTCCCCACGCAATAGCTATGGCACTGCCTGGATGGTTGTTACATGACCTGTTATTGCTACTGTGGGGCCTAGTAATGCCTCCTGGTGATTGGTGGCAGACTTTGCAGACTTTCCGCTAGAGATCGTGATAATGCTAATCCACCCCGCTTGATTTGAAGTTCCGGTTTGAGACGCTCTGCCATCTGGTGGACACATCCAGAAATGCTTCACTTCTGGAGATGTAGTATCTACCCCATTGTAACTTTAATGGGCACGAAAGAAACATGCGTCAGTGACATCTCACAGCTGATTTCTTCGAACTAATAGCACGTACTTCCCGAGTCAGACCAACAGGTGTCAGTAAGTGCGGTAGTCACGTACACATTCCGTGCGCTGAGCGGCCTAATTTCTTCCGTGTCTTCTTCCGAGGCACGGATCAGATACGATGTGAGTAGCAAACACAGGTCGTTGCAATTTCATTTTTGGACCTTCTGGAATTTGTTGCTGAAGTGTTGAGCGTAACCGAAATCATGTTACGTTTATAAATAAATAAATATATATATATATATGTGTGTGTGTGAACGTTTCGTTCTTTGCAGGTTATACCTGGTTAGTCCACGTGGCAGATTGGGTGCTTTTCAGAGACATTGAGTAGTTGTATTGTGGATTTTGGGGTTGTATTGTGAACGGTAAGTTTGTTACGTATGTCTTCACCGTAACCTAAATCATGTTATGTATATAATTATACGCGTGCTGCGTTCCTTTCGGGGTATAATCCGTCAATGTCACGTGCTGTGTTAAATGCAGTTGTGTGTGACGATAAGAAGAGTTTCATTGTGAAAGTTTTGTTTTTATTGTGAATGTTTTGTTTGTAATGCATGCGTTGAACGTAATGTAAACCATTTCATTGTGTATTTAATTATTTATGCAATTTTGTGTTATGTTTGTAGTGCACGATGGTGAAGTGTGGATGATGGTGAAGCCTTGGGGTGCACGACCTGCAAACAGAGATAGAACAGAGGTTCTTTTCAGGTTTCCCAAGGATGCAGAGCGATATGTTCGTAATCTTATGCAACAAAATTTTTAATTACTGAAATTTTAACGTATACGTGTATATATATGCACGTGTGGTCCGTACATCCAAATATTTTTAGTATGACCTTTTATGCCAAAGAACCGAAACTTTAATCATTCAGTATGATTAATTGTGTATTCCAAACCCCTTGATTTAAAATGAATGAAATTGATTAAGAGTACATTATGCAGTGATTGTTGTACTAAAATTAATTTATTCTTTTATAGTGCTAAATTATGGGCCCAAAAGATTGGTCAGTCCTGCAGTATTGAGGATGCCAGAACCCTGTATAAGAAGTATGTATGCAGAAATCACTTTTTCGAGACAGACTTCACTACGCCTGAAAGGAAATGACTGAACAGAGGGGCAGTGCCATGTAGCTCAGACTCAGTCAATGAATGAAGTAAATAGGCAGAGGGCTACAAAGAGGAAGTTGACAATCCTGTCTGACAAGTAAGTCAGTAGAGAAGTAATGCCACTTTGATTTTTTCCCTACAACCAGTGGTGTCTCAACGGTTTATCTCCAGGCCCCATGTTCGCTTTAAGCATCTTTATCAATGTGACAAAATGCAGTACACATCAATCATGACTAGAAGTACAGTGCACTACAGTTAGGTGTATGTGTAGAAATTATGTGGCATTACTTTTTTTCTGCTCCAGGTTGGAGCTTGGGCGTGAGGCTGACAATCCCACCCCATAAAAAATATGTATCTTGAAAACCTTCTGAAGCTTGAAACCAGATGGAAACAACAGAGACAACCCAGCATGAACAATGATTTGCAAGTATAAGGAAATGGATACATAAGTTGCAGGACCGAGAACACGGCAATTGTGGAAGAGGCTTATGAGCCGCCAAGGATTGTAATGCCAGAAAAAGAAGAAGAATTTTTTTTGTAAACATGTGTTACCCCACAAATACTGTGATGGCAACTCTATGTAATTGCATTTTCCTGTAAATGTGAAGTCTGTATACACCTGATGATGGTTTGAGTGATCTGAAACATGTGCCATTCTGATAAAATCTGTGTTGACTGATGTTTTGTTGTAGTCAAATTTTGTATGATTAAGGTGAAATAACAAGTAATATTTTTGGTATTATAGAGTATATGAGTGCATAAAATGAATTGTTATTGTTTGGCAAGGAATCATAATGTGTATATGTGTTATGAGTTCCTAATACAAATGTATGTGATTGAAAGATGTTTCTCATTTATGATATTCCTAGATGACCTGTTCTTATTCATTAGGAATATTGAATTGTCTGTGCCATAGTCCAGTAAATTTCAGTAAGGGGAGTATGGAAAGTTTCTTTGCCTGTGCACATTTTTGTCCAATGTATGGAGAAGTCACTGCAATGTCAGAATTTCACATTTATGAATGGGTCTGATGATGGTGAATTGAGGGAGCAGAGTTGTGAAATTTGATATGCATACCATTTACTTTGTATAGTTTTTATATTCTATTCACTGACACCCTTCAGTAATATGTGTCCTGTGTACTGACTGCATTTTGATGCAGACTGTTGCATTATCTTCGTAGCTTACACATCTTGCCATTTGTAGGTGGTTGTATTCATTGCATTTCCTGTGTTCATAGTGCAGACTATTGCTATTGGTTTCCATTGTTGCACTCTCAGGCTACTTGTTGACATGTGTTTCATTTCTTTCATTGTATCTTGCTCACTTGTTGCTTCTCCTGTCGTGGATATAAGTACAGCAACCAATAAGTGAAAATGGCTGTTTTACAGGAGTGAGTTACAAAGAGGGAAATAAATGGAACAGAAATGCATATCAAAAGTGCAACAGGGGAAAAAGCAGTGAAGAATATGGAAACGTGTGCATGTAATACAGGATACTATGAATGGCTATGTGTTAGGATGACGCTGAGGGTAATGCAGTAGTTAGCATCGAAACGTGTCAGTACGTGTAGGTGGTTTTGTAAGTACAAAAGAAAATACTAAACGTTGGATAGTAGTTGGTTTTGTTACCGATTGATGCTTTGAGACACGTTATGTTAGTACCAATGATCTGCTTGGGGGGTCGTGTTTATCGTCCTAGGCATGTTAGTTCGGTGATCTCAGTACACAGATGGCAGGGCGGTCACGTTGCCAATTTTCATCAATGTCTCGTGCTTTAGCCCGGACAGTACTGTAGGCTACCGCACCTAACCTCCAACCTACAGCAAACCAAGAACGAAACGACCAATGTGGCAATCAACATTATACTCGCGAGCTCCTGATGATGGACATAGTAGTGCCCGAAACATGTTGAGCCTATAAGAGGTACAATAAAATAATAAGTGGAATCTAGTTGGTGTTATTCGTCACCCATCACAATGATGCACGGTCCAATAAAGATCAAACATTTCAGAATATTTGAGCGTAGAATATTGAGAAAAATTTTTGGCCCAGTGCAAAATGAAGTTGGATCATGGAGAATCAGAATGATTTACGAACTAAACGCAGATATAGTGAGGTTAATAAAAAGCAGAGGAATAACCTGGCTGGGTCACGTGATGTGGATGAATGACAAGAGAACACGTAAGAAAATATTGGAGTGGAAGCCTATGGGTACGAGAATTAAAGGAAGACGAAGGAAGAGATGGATCATAGATATTGAAGAAGATATGCAAAGAAAAGGAATAAAACGGTGGAGAAAGCAATGTAAGGAAAGAGCAGAATGGAAGAGACTCAATGAGAAGGATGAAACCCGCAGGGGGTTGTAATGCCAGTGAAAGAAGAAAAGGAAGAAGAAGACACATATTAAAATGTGGGCAAAGGCGAAGATTAAAATCTTCTGGGGCATTACGCCGTGTCGCTTGGTGTATAGTTACCGACGTTTCGAAGAATCGTTTTGCCGTCGTATTTAGGGTCAAGCAGTCCAACATGCCGCAAAACTTGCATCTTCAGCACCGCCACTTCGTGAACCTCAAACGTCGCATTCAATACTAGCGACCAGAATTTTGTCACGTTTTCAGAATTCCCAACCAAGACTGTACGAAAGCTTTGATACTGTCGAAGTTATTTCTTATAACGTAAAAAATATGTATTGCTTGCTGCATCAGACCCATCCCACGGTGTCACAGATCCAAGGTTACGCAGTGTAGAGGCCCTGACAGGGTATGCGCTATCTGCACAGGAATGTAGCATCTCAATGAGGTGGACGGATGGTAGAGCTGGTGGGGGGATAGAGAGAGAGAAAGTTAAAGTGGCCGGATAATCTCGCCCTATGATCCAACACACCTCAACTTGAGACAACAGAGCAGACAGCGAAAAGAAACTCTGGGTCCCCTCCCCCCCCCCCCACATCACGAACCCATACGTCCACCACAAAAACCCCACACCCCTACCGCC
>Ga0136643_10009195_pt1 | contig 14518 bp, 9 predicted proteins | sample TergutLab28metaG_FD_96883 | JGI IMG/M metagenome (GOLD analysis project Ga0136643, IMG submission 96883) | Labiotermes labralis P1 segment gut microbial communities from Petit-Saut dam, French Guiana - Lab288 P1 (version 3) (version 3) | ecosystem: Host-associated > Arthropoda: Insects >... | reverse complement strand
GTGTGCGGGTGGGTGTGTTTGTGCGTGAGTGTGTGTTGTGTTTATGTGGGGGCGTGTGGGGGTGTGGGTGGGTGGGTGTGTTTGTGTGTGGGTGGGTGGGTGTGTGTGTGAGTGGGTGTGTGCGTGTGGGTGTGTGTGTGTGCGTGTGGGTGTGTGTGTGTGGGTGGTGTGTGTGTGTGTGTTCGTGTTGGTGTGTGAGTGTATGTAGCGAGACCCGGATAGCGCAGTCGGTATGGTGACTCACTACGGACTGTAGGTCTTGGGATCGAATCCCGGTGGGGGCGAGATTTTCCGCACCTGTCCAAACCCGCCCTGGGGACCACCCAACCTCCTGTACAGTGGGTACCGGGTCTCTCTCCCAGAGGTAAAGCGGCAGGGACGTGGCGCTGACGCCCGCCCTTATCTAGCGCCGAGGTCAACACCCCTTCTTGGTCTTCATGACCTTCTCTAGGGTGAACTTTTATAAATACGTGGTCAAGTTTCAGAGAGACTTTTCTGTCCATAGTGTAAAATTGTTTATGTCCTGATGAACGTGGAGACAGGCAACTCTGAAAAGTTGCTAAGTGCGCCTATCTACCAGACTACACGCAACACATCCCAAAGACAGTAACTTCACTGTCATCGCCGTGAGATCATCAAATCCCATCCACAAAGTTCCTAAGCCGAATTCTTGGATGGCAAATTTGACGCTTAACCTCCATCACAGTTTCTCACTGACAGTCCATGACACCTAAAAGTTTAAACTGCAATAAATTCGCCTGCATCTTTTCTGTAAAACAGTGAGCAGTCAATGGCAACATCCTGAATAAATACAGAAACAATAAATGAATAAACAACGAACCGTTACGAATCAGCACTGCCGCTGCTGTAGTGGAATTTATAAAACGAATAAATGGCATGCAACTGGAATTCTTCGTGCCAGAGATCGGCGCGGATCCGCCATACGAACGAGTCAATCAGGAAGAGAGGAGCCCCAGCAACTCGGACTGCAGCCGGCGTTGAACCGCCGGAGGGTGCCCTCGCCTCACCAGTGGAATGACCACACAAAACCAAAAACAAAAGCAAACGCAACCAGAGTACCGGTACTGACACAGGCAAGCTACCGAACAGAGACAACACCCACAGTTCCGAAGTTGTGCGAATATTCACAGCTATGTTTATCCGCGTGCTGCAGGGTACAATGCCGTATATTGTTTGGGCAGAACAGAAGACACACCTGCTACATTGTGTTTGCACGTGCGAACAGAGAGCGCTGTTGCGAGTTTTTTATGACGGCAAGCTGGTCGATTAGCAAAGGAATGGGTACGCACAGAGAATTGTAGCAATGGATGATAATTACTAAAGCAAACTCTTTGAGAGATATGCTGGATGTAGGCTTTGTCTAAAATATCTCTGACAGTACGTCACACCTTTAGCAGGCATCCATACGGAAGAAACGTCCAATGTTTTCGCCATGATTATATTACAACTACAATGTTATGCTGACACAAATATTCGCGCGCTAACCTCAGCATTGCCGTGAACTCACGCAAGTATCGGATACCGACTAAGGCGTTAATGCAATCTATCGGACTGCTGCCACCTGGTGGTGCTATCTAAGTATTCAGACTGTCATTTGTTTTCCACGGCAGCCCCGTAACCATGCACGATTCAACAACCACACCGGGTGCATTACACATGGTGAAATGTTAAAAAGAACACGAACTAAATAAGAGAGGAAACTGTATGCAGCAGGTAACATATGAGGCCGTCCATGCTGGGCAGTTTCGCTAGAAATACTATAGTCCACTTACTGTTATAATGCTATCACTGGGCTACACTGCATGAAACTGTACTAAACAAAACCTGAAGACAGGTGGAGAATACAACACAAAAAAAACCGCAACCGCTGGATTAGAGAATTTTATGAAAATTGAAAATATCATACAGATTTGTGTAAATTAGAGTAATATATGTCAATGTATAATAAAGTCTGCGGAGCGGGAGCTAGGTGGTTACATGCGAATACCAGAATGGTGTCAAGTTAAAAGTACACGGTCGTTTGTTACCGAAAAATGTCGTGCAAATGCGATATGGACAGCCAGACACACACACATTACGAAGCTAACAGTCGCTTTTCGAAATTTTGCGAAAGCGCTTAAAAAAAGTTAACAATACCGAATGTCTCATCAGATCACTTCTGAAGACAAGATTTAAAAATCTGTGCGCCCTAACGAATTGCAAATGAAAATGCGTGTTTTGAATGCGCTACATGAAAATCCTTGATAGGTGCAATTCAAAATTTAATTTAGCACTTCCCCGCACTCCGCGACAAATAATACCTCGTGCTGTTGCCCCGAAACTGTATCTTTAAATGTTAAATGCAAAAGAATTTTAATCTCATCACAAGAATACTAAGACACCACAAGGCAGGCATAGTCGTAAACGGGAAGATAATATTAAAACTTACCTGAAACAAGTATATATATATATATATATATATATATATATATAATGTTTTGTTGACTGTGCATCGTGATATATCCGTACATTAAGACCCAAAAGGATGCACTATTTGCTTTCAATTTATTTCAATAATTAACCTCTGCATGTTTCTCGAGCAGGCTTACTGCTCATCATCAGGAGGTACTACTCTGTATATACAGCAGCTGGTATGTGCCATGCTGAAAATAATGGAATTGTTTAAAATTACTTAAGTATATGTACATGGTCGTTAAAACCTACTGCATTTTCTGAAATAATTTAATTATTTAATACCTTTTAACATAATCTGAAATTTTATTGAAAACAAAATGTTTTACGCTTCTTAACGAACATATATATATATATATATATATATATATATATATACTTTAGTAATTTTAAACAATTCCATTATTTTCAGCATGACATATACCAACTGCTGTACAGAGTAGTATCTCCTGATGATGAGCAGTAAGCCAGCTCCAAACATGCAGAGGTTAATTAATGAAATATATTGAAAGGTTCTTATTGTACGGATAAATATATCAACTAGAATAATCTGGATCAGAACACTAGCCAATGGGGGGGGGGGGGGTTTTCGAAACCACGGAACTTACGTTTCGGGTTCCATGAAAGGCGGGGAATTTGATTAGATAAGTGACTATCAGCTTCTCAAGAAGGAATCTACTTCAGTTATTAACCATCAGATAACCACCACCACCACCAATGGTACTACTACTGCTGTTTGCAAGGACTCTGGGGAAGGAATTTCACCGAACTGTGCACATTTAGAATTCGGTAATACTCGAATAGTTCCGACAACTGAATACACGAACCTTAAAGTGCATATGCGTGATTCATTGCGCGATTTTATAGGTATGCCTAACACTGGACAGTTATTCACAACTATCGGGTGACACAGTAAACGTGGTTTACGCAAGGAACAGTTGCTTAAAAAAACAGCCTATAAAAATGCGGACAAGAATGTCCCAGTAAACACAAGGTAAACAGGAAACAAATATTTGATCCTGCAAGTCTGGCCTCTTAATTTAACACACGAGCAGCCCCACAGACTCACATCAGCATTTGCCTCACCTGTGTTATCATACATCTGACGAACACCAATATATTTATATGCGTATATAATTTTTTTGCCGTAGCCACCCGTGTTCTGGACCCAAACAAACGAACAGGCTTAAACTGCATTAGTACCACTGACAGATGTACCCAAAACACACCAACATACACACTTCGCACCCGGTTACGAACTACGTACGACTGACTATCCCATTAAGAACAAGAAAGGCAGCGTACGTAAGACGTAACACTGAGGAGCGTTCGCCCAACCATTATTACTGCAGAAAGCAATACGCATTACATTCCGAGTGTGTGTTCATAGCCGTAGTTATCTAGCATGCAATGTGCATGCGCCATATTGTCATCTGTGGCCTGTGAAGCTCTACCACATTTTACAATATCTCATAATCGGCACGATTTTTTTGAAAAGTTATTGACCATGTAACGTGTGTTTTGATTTTTCTCTACACAGTTTATCTTAAAACATTTCTCGTTGTATAAATAACTGAGCAAGATATCGTAAACATACATACGTCTTCATGTAAAGTAACCGTCATTCTTGTCATGTTTTCATGAAACTTGAATTTTCTCGACAGTTTCGAAAAATATTTAAATATCGAATTTAATGAAAATCTGTCCAGTGAGAGTCGAACTGTTCCACGCGGATGGACGGACAGACAGACATAGCGAAGTTAACAGTAGTTGTTTCTTTCGCAAATTTGCGAACGCACCTTATCAATATCAAGCTTCGTCACCTACTTCAATAACCTTACAATCTGCATCACTCTTGAGGTTCAGAAATCTCTCAGTCGTATAGTCCTGGATCTTTTACTAATAAATTATCTACTAATAAATTATCTTTTACTGATAAATTATCTACAGAAAGGCACATAGACAGTCTTATAGTGTTGCATGGTTGCAGTACATTCGTGTATTTTTTACGTATTTACACAAATAAAACCCAATTAAAATATAGTGTTACGGTAGACACCCCCCAAACAGTCAGCGGTGTCTCCCAACAGCATGTGTGTGTATGGTTTTTACTTGTTCGATGAAGTCAAACATTCACGAATGCTATGCAACACAACAAGACACTGACGGCCAAACAACACAACAAGACACTGACGGCCAAACAGGCGCAACTGCTTGGTACATGAAGGTTTATGAAATACGGCTGGGGGTGCCCTCCAACAGCTGTGTATTTTAGTTGGGTTGCAGTTAAGTGAAGACCGACACGCGTTCTGTGTGACTTCACGAATTGGCATGGGCATACTAGATGAAGTCGTCCGGTATTCAGAATGAACAGCATGCAACCCTAAGCCAAATTATCTCGATTCCCTCCTAACACGGCACAACAACTGACTGCTGAGCTTCGGTATGGTGGTAGATGTTGAAAAACATCAGAACTGCGTTACAAAATCTACGGACAACTGTAGCTTAACAACATGGAGACGTGTCACACCATAAAGACATCCGCTCATGTTAAAAAGTTGGTCTTGGTTAGCTCACTTATGGTATGTCTTCTTCGCTCTTTTCATCTGCTCTCTAGGGCTAAGGTTCATGCCTGTTCCGACCTCATAACCGTCTCTTAAATAGTCTACTTTCTGTGTAACACTTTGGTGGTGCTGAACACAAACTTTGTAGTCTGTCACTTCCAGTTGTGTCTAGATTATTTGACTATTTAAAACCTATTCTACTTCTTAATCAATATTTATTCTTCCATTTCTATTTTTATCTGATTTGCCACATCCACCGGTGAGTTATAAACGTTAAAAGCAAAAATTTATGAAAAACTGAAACAGGCAGATGAAAAGAAATCGCCTTCTTTTTCTCGTCAATGATTCTTCGTTGACAAGGAAGTATCAAAACAAAATTAATTTTTAAAGATTCACCTACTCAGACATTAGACATTGCAGGTGTACAAATTTTTAAACCTATAATTACAGTCTAACAAACAGACTACCAAAACAAGCACTACAATATAAACCAAAAGGACGAAGGAACATAGGACGACCGAGGAAGAGATGGTGGGACCAACTTCATCTTGAGGATCAAGGAACAGGAACACACCTAACCCTTCAGGAACATGATGATGATGAATTACAGTCTAAACTTTCCGAATCCTAAAACGCCAACGCCAATGAGGGCTTTACTCCGTAACTCCGTAAAGCTCAGCGGTTATTATTTGTAAGCCTACCACCCGAATTATCACTTAAGAACCGCCTCTTCGACCACACAATGTGTTGACGTGTTTCCTATATCATCACAACAAACAGCGATTATATTCCTACACTGTCGCACGTGAATGGCTCTTGTGATGGGAGCTCCGAATGCAAACAGTGGGGCATAACATGAAATGTTTCAATGTTACATTAAATGGGCGCTTGAAAGTGTTAATAGTTCCCTAGATAACATCAGAAGCTAAGCTGCACGATGTTCGTAATTGACAAATTAATATTACAGTAACAGAAAGATGAGAACTGTTAAAGTCTCTAGTACCTGGGCACGATTTACGGGCTTACGTGGCTTAAGAAGTAGCGTGGTCGAAAGATAAGAGACAGGCTGGGTGCCCGTTATGAACACTAGCGATTGTGTGCCGGGCAGAAGGAAATAGAGAAAGCTGACCAACACTCGAGTAGTGTGGGCCCTTCGGAACGGCGGTAGGCGGCTACTGTGACGTAACTGGCTGTTTGGAGGTCCATTAACATGCAGGCCGGAGCAAATAAAGATTTTAACTGTGACGACAATCACACACACACACACCATTGTACACGCAAGACCCACGATCTGACACGAGGTACGGAGTTAATTGCTGTGAAGGAAGCGTGACCTCTGATGTCAAGACGTTCACTTAATTTCAATAAAATCCCTTGCTACAGAAGTATTACCAGGAATACCAACATACACCAACTTAATGGTACCACATAACCTCCTTTACTTAAGAAAATGTGTTATTGGCGACTTTGAGTATCACCCTTGGTGCTCATCTAATCCAGATTAAATTTACTGCCACATAGCGAAATGAACTACGGTAGGCACAACGCTAAAGTGTAATAAATGGTGTTTCCTTGTATTTCGTTGAATGTCTGAAATGTATGAAACAAAAGATGTAGCTACAGATGAAAACTAGTTTACAATTTACGTCGCGTAATTTTTGTCGAACTATAAGCTATTTTTTAAATATTCGATAACGGTCGACTTGAGTTTCGTGCAAAATGTAGGCAATGCCAGTATATTCCAGCGATATGAACGAAAATAAAACTACTTCTAACACCTACACCACATACCACCAAAACCAAATTCCAGTGATATCCGTCGAATATTTTAGGAAACGAGTCGCCGAACGGTCGGACAGAAACAACATCCACACTGTCCGGTCACTTTGTGGTCTGCGTACAAAGGCCTAATAAGAAATGCAGGCATATACAGTTTCCAGATAGTACGTTACCCAAGCAACGGCCACCGCAACAACCGGAAGATCACAACACACTCACCTGCAACAAACAGAAAACGTCGCAATCAGATTTAAATGTTATTCTGAAGTATAATATAGACACAACAAACAAGAAGCTATAAATCACACACAAAAGAGAGCGAGAAGCATAGAAGCACAATATAAATATTTTTTTAAATATCCCGTATTTTCAAACCATCACACCTGAAAACACGCACGAAATAAAACCATTTGGGAACTGCTCTTCTCGGTGGGAAATGAAATGGCACGTTTTGCAATGTATTATTACAAGCACAGTAACAGAAATTAATGTGGTGCAAAGGATTTTCGCGGTCATGGACCCTCACGGGATCTTGCATTGCTCTTATCGTTACAAATTTACAAAATGCAAAGATAACCGAAAGCAAATAATTACTTGGAAGACCAAGATATTACCAAACCTCACACTTTCGTCCACACTTACTCCGCAACCTCTGCATGATCCTCCACGCTCCGGCCATAATACGTGGCCAACAACCGTAAGACATGTCTCTCATCAGTCCCTAGTTATATTAAATAAAAAAGAGGCACTGTACGTATAACGTAACATACAGGGACGTTCTTCCAATCATTGTTGCAGTGGAAAAGCAATAGGTACTACATATTCTGAGCGTGTGTTTGTAGACAGGTGCGCACTGAGCATGCGCCATATTGTAATCTGAGGCCTGTCTGGCTCTACAATATTTTTCCACATTACCTCATAAACGGCATGATTCTCGGAAAAAAAAAGGTTCTTCACAACTTTCGTCTGAAACATTTCTCATTCTATGAACTGACCGCGACATGATAAAAAAATGTGCATTGGCCTTCATGTAACGTACCCGTTATTCTTGTCAGACTTTAATGTAATTTCAATTTTCTCGCCAGATTTTCGAAAACAAATTTCATGAAAATCCATCAAGTGGGAGATGAGTTGCCCCATGGGAACGGATGGACAGACATACATACATACATTACGAAGCTAACAGTCGCTTTGTCCAATTGTGAGAACGCGCCGAAAAATGAATTTAATATTACGGGTACGGAGCGGGAACCGAATTCCACAAGCTCGATGTCAGTGAGATGCTGCAAGTTTAGCTGATATGTAGGGTCACAGCAAACGCGGCAGGAGTACTGGATCGCTGAACATGAGTCATCCAAATCTTACCAATTGTAGTCCGTTTCCTTTCCAATCGAGGGGGTGGGTGGAACATAGGCTTGTGGATGATTAACATGTCTGTGTAAATCCCCCGTTTAAATTCTTGAACCAGCTGACTGATTTTCATGCAATTTTGTACGAGTATTACGGCGATGGAGGTCACGCCCACCTTGTATTTCTTAGTTTCGACAGCTAGTGGTAACAACATGGCGCTCATACGAACTGAGGCGAAAGCAACTCAAGCGTCACTTCACATTGGGTGCAAAACGACGTAGGTCTGTGTCAGACTCGAAAACTATGTAGCCATGTTGAAGATAATCGTTGTAGATGAAATAACAACATGGAAATTGCGCGAAATTTCATTTGGCTTTCAGTGTTACAACCGACAATGGGCGGTTCACTGAAGCTGGGAATATGGAATTCTATATGAAAACAGGGATGCAGGATGCTGACTTGCATGTCCTGGTGGAGGACGATCCCACTGTACAAGAGCGCAGGCGTCCTGGTAACAACGTGGTTGTCTAACTGTATTATCCACAAGGAAAAATGTGGGCGTAGTAAACCTTTTACGCTAGCAACTTACCCTACATCGCATCGTATTACAGAACAAGTTTTACTGTTTCCATCTTCTACCCCACCTTGTTTGAAGCTAACCACCTCAGAGACAACGCTCTCGTCGAAGCTCGCCGGCGAATAGAGCACATTCCCTAAGCCGTACGCCCTTCATGCTCCCATACGCGTTGGGAGGGAAAAGGAAGCAGGATGGAACACTGCCCTGGATACTTTCGTAGATGTGATCTCCTCCTCTTACGAACCCTCCCAACTATAGCCCAATAGCGTTTCATTCAATTGTTCTGTAACAGCTGAGGCAACCTGTATAGCCTGGAGTCTTTCGATCTTGAAGGTTCAGATCTCTCTACCAGTAAATTAACATGCAAAAGTGCTTCATACGGGCTCATAAACCCAAAAGGAAAACAGTGAAAGAAAGAGGCAGGTTACCGGGACTTGCTCAATAATTCCAAACAAAATATTGACCATTGTTTTGTTATCGCCGGACATTCAAACCACGATGGCATCACAAACCTTACGACCACGGAACTAGTTAGAAGTAACTGAAACTGATCTCTGAATGTAGGTCTAACCTACAGGGCGAGAAACGTTTGAAAAATGAATGAAAGAAAACATCCGAGCACAATGAAGATACAAAGAGCACAAAAGACACTGCCGTACGGCTTATGCGATCCCTTGTACTAACGAAATCCATTTACTCCCAATTACAATAATACTTCAAACCGACGATTTATTAAGCTCCCGGTTATACGACACCACATCACTCACAACACGAAAAGTGAGCCCCAAACAAGTCCTTACTGTCACCACGCACACAGGTACTGTACCTACCTGCAGACCACTTCAAAGCGCCGCTCGGCGGACGGTAACGCGTCTGACTTCATTCGGAAGGGATCCGATTTAAATCTCGAAGACAGCAAAAGTCGAATAACAAGTCCATAGTCACACAAAAAGCCCCCATGTGACAAGCGGGTTGCGTTCTTAAGTCTGTTTCGTGAGGCATAATTGTTCCCCATAGACGCAATGGTTCTTCTAATAAAACCAACCAGATGCACTAATTTCTCAATTTATTCTTGGAATAGGACTCTACATGTTTCGGACAATATCTATGTCCATCATCAGGAGTCAAGCACTGTACACACAACAATAGGTATGTGTCATACAGGTACTGCTGACTGCTTGCTAGCAAGCAGCAATGAAGGAGACAGTATTATGAACAAGAAGTACTTCAAATCATTATTTATTTCATCAATGAAACTGTCTTCCTTATGAAATGTGTGTTCTTGCATTCAGCAGGATGGTTTAATTAGGAGAGGGGATCAGGAAGTCGAAGGAGATTTTTCCGGACTCTGAGCACTTTCTACATCTGTAAAGACTGTTGCCGGTAGAGGCGCCGGATGCAGCGGAGGCAGGTACTCCACGGCGGAGACGACAGTTCTTCACACATGTACTGACGTCAGCACGAGTATGTCTCGGGGCGGCTTGCTGTGCGCCCGCGTTTATAATGGACTCGAATTCCTAACTGTGCGATTTAGTACATCATAAATAGGTATTACTTTTGGTATTTTAGAAGAAGGTTATTTGCAATCCGCCCTTGTGAAGTAGGAAGTGTAAAACCTGTCTAAAATGGAATCTCGACTTAATATAAACCCAAAATGATTAAAAGCTCAATTTGCCATAATATTCACGGCAGTAAATATAACATTCTTCCCACAACATTTCCCAAGATAAGCCGGAATACCGCGAAACATGTTTTGGGGAACACTCACTGGTTATACAATAAAACTTACCGCAACATAAACTCCAACGAAAGGAAACCACTTAATGTGGGAAGAAACAGGAGGTGGGAGACGTTAACAGCAAACATCCCGCATAGTAGTCAAAGTCCCACACTACTGTAGTTATCAATCTAATTCAAATGGGATATTCTTCACCTATCCGCCTTTACTTTATCGAGTTCAAGATATAAAGATATATCAAGATCTACTAGTTTAATTGTAATCTAGTGTTAATCTTATTTCATGTGTTAGTACATTTTATATGATCTCCCTGAAGATGATCCATAATGGATCGAAACATGTCCGACATATGCTTTAAATTAAACATTTTGTAATGAACTACTGTGCATTGTGTTGGATATTATATCATACTTCCGCTGAATATTCGTCCGGTACATACTTTGTATTTCTGCGTGTATCTGACTGAGGACGAACACTCCAGTCACGTTGTTTGGCCAAATTATCGAGAAAGGAATGCAGACTACTTTACTCAACTAACAAGTACAAAACGCTGCAACAAACATCGAAATTGGTAAACTACTGCTCAATAAACAGTGCAGTGTGTCTAGCATCAACATACGGCTTGCAAAATGAATCATAAACACACATCAGCACTCCAGCTTCGTACAAGAGAGGCTGCGGGCTCAAATATCGGCCTGAACACGGCCATCCTTAAAGATTTTTGTGGTTTTCCTCAGACCCTCCAGGCCAATGCTGAGGTACTATCTCAAATAAGACTAGGACCGCAGACTTCCACGTTCATCCAAATTCTTTATTTGACGTCGTACAATCTGTGCTATTCAATGTACTGCTAAGTACGCCATAAACAAATATAATATAAACCGGTATATCATTTGCTGCCTTCTGTTTGAACACGGCCAAGTCTGCCCATTCTACGCTCCAAAACAACGGCCAGCCAAATACGCAAACAAACGAACTGGCCTTCATTCAACACACGACTCCACATCTCGACACATTCCTGCCAAATTGCCGGATCTGACTTATCACCCACTGGTCAGATAGCCTCATGGCATAAAGTTGCCGAACTCCTAATAAGGCAGTACTTGTCAGAGATCTGAAGCCAGCATTCGGTACAGCAATAGCTACAAGTTATTTCGCTACTTTCGACGGACTCATACTTGCTTTCCTCACCACTTACACACCCGCACTCTTCTAAGCCACACGTAATTTTGTTCAAGGGTCAAGAAGTTCATCTGTGTGGTAATAGTTCTTCAGTCGGAGGAAAGGCGTTATGACTTACATGACAGGCCACCAACATTATTTCAGGACAAGCTGGGCAATGATAGTCCGGATAAACAAGACTGCAATTTCCCTTCCTTAACGTCGACGAGGAAAGAATGAAAATAAGTAAACCGTCCACAGGCCAACAGTCCATTAGACTATTGACCCTTGAAGATGCGGCCACTGGACGGCATCGAAACGCTGGGCAATAAACACACAGCGAAGGGTCGCAGACTCCCAGAAGAAAGGAACCGCTTCGAAAGACTCAAAATCAGCGCAGAATTGATTTATTTTCATTGTGCTGTGCCTTCCTTCCCTCTGCTCCGCTATGATGAGTTAAAAATATAGGCTGACATGGAAATGGCGTTTTTCCAACCCTTCCCGTCATGAAAATACCAGCCAATGAATCTGGTAAGAAAATGAGGGACGCGAGATTTGAGGTTTGCACTTAGGTGATGACGTGTGTTAAGTTTACAGTCTTCTTCGACGTGACGCCGTATAGCCTGGTAGAAATTTATCGGAGTTGCGGGGTAAAGTACTTGCTCCGTCCACAGAGTAGAAGAATTAAATTACAAACTGAAAGCAGAGGTCATGCGTTCATAAGAAAAGGCACAAAGGTCTACTAAACTGCGCGGTGTCACATCGCACTAGACAATAATCTTCTTATTCTCCAAAAAGTCTATAACGCGATTGGCACTTAAAACGAAAATATATCCCCATAACAAAAAATCATATGCATGATCAAAACCAATTCAGAGAAAAATGAATTCAAAAAAATTATTATTGTTATTCAGTTCAAAAAGTATTTAATTTAGCGTATTTTTCAGTACAATTAAACATGTGTCTGAAACAGTGCTAGGGCAATCACACTAACTTCGGGAGTTCAAACAAATAAAAAATGAAAAAATTACATAACCCTGACTACACGGCTCATCATCATCATCATAGTCGTCGTCGTCGTCATCATCATCATCATTATGTAGTTCGTCTTACGACAGGTCCATAGCCTCGGCCAAAGCAAGTTCTCCAGGAAGTGCGTTCTAGTTCTTCCTCTTTCAATTTCCAGTATCCTCTCGTTTCTTTAAGGCCATCCAGTAGCTGCTTACGTCTTCTTCCTCGTCTTCCCGTCACTTCTATCCTTCCTTATATCTTTCCTTCAACAACGTGTTTTAGAAGGCAGTTCTTACGCAAGAAATGATCAATCCTGTTATCCTTCCTTCTTTTCATTGTATGTAGGATGTTCATTTCCTCCTCGACTCTTTTCAATATTTCATTTCTCACACGTCGGTCCAACTGATCTTCTCCATCCTTATCACGACTACACTGCGGCATACAATCTATTGCTGGTACGGTAAAAACAAACATGTAAAACGCACTGAAACTGTGGTTCGAACGGGGAAGACAAGAATTGCATATAGAGATTTTGAGAGGGAAACACCCTGCATAATCGTGGAGATAGGACGGATAATATTAGGCTACGGTATGTACTGATGAAAATTTGGTGCGTGGATGGGGAACGGTAACACTGTTTCAGCCACTAACGTTGGTACATATTAGCAGTGCTGGGCGTTCGGGCTGAAAGGAACACAGTCACTCGGTTAAGGTACAATTTCTTAAGAACGTTTCAGAATTGTATACCATGTTCTGGCGAGTTGAAAACTGCATACAATTAAGGTAATAAGGACCATGACATAACTCACATTTAGTACGATCTATATTTACTACTAGCAGCTACGGCAATATAAAAATGAATGTCAGTACATTAACTTAAAATTATCAAACCTAATGATCAGCCACACAATCAATGCAAGCCATGGGACTTCGTCATTAAGGTCAGGGGTAACATCATCGTGCATGTGAAGAACCTTAAAGTATCCAGACCGAATCTCAGGTCCACCTACTCCCTTACTTCATGGGTACTGGGAATACTTTCCCATGGGATAAGGCGATGGGAGCATGAAGATATCCTCCATTTCCCTACATGCCTTCACGTCATGACGCTGTATTAAGTACAGCGAGAACTTTACCTGTAAGTGATTAACTTAACTTTTACCACGAAATGTTTGGTTGGAGAGATCCCAACCATTCCTCAACTCCTGAAATCATGTTACTGTTCTTTAAGTTACTAGGAACCATCAGCTGTGATGGCCATATTGCTAGGCAGTGTGCAACAAACATGCCTGCTGTGGTTCGGCGCATCTTACAAATTATGTGTGACAGCAACGCCTAGGTTTAAAACGGCGTAGCTGTTTAAAAAACGTATTTCACACAATTTTCATTTTAAGTTGCCACGTCCCTTTCGATATCTGATATTCAGTAACAAGGTAGAAATCCACTACCGGTTTGCAGCTAGTGTCAAGAACATCATCATCATCATCATCATAAACATCAAAGATTGGGCCCTTTGATCCGTTCCCTCTCAAGAGTTACAGTTGCTCGCACCAACGCTTCTTCGATCTTCCAATTGTTCTCCTTCCTTGTGGTCAGTAGTGGTATGATTTCAAAGGGATTCGGTTTTGTGGCATTCTTTGCAAGTGTAAAAGCCAGTTTCGTCTGTATTCATCTATCTTGTCTAGTATGCCTGTAATCCGTAATTCGCTGCGTATGTAGTCGTTTGTTTTGTGGCCATAAAGCGTGTAGCCTGCCAGAGGTCTCAGTAACTTCATTTCTGCCGCTTCAGTTCTTCGTCTTTGTAAGGCTGTTAGAGTCCAATTTTCTGACCCATATAAAAATGTAGGTAAAACTAGTGTGTTGTAT
>Ga0136643_10009194_pt1 | contig 14518 bp, 6 predicted proteins | sample TergutLab28metaG_FD_96883 | JGI IMG/M metagenome (GOLD analysis project Ga0136643, IMG submission 96883) | Labiotermes labralis P1 segment gut microbial communities from Petit-Saut dam, French Guiana - Lab288 P1 (version 3) (version 3) | ecosystem: Host-associated > Arthropoda: Insects >... | reverse complement strand
TCACGAGGCTGAGTGGACCCCATTCCAGACCCACTACTACTCAGAAAATCTGGTAGCGCCGGGGATCGAACCCGGGACCTCTGTATCTGTAGCCAGAAACTCTGACCACTAGACCACAGAGGCAGTCAGAACTCAGCTGACACATGGCGTAAAAGTATAGGCAGTATTGAGGGGATAGCGAGGAGGAGGGGAAGAAACTGTCACACCAGAAAGTGGCCTTGACATTTAGATGACCTACCACACGCAAATCCATACCTGTCCAAAATGCAGCGTCAAACAAAGTCCTTCCAAATTTGACACATATTGGTGACCCCATAAGGGGATGTTTGGCACTGCGAGTGGTTTAAATGCCTCGTTGCTCGATCCTTTAAGGGGTCATTCAGCTTCAAAGGTTAATACAATACTGATACATTAGTAATTGAATAAAATCTGTCATTCAACATGTTGTTACTATCAAGTGGTCATTGTCAAAGTAATTCTTTTGTGAGACTGTTGTGTACTTACATGAGCTGTAAAATGTTCAGTGTGCAGTACAAGTAAAATTAACACTATAAACACACACACACACACATTTTTGTATGCAACTCTGTCAGTTCCCAGTGTAACTATATGAGGGCAAAAGTTTCCATACTCGGTCGGTAACAGAATATGCACTTAGCTGCGTTATGGTCGTTATTGTCCCCATGAAAGTAGTCTCTTTCCCATTGCATAAAATGGATCCAGCATTTCTGCTGCTGCTGGAAGCGTCACTGGAACTGGCTTTTAGAATCATGTGTAGGATGCTTGGTGATTGTACCTGAATTTCTGGGACGAAGAAAGTAAAACCAGTTTTTAATTCCTGTATGACCGTCAAGAGCAGTTTTTGGTAATTTCTAGCTTCATCCAGCAGTTCCTGACATAGACACACACACTGTTAGTTCTGCTTGTGAATTACACAACTGAGGCAGATATTTTGCACATATCTAAATGTTAAACCCCTCCTTAGAATTTTCTGGTGTATTCCATATGTGAGGCCTAACCTACCAGCCATCTCCATAATAGTACATGATTGGTCTGTATTGACAGTTTTTTGAGCTTTTTTCATGGTTTTATCTGTGTGACGAGTGGAGGGATAACCTGAATGCTGACAGTCTTTAACCAGAGTTTCCATACATTTGAAATGAGAAAACTGTTTAAAAGTCTGTGTTCTCCCTATGGCATTGTCTCGAAAAACTGTTTGGAGTATTTCATGCATTTCTGATGCAGTTTACCTGAGTTTTAAGCAAAATTTACAGCAATTGCCTTGTTCCTTCACATCAAGTATTAGGTCATGAATTGCACTTAACAGGCACAAAAATAGATGCCCATTTTGTAGAAATGCAGAGTGTTGTGGCTGCAGAACTTACTAGACTGACTCAGAAGGTAGTGATGTTACTGTACATAGTGGCAGACAGCTGCATTATTGCCATTCTAGGTTTGAGCAGTGAGTTCAGGAACTTCCGTGTACACCTTTATACAACTATGAGGTCAAATAACTGAAAGTGCTTGAAATTGCTCTGCATCAAAAGTGTTCTTTGCAACTAAAAATCACTTCACACATATTTCAGAGGCTGAACGTCAGGAACAAATAAATAAGGCTAGTGGAGAAGCGCAAGCTATGTTGGCCATTGCTGAAGCTCGAGCTAAGGGCTTGGAATTGGTGGCAAGGCCTCTAAAAACTAAGGTAACCCTCCTGTCCATTGCACTGTCATTTGTCATTGTTATATGCACAGTTTTTACCACTCATAATCACACTGTATGCTTTATTAGCACAGTGCTCTTAAGTTTAATTCTGAAACCACCAGCAACTCCATTTTCACGTTTTGAACCTTTTCACTTGTTGTTGATTGATGATGACCTTAAAATATTCCCCTCCTATTCATGAATCTCCTGCAAGTGATAATCCTTTATTGTGCTGGTGGTTGTGAGGATAATATCTTTGTTTTGTTGGTAATTGTACTAGTTACTGAATGTTCATGAGACCAGAATTGTTACTGTATATGGCTGTTAAATTACGAGATCGTAAAAATATGCTTATCAGGTGTGCTCAGAGGAAGGAATTATAAATGACTTGCTACTGTCCAATTTTAGGTACTTACTGCAGTATTTATTTATCCAGATAAGTTCAGATATTATATATGTACTCATATGTGAAATCATATATTAATTGAATATTTCTCTATGTATATGTATACATCAAAATTAAAGTGGGTGGTGGCTGTGTGTAATTATTATTGAGAATAAGAGAAATTTTTGAAACTGTGTATAGTCTTTTGTGATGGACATTATTTGATTGCTGCATTGTATTCCCAATGCTCAAATAGAGTAATGTGTGTTACATAGGGATTTACAACTGGACTGGTGTCTGGAGATGATCCTTGGCCAAGCAAGAGCAGGAATTGTTGACCACTTTATGACCGATCTCAAGAGACAATCTAACAGTCTATTATAACAAAAAAACACAGTTTGAAGTGTAACCCTTTGTACAAGTGGATTACACTTCTGTGGTTAGGCAGCCAAGACTTTAATGATAAGCTCAGGTTCCTTTTGACATAGATGAGGTAGTACTTCAGAATGAATAGCCACTTCTTTGTTGACTTGCTGGGATATTTATAAGGGTCATTAAATGAACTTTCCTTCTAAAAGTTGCATTTTTCTTGTAGTAGAATTATTTTTCTTATTTTCCATCTTGCCGTCTGTGCTCTGCCATTCTTAAGGGGCACATTGTTGGTGATCAGCATCCTGTTTCCACTTTGCTTTCATATATCGTGGTCGGCATGTAACCGAAATAACTTTTGAGAATGCCAAGTGACAACTTGGCACACTTAAACTATGACAGACGTTTCTGCGGTATCTTTGTTCTTTTTGAAACCTGTAAGACTTACGAAATGTGTAGTGGATATAAAATGTTTTTGTTTTCCCTACAACTGTTTTGTTAAAACATTCTTCACTCCAATAAATGTTTAAGGACTGTACCCAGGGTACAGGGTGTTGGTGGGGGAACATGAGGGAGAGAGACCACTTTGAAGACAGAGGCACAGGTAGGCTGGTATTAAAATGAATCTTCAAGAAATAGCCTGGGGGCATCTGGACTGGATGGATCTGGCTCAGGATAGGGGCATCTTATGCGCTGTTGTAAATTTGGTGCTACTGTCCCCAACATATTTGGATGCCCAGTGTGTAGGCTGCTCCAGTGATGAAACACCAGATAGCAGATCCCATACCTGATGTTAGTTGGTCCAGTGAACACAAAGGTTTTGCTCAGGGTAATGTACGTAGGAGGTTTCTGCAACATCCACAGTCCACTACTCCAGCTGTTACTTGCAGTTAACTTCCTAGTTTTATTGAACAGTTGTTTTACTCTTATTGTTTTACAGTAATTATGTAAATTGATAGCACGTTAAGATTTGTGATCATGGCACTTGGAATAAACACAGTTAATTGGCACTTTGTTTGCACATTGTATGAATGTTAGAATTTTAAGATTACTGTGTGTTATTTAAACTCATATTACGATTTAGCTTCCCTTTCACTGATTTCACATACACCACTTTCTAACTGTAATTTTGTAACAAACTTTCCAAATTCAATGGAGCACCGAACTTTGCGTCTGTGCTACTCCAACTGCTAAAACAGAATGTCACAATTACAAACTCACAGCTTGTCACAACTTCCAAAGGCAAATTCCCCTTCCTGTATACCGAATTATTCTATTGAATGAAAGTCAAATTTGTAAACATCATAGGTTGAGTTCAGCGTTTTTGAACACTAAACCTGACTGGTTGCATTAATTTAAGTCATTAGACTCAGACTTATGATAAATGAACATTTTGGGGTGTTGCCCAGTGTCATTTCCTACTCAAGGAATTATGTTTTGAAAAAGTGTCAGGTTTCACTAAGAAACAGTGAGTTGCAAAACTCCATCCAGCTTGATAGTTGTTGGATGTTCTGCCCATGCTCATTCTTTTGAGAGTGTTAGCTGCACTCATTCTGTTGCACTGTCTTCCTGAGCTATTTTAATTCTACAACCAAAGTCCCTTTTTCTAATTAACTCACCCAAAAGGAATTTATCTCTATGAAGCCTGTTCATTGTTTGAACCTGAATTACCAGTCAATTTCAGGACTTGAACCTGAAAGGCAGATAATAGTGGTAGTGAACCTTCAAGTTCCATATACTGCGGAAAATGTTTTGACTAGCTGAGCAATTTTTACCATCTCCAGGAACCTGTTCTGTGGGATAGGTTGGTTGGGTTAGGTCAGGTCAGGTCAGTTATGCCCAAGATAAACTCAGAAACACAATCATATTGGTTTTCATATACAGTGTCTACTATATTTCTCTGATTATCATCATCATCATATAGCTTGCAGGGTTTTAGGCCTCATGATCTGTTCCAGTCCCATTAGCAGTTGAGAAGTCCAATTGACTCCAATTCCCACATGGTTGATTTTTATTTGATTTTAACTACAATATGAATGTTTTAACAGTTACACTATGAAATTTGAATTTTGTTAAAAATTCCTTGAGTTTCATACATATTGACAGATGAAGCTATTGTAACATTCACTCCACAGGACTGTGAAACCTCCTGGAAGTGTATATTAAAATTTGTTCTTAACTGCATGTTCAGGCATTGGTGACACTGGCATAGTGGAAGTGTTTGATTGCTGCAGATGGCATGCCATTTAAAGAAAAGTGCTCAAGAGAAAAGTTATGATGTGGATTTTAAAGTGTAGCATGTTACTGGTTGTAGGATGGACAGAATGCAGCGTCTCTTAACGTGGCAGAGTTGTATGTACAAGCATTCCAAAAGCTGGCCCAAAAGGGCAACACTCTTATTTTGCCAAGCAATGTTGGAGATGTCACAAGTGCTGTTTCTCAGGCAAGTATATATTCTCTTCACAGATTTTAAGCATTATTGAAATTGCATACTGTAAACTGTTATGTCTATGCTGTAGTGTGTACATCTTTTTAGAGAGTATAACAAATCTAGTAATGTTACAGTGTGTGTAAATTGTTTCAGATTGAATCTGAGAATGTTAACTTTTTGGTTTTGGCTATTTGGTGAATATTTTTTTAAATATTCTTATTATTATGTTATAATTACTCACAGTATTTGGACAGAAGAATGTGATTAGTAATGATTATCCAGGTATCATAGTGTCATTTGTGACACATTTTAATAATAAAAGGTAAAGCAATCCCATTACAGGCCTGGACAGGCCCTGAAGGTTCCAGGAGGTTGAAGCTCCCAGATTTCAAGACATTCGGCACATGAAGGTGGTAAGGTTGTCAACCCTATGCACCGACTGCCTTTACCCCCCCCCAATACTCATTTCTGTCAAAGGCTGAGTCAACCCCAGTGCCATAGTGCACCTGGAAGGATTGTGTGAATAAAAAATCCCAATGACACTATCAGGAATTGAACCTGTGACATTCCAGCTTGTAGCACAGTGCCTCAACCGACTGCACCACCATGTGCCGCGTGCCCCACATTGTAGTAATACTGTGAGGAAAGTGTTTCCAATTTACATATATGTACCTTGTTTGATTTAAGCTGTAAGTGTTAAGAAGTTAATATTTTAAATGACTTGCTGAAAGTTTGGTTTAATGGCAACATACTGTTTTTTTATAATGCATAATTTTCATTTCCAGGATTTTACACTTCTGTAAAGTTTACATTCATTTTGAGGTGGTGCCTACAGAAGTTTAAAATAGGGCATTACCTGTATTTACTATGTATAAAATTTTTAATTTTTAATGGTATGTGTTATTTCCAATGTCATATGATGCTGTCTCTCATCATCATCACAGGCAATGGCAGTATACAACCATCTTTCAAAGAAGAATGAAGACATCACATCCTCACCAGCCAGCACTGACAAAAGTGCAGAATATTTTAGTGATGATTGTGGAACTCCACAAGTAAAGCCAGTGTCAACAAAGCCTGCTGATTTGACCGAATGATGAACTACAAATATTTCATGAAACGTGTATGTTGAATCAAGAGCAGAGTGGTGAAAATTGCAAGTCTGTAACAATGTACGTTATGTAAAGACTGTACAAGTTCACAGCTAGTGCAGTCACTTTGATTGAAGTATTATTTCATTGAAGTGTTTCAACATTTTGCTGTCATATAAAGGATGGGTTTAGTTGTATTCATTTTCTCTCTAGAAACAAACAAACTAAATACTGAATGAGCAGATACTGATGAGTCATCTTAGTTGTCATGTTTCAGACTTTAGAGCACAGATTTACAAGCTTCACTTAATGGGTTCTTATTTATTAAATTATCAGGGATGTCTCAGGACTTATTCATTGTGTTTGTTTGTCTTGTTTGGTTCATATTTCTTCCTTTTTATGGTTCTGTCAGACCTTAAATGTTGTTTTCTGTTTCTCTGGCACCTCCACATATACTGTGTGTTGACCTCTTCCCACATAGGCGAGGGCATAGAACACATTGTTGAGAGATGAGGGCAGCTATACAAATGATTCTATTATCCCCAGTGATAGAGTGAACATGAGAATGATAGTGGAAGAGGGAGACCTTTGGCTAGACGTGGTAGGGGCTGGTGGTTGTACACTCAGAATCCCCTGAATAAGAGTCTGTAGTCTTATTCCAATGTCAAAAGGTTATTAACATGTTTGTTCCAATTTGCAGTGCGGTGTTGTACAAAATCCTTTACTGGTGTAAACTGGTAATTGTCCATTTTTCTTTGATATTATTCATCTTATGAAACATTTCAGCTCAGAAGCTGGTAAGTCTGAATTTATGGTCCATGCTTCCATGTCATACTGCTGGTTTAACACGGGGCTGGCCAGTGTGTGGTCCTCGAAAGTGTTTGTGGCCCTCAGTCACCTGAATAGTTTCAATAATACAGTTTAACAAACATAATATGATAGGTCTACAGAAAATTATATGGCAACTCTCTTAGCAGAGAAAATGTTTAGACACTATGACTCATCAATTTTAAGGCAGTACACAGTAAACCAATTAGTCTTTGCATTTGACTGAGTTTAGTAAGGCTTACCATCTTGTCATACAGCCATACTTGTGGTGCAAATTATTGTTGGCAAATAATGGCCTTTTAGTTAATTCATTCTTTCTGCCTCTCTCTTTTATGAGTGCAGCCCTCAGACGAGTCCTTAAACAATTATATGGCCATCCTGTGGGTTGCAGTTGGCCAGCCCTAGTTTAACAGTTGCTTTAAAAATGAAAATTATCGTAAGACTTGAAATTGGTTTGAAAATTGGGTTTTCTCCTTCATGTGACAAATTACATCCCCTATAATTCATTGTAGTGACCTATTCCAATATGTTCATACAAATTTCTTTCATTCATCTTCCCCTGTATGCCATAATTTTAGTGGTCTGTGTTGAATTTCATACAATAACACAGTAAACTGAAGCAGTATTACTTGAATTTTGAAGTGAATATTTTGGATTTTCTATAGTTTTAACTAGAAACATGAATAAGTACTAGGGAGCTAAGAGGATTTAATGTTCAGAGAGAGGGGGGTGCATGTAACATCAGGCAGATCTGTATAGCAGATACCTTTTTCTTTGGACACGGCTCCCACACACTGCTTCGCCACTCTGAACGGAAGCAAATTTAAGTTGCATATTTCTTATTATGTATTAAAATTTAATATTCAAGACTAAAAAAGTATACTTATGAGACTTCTGTATGTTTATCCTATGCAGATTCTGTATTTGCCCTAAAATTAAAATTAATTAAAAATACAGAGAAACCCTCATATGGCATTTTGCAAAGATTCAACATTTTAGGTTATTAAGTGGGAAACCATCTTAAGACGATGTCTGAAAACACATTATGTATTTGTAATGCTGTATTGAAATTGACAGATACTTTACTCAAATATTTTTCTGTATAAATTTTGTATTAAATGTTTCATTTACACCATCAATACATATTTTAAATCTTACCTTCTTCATTGATCATGATTCATGCATGAACACGAAAGATTTTTTACTATTACACCAGACTGTTAATAAGAAACTGTGTTTGCTGGAATGATGTCACAAGTACTGATTCTGACTTTCCATGTCTTGCTGTTTTAATCTTTTGCTGTCACAGCTGTTTACTAACACAGAGTACTGTGTGAAAGTTTAACCCTTTAAGGATGAAACTGTATCTCTCTGATTTGAAGACCCAGTTTGTACCGTGCGGTAAGCCTCTCTGCATTGGTTATAAAAACTGGTAAGTTAATGCTGTGCAGAGAAATAATTGCCGTTTGTTCCGAGATCCACAGAAAACACATAAGTACATTGTGGGCACACACAGAATTTCTGAATGTTAAAGCTGGCAGTACATAAAGTAAGGTTTAGGATCTAAAAGGTTGATGTAACTATATTTAAAGTTGACACAGGAGTAGCAAGTTTTGCAGTGGGGTTTTTTTAAAGGAGCAGTGAGGAAACGTCTACGTTTGTTGTATTGTCGATTTTTTAAACTGACAGTGGCTTATATGTTGTGCTAGTTTTTGATGATGTAACCATGGTGAGCACATGAGAATTACCATATTTCCTAGACAATAAGATGCACTTCTTCGTGAAGGTATGTCAGTATGACCAGGATTTATGTTCCCTGCGTGTGCTGGAGGAATGACAGTGGTTGTTCATATGCCTCCTCCTCAGAGAGAGAAAAACAGAACTGCATTGTTTCTTACCCTAGTTCATTTGCGCACATTGGAGAAGGCATGAAGAATTACATAAGTCGGAGAAGAAGAAACACTTTTTAAACCCATATTGTAAACTCTTCCAGTCTAAGAGCAGACTTAAAAGAATGGGTAACAGACCACAGAAACAGAATTTTTGTGTGTAAAAGTGACGACTCAAAGAAGAGAAAAGATGGGCAGTTGCATGTGGCATCACTGATTTTGCTTGGACAGCTTGGAGTTTCAAATTTATGAAGAGGCATGAACTGTGCAACACAACACAATTGTGAAGTCTTTAAAGAAATGTGGGATTATTAATGCCCTTGGTGGTGCAGAGTGATGTACTTTTGGAAGAAAGTGGAGGTTCAAACAGTAACATTATTAATGATGACTGTACTATTATGATTTTATGGGATTTTGTGACTTGTAGATACTTCATTGTGCACTACTGCTTTTTGGAGTAAGTATTTGTAACTTTGGGCTTCAGATGTGAATACAGTATGTTATTCCTAAATTTGCCTTCAAAAATCGTGGTGTATCTTATGGTGTGGGAAATATGGCAACAGCTCTACAAAATAAAAATGGTACACATAAACGCAGTTTTACGCGAACAAAATGTGTTATAAATTTTGCAGAATTCTTAAAATTGCTGACAGTAGAACAGTTATGCTGTCCCATTGTAGTCACTTTTTTGTGTTGCAGGGTGCCTTTACAATGTGCGGTTCTGTTTCTGACACTTTACATCCTGTTAAAATGCATTAACAAAGTTATTCTTTTCTAGTTGATCACACTATCAGGGGGCAAAGATTTGAAAGAGATTTATATTCTCATGATGATCCATTAAAGGCCTTGTAACAGTAAAGGCTGATCCACACATACCATGCCACTAAGGGTTTAGAATGTGTCTTTCCCATTTGATTTAAACAGTGCGGCCATGTCTCATTCACACTTGCCATGCCTATGCCATGCTCCGACCATGCCGTTCTTCTCAAGGCCGTGGCACAGCACGTCTGTCGAGAGACGGCCTGTGGGCTACCTGCCTGTGTTCGGCTTCTTCCAGCTACCATATGGAGTTCCACAAAGGTTGTTATCAGAAGCATACCAATCTCATATGCAGCTGGCCAGTGTGAAACCAAACGTTTGTCATGGACAAGGGAAAGAGTGGTAGCAGGACACTACAAAAAAGACAATCTGTTAAACTGTTGGACTAGCAGTTCGGATATTTCCGGCTACCACGCAGACTTTCACGAAGGACATGGCACGATCAGAGCATGGCAGGGGCGCGGCATGGCATGTGTGAATTAACAGCATGGCATGGGCACGGCATGCTATGTGTGAATCGGCCATAAGTGGTCTCAGGCACATAACAGTCTGCTCAGGGAGCAGTACATCACAAGCAAGTCACTTTTATCAAACTGTGAAATGCATGTGTCAAAATGACCTTTAGAGATTAACCATTCAGAACTGAGACTGTCACCTCAACACTGTTTTTGAAAGAAACTTCACGAAATTAAGATTCTGATGTGAACAAAAAACTGCACTATGGATGTGCCATGTTTCAAAAATGGACTACAAGGGAAACAAATGTGTTGATCACATGGAAAAATTTTGGTGTTAAAATTATTTTATTGTAGGTTGGAAAACATCTTAAATTTGGCCATCTTAAATGAGTTTTAGTGTACTTGCAGTTAATAATATTATTGTCCAAAGTCCAAGAAATTCTTGTTGTCTAGGGCTTAATTAAATTTTTAATACATACCAAATACAAGTTTGGCTTGTGCCTTCTTTGGATTAGCTACTTTTTCAACCAGCCATTTAATGCACAATGCTATAAGCTAAGTTACACTTATTAATTAGCTACTCCAATGCATTTCAACACATGAGGCATCATCCTCCAGGAGTATACAATGTAACTGTTCGATCTTTTGGCACACAAAATGGATAAAACACAGTCCAGTCACGTAAGCAGAATGCAGCTTTACACCAAAACACAGTTTCCAAATATTCTTAAGAGTCACTAGATGGTAGATAATTAAAAGCCATAGTAAACTGTTTCACTGTAATGTAGTGTAAACACATGTCCAGTCATATAGGTAAAAATGTGGTTTTCTACCAATGTACAGTTGTAAAGCTTCTGAAAGTCTCTACTGACAATGGCTAGAAGCATAGTTATAAAAGAATTCACTCTTGCAATGTTTGAATGTTGTTGGTTGAATAATATGATACAATACTTAAAACACTGGTAAAAATACTGTGTTTATAGTGGCAGGTGTGTGTGGAATGATAATGGCAATTTTGGCCTTCTCTCTTATGTTCCATGGAATATATATCAAAACTGGATATCATTGCTAAAATTTTAAAAATATATACATATGCAAGACTTTCAAGATCTGTTAACTTCCCCAGCAACAGCAGATCAAAGCAATCCTTTACAGGCTACCTATACAAACCAAGCGGACACTGCGGAGGAACTTGAAGAACCTCCAGACATACTGGACGTAGAAATGGCAATACAATCCATGAATAACAACACATCACCTGGCATAGATAATATTCCCGCGAAGCTTTATAGGAAAGGAGGAGGACTATTACTTAATAAAATACATACCTTGGTTAAGGGAATATGGAGGGAAGAGAAGATGCCCATGGACTGGACAAAGAACATTATAGTACCAATATATAAAAACAGGAGAGGCAAACTGCAATGCAAAAATTACAGAGGAATATCTTACTATGCAAAGGGTATAAGATATTAACTACAGTTATTAATAATGAACTTAAAAAATACACTGAACATATAATTGGAGAATACCATGCAGGATTTAGAACAGGTAAATCGACTACAGACCAAACTTTACAGTTAAAAATTTATTGGAAAAAGCCTGGGAGCATAATGTAGAGATACACAAGATCTTTGTTGATTTTCAGAAAGCATATGACTGTATCCAAAGGGACAAACTGTAGCAATAATGGCGCACTTTGGAATCCCAAATAAACTGATAAGCAATTATGGAAAACTCAACTTACTATGTAAAGATAGGAACAATTATGACAGATGGCTTTAAGGTAGGAACTGGATTAAAACGAGACGGACTGACACCCAACCTCTTTAATATAGCACTGGAATATGTAATAAGGCCATTGTCGGTACAAACCACATCAACAATATTTCATAAATCAGTGCAATTAATTGGATATGAAGATGATATAAACATCATGGGTAGAACAAAGAGGGCCATTTCAGATGTATATGGTGAGCTGAAAGAGACAGGAAAAGAAGTTGGGCTTATCATAAATGTTGATAAAAGTAATGGTGCAAAACAGGAGACTTGGAAAGGGAGGAACATTGACTGTCGAGGATCACAAGATTGAAATGGTCAGGAGATTTAAATATCTAGGGATAGTAATAAATGATAGCAATGATGAAACAGAAGAAATGCGAGCTAGGATCCTGGCAGCTAATAAAGCCTACAGCTCCCTGCAAACCATATTTTGATCTAAACAAATCCATCGAAACAACAAAATAAGATTGTACAAAACATTAAGCCAATATTATGCTATGGAAGTGTGACCTGGACACACACAAACAGCAGAGCAGATGCTGAACACGTTTGAAAGGAAAATATTGCAGAGAATATATGGCCCAACAAAAGAAGGGGGATGCTGGCGTCCCAGATGAAACAGTGAACTGTACAGTTTATACAATGAGCTAAACATCGTGGAGGACATAAAATCAGAAGATTAGGATGGGCAGGTCACATAATAAGAATGGAAGAAGAAAGGATTCCAAAAAAGGTTTTAAACGGAAACTTCACCACTAGACCAGTGGGAAGACCAAGAACCAGATGGGCAGATGTGGTCCAGAAGGATGCATTACAGCTGTTGGGGATAAGAGGATGGAGGAGAAGAGCTGAAAATAGGGATGAAAGGAGGCGTCTTGTGAGGGAGGCCAAGGCCCGGAATAGGCTGTAGCACCATATATGGATGGATATATATGCAAGAATATATGGAATGTGTACTCATGAACTACCTATTAAATCATCTTACAGTATAGGATTACTTACAATGAATAATTGGACACTACTTACATAGCAGTATGTTCAGGTCTTGGCTCATGTTGCACTAGCATGTCTTGTGGGACTGTGGCTGTTTTTATACCACTGTGTGAGCTGAGCGCTGCATTCTCCCTACGTGACTGGACTGTGTTTATATGCATTGGGTGTGCCAGATGATCAAGCAGTTGTATGGTGGACTCCCTGAGGATGATGCCTCATGCGTTGAGAAATGTGTTGGAGTAGCTAATAAGTGTAACTTAGCTTACAGAATTGTGCATTAAAGTGTTGGTTGAAAAAATAACTAATATGAATGTAATGCATGGTGTGGATAACTTCAAAACCCTCTCAGGATGTTTGTTCCCAAATACAGCCTTCTTCACAGAAAAATTCACTGCTGTTATGCTTTCCATACATATGAGGAATCTCTCTGCACAGATTAACTTGGTAGGTGACACTGGAGTGAGCAGGAAGGATGTTTTGAAAATGATGTTCCTGTATGAGACCAGTATGAAATGCTGCTCCCCTCCACATGTACAGCCACTCACACCACTGCATACTGTTATATCAGCAGTGGCATACACCAAAACATGCAGGTTTAACAACATTAAAGTCACAATAAAGGGTGGGTGGTTATCATGTCTGAGCTTGTTTCCATGACACGGCAGGACACAGATTTTTGTGAATACACGTAATACAACTAAGACAGCGCATACATACTTGGGTATAAGCAGTATTCCTATCTTGTGAATTAGAAAACCAGTGGTCAAACACCCAAATGAGGCTCTAACACCTGGACAGAAAATGTATGTGTACGAAAAGAAATTAACGTGCATTAACCCTTAGCTGCCGAGCAACATATATATATATGTTGCGCAGTAAGCCCTTTAAATAGCCAAATGGCCATTAACTCTTTGACGCCGGAATTAAATCTTGGACATTGGAATTAAATCCCCACCCCCCTGGCCACTTTAATGGCCATTCAGCTATTTAAAGGGCTCACTGTGTGACATATATATATATATACAGGGTGTTTCACGACTTTAGGGCATAACTGCAGGAGGTGATTTCCTAGGTCTTTGTGATAAAAAAAGTTCATATAAACATGTGTCCGATTTTGGACGGTTACAGAGTTATGACCGTTTTTTAATTCCCGTACGCGCCCTCGTGTGAACCGCGTCTATCAGCTGGTAGGTCGCTATTTTTAGCCAGCTACAGACAAGGCGTTCCCGTTATCTGGACACTTGGGTGGTACGTAAGGCTTGCAGGGAAAGGCGGGGTGGGTTGGTATGGCCGGCGACGCCTACAGTGTGCGGCTACTGGTGTTCAGAACATTTCTCATCTCGGTGCGTCTGTTACGTTCACGATGCCATTTACATTTTCATTTGAAGAGTATGCAGATATGATATATGTGTATGGGTTTTGTGACGGTAACTCAATTCTTGCCGTAGCTAAATAACAGCAACGGTTTCTGAATCGTAGAATACCAAACAGGAGAGTGTTTACTGGAGTTTACCAGGCATTGAGAGATACCGGTAGACTTCCCAGCGTTCGTTTTGCAGCCGAGCGTGGTGTTAATGAAGGCGTCAATGAAGAAGGTATTGTTCGTATGGTACACCACAGTCCACGTACGAGTACGCGAAGAATTGCAAGATGTCTTCGTGTTCCCCACACGAGAGTGTGGAGAACACTGCATGCAGAGGGCATGTATCCATACCACGTGCAGCAAGTGCAACATCTCCGACCTGGCGATTTTGCTGAGAGGCTGAACTTTC
>Ga0136643_10009191_pt1 | contig 14519 bp, 6 predicted proteins | sample TergutLab28metaG_FD_96883 | JGI IMG/M metagenome (GOLD analysis project Ga0136643, IMG submission 96883) | Labiotermes labralis P1 segment gut microbial communities from Petit-Saut dam, French Guiana - Lab288 P1 (version 3) (version 3) | ecosystem: Host-associated > Arthropoda: Insects >... | reverse complement strand
TGTGTGTGTGCGCGCGCGCGTGAGTGCGTTGTAGTTTCTAGTTTTCAGAATAATTTGGTTGGTAGGCTATTTGCAGTTGCTACTTTGTTGTGTGTATGAATTTCTGTTGTTATTGTTAGTGTGTTGGTTATTTATTTGTTATTGTATTCACATAAATGTTTGCCACTCATTTTCTGTACTTAAGGATCCTGCACCAGAAATGCAGCATAACACTTCTGCTTGCACATGCAAGTGTGTGTCTGTATGCTACTAATAATGAAAATTGCATTTCCCAGAGGGTCAGTAATTCAAAAATATCTTCATTTTATCCAATTCAATGTAAAATTGTCTTCAGCCATGAAAATATATCTTAGACGCAACTAACTACTTCATGTGGATGATCTGAACTTGTTTGTCTACATTTCAGAAAGCCTTCTGAACAGCAAATGCTGTAACATGCAAATTCACAATACCTGGACAGTTGTGAAGGAATAACAGGTAGTGTTATTGTGCCATTGCTGCCCAGAATCTCCCCCTTCAGCCACCCAGGATTATCAAGATGCCAAACACAAAAGAAATCTAACACCCAGATGTAGACTATATGAAGAAATTCTGTATGCAAGATCCAGATTTCGTCAGCCCTTGGATCATTTCAGACACTCTGGTTTCCCAGTCTGTATCTGTAGGTGCATAATTTGATATGCCACACATTTATTTGATTTTTTAATATTGACCTGCAATAGACCCTGATAATTGCAACTGAACTTGTGACCGTCCCATTTTCGTCACCATTCTGATATTAAAAAGATCTCAGAAACAACGTCTGACACTCATATTTATAATCGGCACTTGCAGAAACCCCCCTCCCCCAGAAGCAACAATTGCAACTGAGTCCCCCACAAACCTAATCCTCCCTGTACTGACGTAATAAGGAGGTCTGAGTTTCAGTGATTGTGATGACCCAACACCTTCTCCTTCAGAATTTGTTCAATAAAACCCCACCTCTGAAGTGCTGAGAGTAAAGGATCTTCTTAAGTTGAATTTTTTTTTTTTGTGATAGTGTTTAAGAATTTTGAAGTGTAAGTTTTATTTTATTGACCAGTTGGTGTGTTTATGGTGTGAAGTGGGTTTCCAGGAATGAAACCTCATGTTTTAACATTGTGCGTGTGGGATATAAAGGTTGGACTTAATGATTTGCAGTGTGACTCTTGTCCAGCGCCCATTTAGATCGTCACCTGTATTTCAAATTCTGTTGCTTCTACTGCTAATACTACCACCACCACCACCACTGCTGTTGTGAGTGGTAGTGGGGAGAAACATTTTACCTAAAACTAGCTAGCATAAACACAAGACCACATTGCCATTATCTGGACTCTCTCATTTTTCCTGTACGCCTTCCAACTGCAAAATGTTTTAGTTTGTTTGATTGCCGGTTCTGATACTGTGTGCACAAGCAAGGTAAAATCATAGAAAAAAGTTGTCTGAGGAGAATGCCGGTCATGAGGTGCTGCGATTACGCCTAAACTAATTATAAGTCCCACTCTGTTGGAAAACAGCCTATATTACAGGAGAGTTTTGTTGTTTCAGATGGTGATGTGTTTTGATGAATATAACCTTTCTTTGGACACTGTCTTGTCACCATTTCAGAAGGTGGAACTGTTTCCATTGTCAGATGGAGGGAAGGAAATGTGCCTGCTTAGTTGGGCATGTAAGAAACAGCTAGTTGTGAGGCAGGCCACTGGACAGTGACCAGAACTGAGTGTGCAAGTTTCTTTCTTTTTATCTGATGATGGAAACAGATCCAGGGGAGATTTTTAGTTGTCACAGTGTCGCTGCTGATTCAGGTCTTTGGGAATGTGACACTGTGTTGTTGGGCAAGTGGTTTCTAGCATTTTGAAGAATTACAGCGCCTTCATTTTCAGGGTCAGGCAGTTTCTTATTGGTGGGCTTGACCCTAACATGAAGGCACTGGAATTGTGCATCATACAACCTAGTATTGCATCCCAGAAAGCTTGATTCTTCACAGACAGATGAAATTTGTGAAACATCATGCCTTAAAAGAATACAGCAGTGGGCAGTGTCCAAAATAATGCTCCCATTTGTAGCATGTGTTATAGTTGTGCAGTAAAGGTTTAAATTTTGTCAGTACATTTCCCAGACCTCTATTCCACATTTTGAAGAGTCATATCGTTTAGTGTTGTAACAAACTTCAGAACTTTCTGGTCATAGTACTGTGGCGTTACCTGTCTCATGTCTGGAACCAAGCGCAGTTCAGGATAAATGTATCTTATGTCAGTGTAAGCCACTTGGGCGATTATTAATTGTAAGTTAAAGGTGTTATGGCTAAATACCAATGAACTTCCATGAGACTGTGGGTGATTGTACATATATAGTGTATTGGTGACATTATTACGGTGTACAGAATATGTCATCTCGTATATTGTGGTTTAAATCATTTGCAGTTTTATGTATTGTATGTCTCAGTGTAGGGTGATAGTGCACTGAAAACTGTGGTGTTACCTCATACAAGAGAGTAAATTGATATCAGAACAAAGGGACCTGTGAACGTGCAGTGCATGTGTGCAGTGATGTTTGGGAAAGTAACGTTAACAGTCCCAGAACTGTGGTTTGGTGTCTGGCCAAGGAAGGGAGCTTGACTTTATATAGCAAGCGTATTGACATTTTGGAGCAAAGTATGTAAAATAGTACAAATAATTCCTTGTAACTGTGTATTGGCCACCAGTACAGTAGATACTGAGGCTCTTTTCTGGGCATAAAGTGGCTGGAGCATGGTGGTGACCACCACCACCTCCTGTTAATGCCAGCATGAACTATGGATAGAGCTGTACCTCTGCTTCCCCTCTGTTCCTGCTTGGCAGGTAAGGGGGCAGCCGTTATCTTTTAACTGTCTACTGATTTAGTGTGTAATAGAATAAGTTTACTCTCATCGTGTAAACGTACAAATTGGTGTTTTATTTTTCTTTCTCTGCTTTATTTTTTAATTTGGTTTTGGCCTGAAAGGGTGGACATAAGAAAGATAAGCACAAATGATTTTCTTCAATTACAGTAGTAATTTATAGAGTTTAGCAAAACTGAGGTGTTGCTGCTTCAGATTTGTCATTATCTTTATGCAGTTGAGGAAGACACAATTTGCAGTAATGGGTGGCCATTCAGATTTGATGCTGAGGTTGAACACGGAAGAAAGAATTTTACCAGTTTGTAATAACACAAAATTTGCTCTGAAAATAAATTCCCTGTAAATTTTCCACCTCCAGCATTCTTATTGTTGCATGAGAGTGAAGGTTAATCTGCGCTGAAAATAGAGCCTCATCCTGTCTATCACTCTGAGACAAATACTGAAGCTGAAATATTGTGGTTTCTAGTTTAAAAAAATAGTAACCTGTTGTATGCTGCTTGCTAACATATTCCTCAGCTACTGCAGTAACTTGTGTTTCACTAGACTTGTAATTTCCCCATCCACAAGTGACTCCCAGTTGTTCACAGGTAAGACACACCATTATGACTAGCAGGTAATAGTTTCGTACTAATAACAGTGCTGAACAAACTTGTATTGCACAAAGGTCATTTGAAAATCTCCAAACCCTGTGCATGCAGCCAACTAGTTCACCATAAAAGTCTTTTTTCAAGGAAAATGTGTTGTATACTAAGCATTTAGGGTACTGACAGTACTGTTCCACTGTTCGAATATAATTAATATAACTAATTATAATTTAATTTTTAGGACTTACATTATTTTTTAAGACTGGAAGAATGTCAGTGACCAAAATATGCCTGTATAATAATAATTATTATTATTATTACTACTACTACTACTACTACACTATGCTTAGAACTGAAGGAGTAAGGAGAGTGTTGGATCTCAGCATGCTGTATCTCTGTCACTCCCGCAACTGTTAACTGTAAAGTTCACAGTGCCAAATATTCCCTTGCACTGTGCATGAAACCCTTCACAACACTAAATTTTACTGTGACTTGTGACATTCACCAGATCACTCAAAAAGGGGTCTGTCATTCTGATGGGGGAATGTAAACTGTGTTTGAAAAAAAACGTGTGAGCCACAGACATAAGTCTGATTGGCCGCAGGTTGCACGCAGTATGGAAGTGTAGAGACAGATTATTGTGTAATGAGAGGGAGAAAGAATACAAAGTGCGGCAAAATGCTGTGTTTTGGAATGTGACAGCTTGTAGTTTGAGAGGGCTGTACTGATGTTTCAGAGGAATGTTCACAGTAGGCAAGCAAGTGTGTGAGTGTACATGTGCCCCAGGCAGTGTGTAGTGTGTGCAGTGTAGACTACATTACCCCATGGCATTCACAAGTGTGTGTGGATCCCTTGGTCAGGTCATAAGGTTAATGTTCCCTGCAGACAGTGTAGTATGTGTGTTCCCAATTGGCAGTGTGTAGCATATATGTTCTGCATGGGCAGTGAATAGTGTGCATGGTCCACACAACTAGCATGTAGTGTAGAAGTTTTGATACTGTGGGCTTCTGCTGACACCATTGTTTCAGGGGATCATGCTGCATTCATCTGCAGCACTGAAGGAATTGGGCCTAGTAGACACTGGAGTAGTTGTAGGTGAGGATGTTGTTCAGTTACATAGGTCATTTGCCTGGAGTGTAACTAATTACAGCTACAGGAAGGTGGGAGGGGATAGGTCCCATTCTGGACCCAGACCTTCCATGAACAGCACTTCAGATGCCAAGGGTACAGATCTTATGGTTTACAGAGACAGTAGCGTGCGGGTGGTTCAGACATGCAGTCTCATTTCATTCAGTTCAGTTTAGCAGCTGTTCACACAGTGCTAAACTGAACTTTGTCTCTGTTGTATTTCTCACTGAAAACTGGGTTTAAATGTCCTATTCATCTGCCATTATTTTCCACAATGTGTGGTTTGACACCAGTGTGATTTGAACTCTTTATGTGTTTTGGTACAGTCTGGTTTAATTCACCCTTTTGTTCCATAATTAAATTTCAGGCTGATTCCCAAAACTGTTGTCAATTCTCCACCTAAATGTTAAAATGAATTTTTTGCTATTGCATATGCTTGTGTAATATCTATAGTAGCTGTATTTTCTGTGTTTGACATATTCCCAGGTATTTTTTGGGTAGAGAGAAGAATGATTAATTGTTTTAAAAAAACTCAAAAAGATGAAAGATGGCATTTTGTAAATGGTACACAGTAGGTTGCCAATAAGTATACAACGAAAGGCTTTAATTACTTATTGCAAAGACTGATGTTGATGTTATGGGACACAGTATTGGTAGTTACTGTTTGAAGTTTTCTTTCACCTTCTCCTCCCCCCTCTGTCTCTCTCTGTCATCAAGTAGTTTTGCTGTTGCTGACAGACAACAAGCATTGCATACTGACTTGCAAGTTGTGGGGATGTTTCTTACCGTGCATTGAGAACATAAAGCTGTGGCGTAAATCTGCATGTTGCGCTTAAAAATAATAAAATGGTAGATGAATATGTTTGCTTTTTGCACAAAAAAGACTAATTGCTGAGTTCATTGTTGCCACTGTTAGCATTTATGTGCTTGTGACCTGACACTCACACTTGGACAGCACACTTTTGTCAATTGCAAGATTATGAGGTTCTCAGAGCAGTATTGATGAATTTTCAGGTGTTCTAGGATGTAAGACTGTGTCATTGGGTGAGCTGTTTGCAGTGTTATGAAGGTTTATAGTGGTTTCATCTTCAGGGTTATTCTTCTTGGGCTGCTTGCCTCGAATATGAACCCCCTCATCCTTAGAAACATCACATACTACATTCCCAGCAACATGGTGTCACATCCCAGAGGACCTGATTTGTCAGTTGTGCTTGTGTTGATGTTGCAGAATCTTAAGTGACAGTTGGCCCTCTCTGTGTTTCTATACACATCATTCTGTCAGTCCTTTCATGTGACTATTGCAGTCACCAGTTGCTATTTACTTTCATGTTCATATTAGGTCAGAATAACAACATAATGGCAGCCAGAATGAAACAGAAATTCAAAATGTGGCTCCATGCTGCTGCTGCATTAACTTAACAGTATGCACTGTTGGCACTTCATTGTTGAGAATATGTGACTTCTTAAATTCACTATAGTTACTTGGTCATCCAGGCACAGGCAGACTGTTCTTCATAACGTTAATTGTCGATAAATTGTGTTCTATTCTTATGCTTGGGTGATGAGGAATATGTTAAACTAATTCATGCACCACAACTAGTGAAATGAATTAGACGAAGAATGTAGACATTAGGTGTCAAGAAGGTTTAATAAACCTATAAATTACTACTGTAATATTTATTGATAGTATCACTAACAGTCCAGTCCACGCAATCAATGTTTTGATTGATTGACACAATGGGATGATTTGCCAAAATTATTGACAGTATCCTGGAAGGATTGCATCATAATGTGCAAGATATGAAATATAGTCTTCTTTACCTGTTTGAATGCTGGCTTAAAACAGTAGCACTTAGCTGAAGTGGTGGTGTTCCTGCAGTATGCCAGTAAATGTGATAACCATACTGCAGTGTCTCACTGCACGTTGCAACAGTAAGACTTCATTTTATGAGGCATGAACCTTTCAGCCATATTGTGCCAGGATAGACCTGTCACAGTAGTGGTATAGTTTTGATTTTGATACAAATATCTCCAAGAATTCATAATTTTGGATAACTGTTACGATAGTGCTGTATTGTAATAACATTGCATACAAGTTTCAAGACATTTAGGGCTGTTAAATGGTTTGTGGTGATTTATGTGTAGGAAGACAAGTTGTTTTCTTATTTTAGTTCAACTTTGCCATATATTTTATCATAAAATTGCTATCATCTTGGAGCAGAGAGGATACATGCATTTTGTTCTGCCAGTTTATTTAAAAAACAAGGAGGGTGACATTTGAAGATTCACGATCTCTGGGAAGTGACACTGATTCACTGTGTGAGTGGTTAGCCATATTTCAAAGGCCTGTAAAAGGTTCAAGCAGTTGAAGAAGATTTCTTATTAGACTGTTTGACCCAGCCGTCTAGACATCAAGAACCGTGCACCCCCACCACAGTGTCACATTTCAGAAGACTAGAATCATCAGCAACATGCTGTGAGAACCTCCAGTCTCGCAGGGTAACGTTTATTGCGGTCTCTATCACGTGTTTATGGGAGGACAAATATTTTCTCAAATTACTGAGAAATTAAGATGTCTTTAAGTGAGTTTGTAAATATGTATGAAGTGATGGTAATGTTTTGCTTTAACTTTTTAATCTCTGCTTCTACAGTAAAGATGTACGTGTTAGCTTTAAAATTATTAACAAACACTTTTTCACCGTGAATCGTGTAAGCATTGTTTCTGTTAAATTCGTGCTGAGTAGATGTACTGCAGTGCTAACAGTTGTGAAGTTGTTACATCCACGTGAATGTATCATCAAGGTTTTGTGAGAAAGACACTGCAAACCGTCTGGCTCTGTAGTAGAGAATGTAGAAGTTTATTTTGTTGGAAATTTTGCAAGGGTACTTCGTTTACATGAGAGTATCTTTGAAAAGTGTTCTGAATTAAACCTCGTCTGTCACCATCAGTTTTACAGTGAATGTACGTACAGTGTGGCACAGCTTAACGTACTGTTTGGACTCACTGGTGACTTGACCTATGGTAACATAGGAAGTATGGTAATATGTTTAAAATTATTTTGCAGAATCAACTTAAGAATATGTAAATGCTTGTTTTGGATTATATAATATGATGGTAATGTTACAAATTTGAAGAGAAGCACTTAGGAGTCTCCTTTTTTGGGGGGATGGGGGGAGGGGAGCCATCACTGAAATTAATACATCCAGATTACAGTGAATGTATTAACAGCTTGAATACTGTCTTAATTTACACAGTGTTGCAGAATCTTCTTCTTTTCCATAATGTGAACATGTCAGCATACTGATTAGTACATCCTTTGAAGGTATCAAATCGTCTACTTTGTCTCCTGGCACCACCTGCAGTATTCTGTTCCAGTTTCAGATATTTCCGACTGTCCATGCTCTGTCTCTGGTATTCCTCAGGCTGTTCAGGTTTTGTTTTACACCTGTAATGTTCAGCATTTTTTATTCTTTTTTGATAGCTTGCATTTAATTCTCACCCAACTGTTATTTGAATATGCTATTTAATAGGCGAGTTTAGATCTTTTGGATGATTTGGATGCCATCCAAAATGTCGTTACTGGACAAAGCTGTGCTTGTTATTTAATTTCTTCATAAAATTCTTTTGGAACTCCATATACAGGGTCATATTTTATCTGACAGCTGTCATTTGTCACTTTGCACTGCTACCTTGTGCATGTGTGTGGGCAGTTGGCTGGATGAGCTACATTAAGAGGAAAAAAGGCCAACAGGAAGTGGCAAATGATAGCTGGCAGATAAAATAATTACCCTGTATATTGCTGATGTATAAATTCTATCTACATAGTTATTTCATTTTAGTACTTTTGTTTGTTGGTCTCAAAAAAGACATTAAGTCATAAATGTCTGTGTATTCATTGCCATGTTACAACATTTAGCAGTAATACTTCAGCTTTAGAAAACTTTCTGTAATTCATTGCACATTTCATCATTTTCAATCTTGAGGGTAAAATGATGGTTATGTTTTGGGTTTTTACACCTTGTAGTGGGCTTTGTATGTTACTACATTTTGGGGGAATGTACTGTGTCCATAAGAAGGATTCTCCCAAAGCAGACAGTGGGAGCCTGTCACCCATTCCCTAAAAGAAAGAAAGCAGCAGCATTTTCTAAGCACACACCTGTCTCCCCCTCATCAGGCAACACTGCCTTACTGCAATACTAGTGACATATAAATAAACCATACCTCTGGTCATCATCCACCTGCCACTGTGTTTACATATTGAAAATGTTGAGGCCCTGCAAAGAGACATTTTCATAGGTATCAACTCCTGTTGGCTGAGGTGGAATCCTGTTTGCTCTGCCCCCCTTCTGCAGCTGTGATTGTCCAAACTCGCTCGCATCACCCTATACACCCTACACATTTCTACCCTGTGTCACTGCAGCATCCACTTGAACCAATTCAGTCACCCTGAAGATGGAGGCAGTATGTTCCTCTGAAATGTCAGAACATTTAACCACAATACTCTGCGAAAATGTGGTAGCTTCTATAAGCAGATACCATCATTATGTAACAATTTGTTTTGACCAAGCTGTGTCATAGAACAGAAGTATTATAGCATTCTCTTCCACAGTGTTTGGAACTGCCGCATCAGTTCTTTAAATCCACTACTTGTCTGTACATCCTGACAGCAGTTGATTTTATATTGTAGGCTGTGAATGCTTTCATGTCCATCCCATTTCATTATTCAGTAATGATCCCGCAGTTTCACAATACGTAGTCTGAACTATTGATGTTGTGGGTAAATAACAATCTGTTCCAAAATTTAAATATTCTGTAACATTTAATTACTGAGGAAAGTTGTTGGCTCTTCATTGTCACAGGCTAAATTACACACCTGTTTTGAGGATTTATTCATTGGAAGCTGCATGCCTGTCCATCCTTAATGTGCTTTTTACAATTCAGGCAACACTATAATTGATACAGAATATCTAGAATTCAGTAACTGAGTTTGACTGTGTGGAATTTGAATTGTCACAGTGGTGTGATGCTGTTCCATATTGGGTGAGCAGTTTTGTTTGTTTCAAACAATCATATTGCCTTCATCTTCAGGGGACTGCTTCACCCTGGAGAAGCAGGCACTATGATCATTCTAAATGCCAAAAATTAGTCACACAGCATCACGTCGCAGAGGACTTTATTCTTCTGAATGTGACTGTATTGCACTGCACTGTTGTGAACATCTGTTACATGTTACATTCACAGCAGGTGCTTGGTAGTGTTGCATAAAGTGTGTCAGATGCTTGGTAGAGCTTAGACATGTCTTGTGCATCTGGCAATAGTCTGTAGTGCTTCAGACCAGTGTCAGAGGGTGGCAGTCAAGGGGTAATGAAAGTGGAACAGATTCAAGCACATAAATGGGCCTGAATATAGCAGTGTGATCAGGCATGCTGGTGAGTTATTGTATTGTAAATCACAAGTTATTCAGAATGAGTTGCAAAATTAAATTTTGTATTCACAAGCACTGCACACAGTAGCCATCTCTGGGGCTCAGATTTCTTCACTGATCTGAAATGATTTTCACTATTTGTGTATGTTATGTTTTGACATAACTAAAAATATGAGAGATTAAGGTGCCTTTTCAGGATGTGGCATCACACAGTTAGGTCAAGAGCCTGCAAAGTATCACAGCCCACAAGATTGTCATTGTAATATTTAATTTTGTTACCGACAAGCTCAGGGGTATTCAACACTTTTTTGTTAGTTTGGGTTCCTTATTTTCACTGCTGCTTTGTAACAGTAATTAATACCACAGTAAGTTCTTGTTTTCAGGATGCCTTTATTTTCTCTATCTGTCTACCATCTGAACATAGATTCCCTCACACCAGAGTTTGATTTCTGTGTAAATATTCATGTGTTACAGATTTTTCAACCCCCCAGGTGTCATCCTTACTGTAAGTAATTTCTTCAAGCCTTCCATGAATTGAAATGAGTTTGAGTGTGACCAGACTGATTTACACACTTTTCTTCTTTGATTAAGACAGTAAGTTCACATTTACTTTCATTGAAGTGTTTACTGAGTTTCAGAAAATTGCCTGCTGTCATTAAGTTGTACTTCTGTCCCTCCCCCCAACATGCTGAACACATTGACAGTAATGGTGTGAGATACTTAATGCAGTGCAAGTAAAGATGCATAACATAAACATTGGTATTGGCAGTATATTGATGTTCCTGGGCTGTAACAGTGTGTTGTTTTGTGAGCAGCTGTGCATGTCTTTGTCTTCAAGGGCAAGCAGTCCCAGGAGTTGAAGTCTCCTTGGACTGCTTGACTGAGAAGGCACAGGCACTTTGGTCCTTTGCAATGTCATTTACTACTTGCCTCAATACATGGTGTCACCTCCAAGAGTACATAAACCTTAGGTCTTGTATTCGCATTTTATTCATGTCAGTGCTGCTTGCTGTGTTCTAATATGATTGCCTGTTTAGAACATTCACAGTACAGCAGGAATTCCTCACATTGCAGTGTGTCAGACTGTTCACGTCAAACACAAAAGGTATATGTACCTTATATGTACACTGCTGTCATATCTGTGACGCGTGTCCACATTTTATGTCCACTGATTCAGAGTGTTAAATTGCCATAACCATGATACATAATTGAATGAAACAATAATGACTGTACACAATTAGAATTTGTTTCTTTACTACTTGTGATGCAGCAAACAGCAAAATTAACAACTGAGTATTTTTGGTGTTATGGATTCATTGTATGAGCAGCTTATTTTCAAAATACGTAATGTCCACTGTTGGCAAGTTTACACAGACTGATGGACAGACAGGTGTACAAAAAAAATGCAGAACTGATCTAACCCACAATGCAGCGACTAACCAAAATGTGATTGAAATAGTTGTGTCTGATATTGAGAGGACTGTATCATGCTTGACTTCCCATAGGTAACTCATTTCTTGTTTTGAAAATAAGCTCCTCATATTACCATAGTTCTTTAATATTTCACAACAGCCTGCATTTACAGGGGCTGCATGAACTGCACATTTTATGTAACCCCAAAAACGGTCACAGGGCATTAAATCTAGGGATCTGTGAAATAGAGCTATTGCTGCCCATTCACTAATATTGAAGCTTATTATTTAGGGCAGGTCAAATGAAGTTACTAAAGTGGAGCCCCATCTCCTTGTGAAGCTGCAGGTTACTTTTCTTCCAGTTATGGAAAAATATTTGTCAAATATGTCCATATGAATGGTTCATGCAACAGGAGCCTTTAGAGCGAAAAATGTTGTTTGGCCCAAGGCAGAGTCATGTTGACACCGGCCACAGTACATGTGCAGCTTTACTGTTGCAGCTCAGTGCTGTATTCTTGTTTCTTTTTCATTCAGATACATTTTTCAGTTGGGAAGATATGGGACATATTTTGTGGACACTATCACAAAAAGCAAAAGAGCAGACATCAGAACACAGTTACCTTGTGAGACATGCAACAGCAGTTGCAGTCATGCTATAAATTCATATTCGGCTTACAGTAGTAAGACCAAAATGCTACTTCATGATGTACAGTGGACTAGCTATGATAATTTTCTCCAAGTGAAAGAAATTTCTTTGTTAGTACTAATTTAACACACAAAGGATTTACTTTAATGTGAGGAATTGCAAAACTGGGAGATCTAGTGGTTCAGTTGTAGGCAGCGTATTAATTCTGTCCCCCCTCTGTCATTTTGTGTTTGTGTTTGGACAGATATTTTGGTTTGAACGTTGGTCTGAAAAGGGGTCTGTATATATATATACGTGTATTAAGTCATTCTAAGCAACAATCCTTTGCAAGTATGAAAACAGACCAGTTTATAATGTACAAATCTCAACTACAGAATTTATAGAATAGAAATAGTGTTTCACTTATGTCATGTGCTACTAAGTGCTTACTCATTACTGCATTTGGCATTACCATTACACATATGTATATATGCAAGTTTACCATCAATCGTTGATAAACGTGTGTTCGTTTTATCCGTGTGTTGTTATTTGACTGCTGTCACGTTTCTTTAGAATGTGCCGACCGTTAGAGTCTGAGTGGAAGTTTTACTGTAATTGCCTTTGGCAGTGCCATAATTCATTTGTTGTGTTCTTGAAGTGTGGCACATGAAAGTGTAGCAACAATTAATTGAGTTTCTGAATGCAGCCTTCCTTCATTGAAACAAACTTACCTTTCCTGATGAGCAAGTGTCCATGAGAATAATGTGATCTTACACTCACATTATGTTTTGTGCCGTCAGTTGATGTTTACTGGTAGGGCAGAATGCCTTTAATTATGACACTGAAAGCTGCAGCATGTTTCATGGTCTCTATGTCAGGTTATAATCTGATGGTTCTCACAGGGATGTGCTTAAATTTTCATCCTGTGCCCATTTACTCAGAATGCTGTCTGCAATGCAGGTTTAGACTCCATCTTGTACGACTGAAAGTTCCTTTATGTGAAAATTCTATAAGACTGTGACATTCATATGCCAGCACTCCATCCTCTAGTATATTTATCATGTCACTTCTGCAGTATGTGTATATGAGCAAGAAGAACCTTTCAAATCCTAACATTTTACTAACTGCCTGACGAGTGCAGTCGAACACTCAGCCAAACCATCTTACTAGTGTTTCGGTTTCTGTAACTGAACATACGCATCGTTTGCTCGTCCATGTAGTTGCATTGGCATGGACTTAGTTCTGCAGCCTACTCATTAGGTAGGGTAGGGCCCTTGTAACTTTCAGTGTGTGTTAGTAAGTAAGGAGGAACAAAGGACCATACCAATATTAAAGGGAGGCTACAACTAAAATTACAAATACTTGTAACTTGTAAGTTTCATACTGGATATCCAATTCATATGTGCAGTGTAGTTCTGTAAAGCTAATTGATAAATGTAGTAACAGACACACAATTTCAACAGCTGCAGTCAAGGGACAACTACTGATACAATAAACACAATTCTGATGTACATAAATTGATATTGTAGCAGACACGTGTAAGCCGTTCTTTTCTTATTGAATTATGAAATTTAAATTGCATTATATAATGATACAAAATTTCTTTCTTAGTGTCGTAAGACACTTCATGGCTTCATTTATAGGTAGGTATCTGCAGTATTAAAAGTACAGTGGCAGTGCACTAGTAGCAGATAAACATTTTTATGTTCTTCCAAATGAAAAGAGCATTTATATGTAAGTGTGAAATGTTATGACTGTAATTTGTTACTTGTAGGTAAGGATGTATTTGAAAACAATGATACATGTTAGCTTCTAGAGATCCTGTTACTGAGTGCAAGTGCGAATATGCATAAAATGAAATAAGGAGTAGTGGCATGATTGCATTCTCTTTTAGGGTTCTGTATGCAGTTTTTTTACTTTCATTTTTTAATATCATTTATATATTGTACCCATTCTGTCAGATAGAACAGTGAGACTTTTTTTATACAGATTTTGTTTAATTATTACTGTAGATAACTTAAATTTGAATATTATATTTATTTTCATATTGTCTGTTATAATCTTTGCCAACGTTGTAGTTATGCTGAAGAAAGCAGTAGTGTTGATTGTTGTGGCACCAATTGTAAGACAGTCATGTATGTGTCATTTGATGTAAATAAATTGGTGTAATTGTCAAGTTTTAAATTGATGGGTTGGCACAGATCCTGTAGCCATATTCCTTAAATGTGGCCAGAAAGTGTCCCTTTGTTCACATCTGGAACATTTCCTCATGGAATTTTTTATGTATATAGGATGGCAATAAATTTGCACACAAGCTGTATGTAGTACGATTCCTTGTCAAAAAAAAAAAAAAAAAAAAAAAAAGGAGAAAAAATTGAAAAAAAATGAAACAAAAAGAAAGCAACAAAAAGGGAAAGACGAAATCACAGTAGAGTGCATAGGTACAAG
>Ga0136643_10009190_pt1 | contig 14519 bp, 13 predicted proteins | sample TergutLab28metaG_FD_96883 | JGI IMG/M metagenome (GOLD analysis project Ga0136643, IMG submission 96883) | Labiotermes labralis P1 segment gut microbial communities from Petit-Saut dam, French Guiana - Lab288 P1 (version 3) (version 3) | ecosystem: Host-associated > Arthropoda: Insects >... | reverse complement strand
TGGGTGGATAATATTAGGATGGATCTCCGGGAGGTGGGATGTGGGTATGTGGACTGGATTGGGTTGGCCCAGGATAGGGACAGGTGGCGGACGCTTGTGAGTGCGGTAATGAACCTTCGGGTTTCATGAAATGCGGGGAATTTCTTGACTAGCTGCAAACCAATTAGCTTCTCAAGAAGGACTCTGCACCATGGAGTAAGTAAGTAAGTAAGTAAGTAAGTAAAGTTGTTCCCAAATATTTAAACTCTTCCACCTTCTCGAATGAACAAACTACGTAACATAATTTTAACAGCTGATTTTAAGGATCATTGTCTATGCAGATTACATGAATTTTATTATTAGCATCTGAGAGAACTAAAATGAAGTCATTATGATAATTATAATGCCCAACACATTTCAGCTGTGCTTTGCCATTTACAGGTATGTATTATGTGGGTATTCACAAATGTTTTAAAAGTTTACATTGGTAAACACATCACTGCAAAATTATGGTTATTATCAACATTTTTTCCCCCACAATTGTATATATGAAAACATTACTACTCTTGAAGTCATGCAGACCCATGAAAAATTTATTAAAATTTACTAAATCTAGTCTTGTAAGGTACGTTCTTGCATAATCCGGAGTTCAGCCACCATTTAATAAAATATGATTTCAAATACCAGTCAACCATTAAAATTTATTTTGTATGTCTACTGATTCTTCTTAAAAAAATGTTCTGCATTTGTAAATATAATTTATCCATACTCAAAAACATATCAGTTTTCCATGTAGCCTGAATGTATCTGTTTCAAGTAATGATACCAGTATCTTCCTTACTCTATCATCTGTGGTGCATGTGCTGACTGAAAGGCACCATTTATTGGTTTGCATTCTTGGAGTTGTCAATCACCATGTTTTTCCTATTTTATTCATAACCATTTCTGTGGTTACTTCAGAAAAACAGCTTTACTCATCTTTTTGTCCATTCATGAGTTTGTCATGCTTCACAACATACAAAATACCTTTCTTTACTGTCATGAGTGAGACTTTATAGATACTATTTATTCTTTTAATAATCTGTTCTACTTTTTCATATGCTTGTTTGTTGTTGAGTATGAGTGTTGTATATTTAAACCACCCCATTTCTGACCCTAAATATGTGTTTCTCATACAGCAGGACCTTGATAACAATCATTAATTAGTTCCTAAGTGCAACAAGTATTCAAACAACACACAGAGTGTCAGATGCATTTGCTACAATAATTTGTTCCAAGAAGTCATGATCTTGAACTCTGAACTCATTTTTCTGGTAAATAAATACCCATACTGACTAGATTAATAATAATTTTGATCGAAATAAAGAATTTGCATCCTAATTTAATAATCTACTTGTATGAGTCCAGAAATTTATGGTTGTAGATTCCTGAAAGCATCATCCTTATGAGAGGAATCTCAAGTTGAGTAGTGCATCTTAATCTTCATCTCATTCAGGGGTACCTTGCAACAACAATGATCAGCTTCCACATCTCTAATGGCCTTGGAAAATATCTATGCATTCAAAAATGCATAGATATAAGTTTGTAATGTATGCAATTACACTGAAAACTCCCTCACTGCCTCCCAATGCTTCAAGAAATTTATCAGTAGCCAGTTCTTAGTTTCTCCTTTACCACCTTTTCATCAGATGCTAACTCCGAAGCCATCACTTCACTCAACAGGCACTAAGCAGTTTGATGTCTTGTCTCTGAGAGCTCTTCAACATCAGAAGCTCTAAGTCCAAGTACAAATAATTACATAGCTCAACAATCTTCTCCTGCATTCTTTCAGTGTCTGCTCTTGGTATCCAGGGAAAATGGTGACACATCCCGACATAACTTCCTCCATGCAGCATTCACAGAGTAGGGAAAGACTTAATCCCATGTGACTGCAATAATGGTTCTCACTTTCTTAACACTACAGCCTTCCTAAAATTCCCTTCAAGTGGGCTTCTGTTCACTATCGCTCACCTCTAAGCATATGGCTAACATACCCATATGTAACATCATGTCATATTACCAGTTACACCCTAGACCATAATGTGGTACCCACAAACTTTTAGCTCTCATATTTCACCCCACAGACATGGACATTGGCTCTGTTGCTAAAATAAATAAAATACAAAATCAGCAGAACAGTGGTATAAGAATGCCTTACTAAGACAGTTCGTTAAAGATCAATGCTGCTCACAAATAGGTAGCAACATTAATTAATTAATAACAAATACAGAAACACTTGTTAACAATGGATATAAGAAGCAACAAATTGGGTTATCAATGGACATCAAGAGCCCAAAGCTTTGTATGTTTAATGCAAAGGCAGTTTGAACTATATAAAACTTGTGAGTTTGATATACCCACATCACAGTATTCACATAGAATATTATGACTTACATTACTTGCTCTAAAAGTAATGTTTGTATTTCTTTCCTCAAACAAGTTAGCAAAAGTATTTATGCAGGAAAGAAACTGGAAAGTATTACAGACGTCAGCACCCACCCCGGTACCTCACCAAAAACAGACTTGCAAAATGATCTACAAAAACTACCCTTAGTAATTCCCACACTAAACACAGTTCCTGACTAATACATGAGTTACTTTCCAAAAGGTATGGCATAAGGTGGATTTTGCCATACTTGTAACTGTGTATACATACGGTCAAACACACATGTTGGCAATTTCACTGCCTACTTCGTTTGTTATATCGTACTGTGTAACGCACTGTTACTCTGCTACCAACGTTTCATGTTTTAGGTCTTCGCCTTCCCCCGTACACTGCTGGTAGAAAGACAAAACTGAACTCGTCATTACGCAAATGATCACCATTTGGCATGTGATTAACACAAAAACAATTTAATGCAACAATCGTAGTACCTGGGTTTGACAACACCGCAACAACATTTTCAAGTACTGCACTCCTTTCTTTCTTGCTAGACGTTTGAATTCGCACAGGCAGATCTCGAAGAGCTCTAGTCAACTGGAACATGCACGGTGAAGGATTAGACACATATAATGGAGATATTTTAAAGATAAAAATTTCCACGTGACAAAACCTCACCTCGCTATCCGCCATATTCAATATCGTTATAGGGGGGAGCACGGATGGGAAATACGGGGTACCGAACCGCGTTCACAAACTGCACAACGCTGACGGAGAGCAGCACTAAGTCAGACTCATATCAAACACATTTTAACGCTAAAAGTTTACTGCAGTGCATTTCAGTCACATTCTTACATGAGGAATAGAATTATACTTGGAAGCTGAGAACTGCGCTCATCTGGGTTATTTCAAAGCTAGTAGTGAAAATTTCCTACCGACGTTTCGGGACAACCTATTTGTCCCACCTGACCCCTAACGATGGGACCTATAGGTTGTCCCGAAACTTCGTTAAGAAATTACCACTTCGCAGCGGAAACCTGAAATCATGCATACTTAGAAGTTGATTATGGTGCGGGCGTGTGTATGTTTATCCCATCAATTTTTGATAGCTAACGAAACCAGGGGTGAACGTTATACGGATGCAGAATATATGAACTTTTTTATTCTTCACTTTATGATTTCTCAGTTTCTCATGCTATGCGGCGTTGATAGTAGAGTGGGAAATGCTCAATGAATTTGGTAGAATCCGGCAGGAAGGGTCCTGTCATTATACTAGTGCTTTTTGCCATTTTCCTGGAGAGCTAGAGGAAAACTGCTACGGAAGCAAATCGCGTTTGTGAATATCTCAACCAAGATACAAATCGTTCGGCTCCCATACAGTTGTCTAGGAATAACAAAGTAAGGGCGACTGCTGGATTTCAGGTATGCAAATTTTAGCACCTTACAATTACGCAATACATTCAGAGTGAAAACATAAACTATAGACAATTTTGAGTGTAATATTGTTCATGTACTGAAAAGCGCATGAATGAAATCCAAACGTGTGCAGGAAGGTAAACAACTATGAAATCACGTTGCTCGAGTTTTAAAATATTGCTATCAGTCGCACTAACCTGACAGGTGTGAAAAATGACAACTCACGTACAGAAAGCTAAGTGTGTGCTCTGGTAACGTGAAAAGAAGTTTGTTGTTACAATACAAAAAAAATCGACACGAAGCTGTGTTTGGGACCACCAACAAAACCCTCCAAGTGGTTCAATTTGCTCAGTTTGGCTGACTGTATTTATAAAACGAAAAGCCCCCGCAAGTGACCAGATACTAAACGTAAAGTGGCTGAAGCTCCGGCGCCAGACCAAGAAAATTAACAAGTCAAGCTGCCTGCAAATGAGCATGCCACAGTTGACAATACAAAAAAAAAAAAAAATCAGTGAACTCGTTTGAGTTTGAACGTTACGAATACCAGTTTCTGCAATATGTAGCAGCCTTAGATAATTTCACTACACATTCTGCTGTGATTTTGTTTTAGAGCTTGAAATTCAAAACTGTGTTTAGTAGTGAAGCCACTTTCAATCTGTCCGGGCAAGGTTACTCGCATTATGTTAGATTATGAGGAAGACACAATCTGCGTGCATACAGTGATTTCAGTGAACTATCTCCGTTTCAATAATCTGTGATTTAAAGCTGTATTTTTGATTACATAAATATCCATGCCCAACTATCTGTAATACATGGTGCTCGACAGTTTATCTGTAGTGCCCTTGCCTGTCGTGGCTTGACTAGATCATCTGTGGTGGCTTGTGTGAAGATCTGTGTATGTGTAGTATGGTAAAAAGGATGTGTTTGTTATTGTGCTACATGCAGCATTGGCCACTCAAGGCATTTGTGTAAAGAACGGCATGATATAACACTGGTTTCAGTATTTATGAGATCCATACCTTCTTTTATAGATGTGGTCTGTGTAGGTTCTCAGTTGTCTGCTAAATGTGAGGTTATGTATGTTGTTAGCGTTAACATCTGTTGACAACGAGATAACGGTAAATTTCGGAGCCCTTTTCAATGGCTTTTGCCAACATAATTATGCCTTGGTACTGTAGCCGTAGAATGTCGTACTCATTGCTTTGTATTGTACAAGCAACTCTGAAGCAAAAGAAATGCTTGGCGAATTCATGTTGGGAAGGAACATTAATAAGTGCAACGTCAGATACTGTGGATAATTTTACTGTTGAACTAGTACGGAGAAAAGCTGGCAAATGGAAGCATCAGAATGTACAGAAATTCATTCAATGTAAAAATGAAAGAAATGCAAAAGATAGTTACAAAGAGAATCTTCAAGATCCCGTTACCAGCATTCATGGAGATGTCAGGTTGATAGATGAACTGATTACAGAAGCTATTCGTCATAAAGAATATAAGCATATCATACCAATCTTAAATTATTCTAGAAGAAACAAACACTGCCCTTCTCCAGAATTGTTGCTTGAAACTGCAAGTATATTTTCAAGACTGGGAGACAAAGCTGGAGTACAGGTTGTCATGTCATTGTGTGAATGTTTGAATAGGAATGAATATTACAATCAAGCGGAATATAAACATTATCTAGCTGAAGCTACATGGATAAGTGGTAATATTGGTGAGGCTCTGGACATGTTTGCATATGTATATACACATCATGCCACTTTGCGAAGAAAGGTTAGGAATATGACCAAATTCTTATTTGGAGAGTGTATCTCCAACAGAAGTGAAGCATCATTAGTTTTAATTACAAATTTTGCAAAGAAATTTGCCAAGGAGTATGGAGATTATTATTTTCTGTCATTTCTATGGCAGTTTTGCTTCTTGAGTGAATGGTTTTGTGATCAGGGAGTGGCAAATGAACTTCTAGAACAGTATGAAGAACTCAGAACAGTAATAATGGATAGAATAAAAGTCATTGCTGTCACTGCATTGAGGCAAGATGAAATTGAAGTAGTGCAAAGGTTGCTGGAAGTTACATTGCGCTATGAAATGAGACATAATTACACATACATACTGAGGGAATTCTTTGATCTCAAATGTAAGTTATGTAATTGATGTGCATATGTATAGTGTAGTGAACAGTGTAAGGACCAGTTACTTATACTGTGTTGTTCACACACATTCTTTACCAGTGGACACATGTAGTTGTTGGGAACTAATACCATACTGCTAGAATCTGGTGGCATAACACCGGTAATATCACACTCCCATAATTAGATATGAGCCTGGCCAATTTCCATGTATTTCCCAGCCAACACAACCTCTTTTCCTATGATCTTAACCCTTTGGCGCCAGAATTAAATCCCCCCCCCCCCAACCCCCTTTAATGGTCATTCGGCCATTTAAAGGGCTCACTGCACGACATATATATATATATATATGTATGTATGTCGTTTGGCGGCTAAGGGTTAATGGTACCCTTCCAGTATCTGCCGGATCTTCCTAGTGGTTGTTTACAAGGGTGTATGTGCCAAAACTTTATATACATTCTGTCATTCTCCACCTGCCCTGCTGATCCTAGGCTGCAAAATTTAAGTTTTTTGGGGAGGGGGCAGTACTAGGTGACTTATCAATAAGTCATGAAGTTCTGTATACATAATATTCTAAAGAAGCTCATGGCAGCATTCCATAACATACTTACTTACATACTTACTCACTCCATGGAGCAGAGTCCTTCTTGAGAAGCTAACAGGTTTGCAGCTAATCAAGAAATTCCCCGAATTTTATGGGACCCGAAGGCTCATCACCACATTCACAAGTGCCCGCCACCTGTCCCTATCCTTAGGCAGCTCGATCCAGTCCATACCCCCACATCCCACTACCTGAAGATCCATCTTAATATTATCTTCCCATCTGTGCCTGGGTCTCCCCAGTGGTCTCCTTCCCTCAGGTTTCCCTACCAAAACCCCATACACGTCTCTCCCCTCCCCCATATGTGCCACATGCCCCGCCCATCTCATTCTTCTTGATTTTATCACATGCACAATATTGGGTGAGCAGTAGAGATCATGAAGTTCCTCATTATGTAGTTTCCTCCACTCCCGTGTTACCTCATCCCTCCTAGGCCCAAATATTCTTCTCAGCACCCTATTCTCAAACACCCTCAGCCAACATTCTTCCCTCAATGTTAGCAACCAAGTTTCACACCCATATAAAAGAACTGGCATGATTATAGTTCTGTGTAATTTAATCTTTAAATTTTTGGATAGCAAACTGGAAGACAAAAGATTCTGCACTGAATTATAGCAAGCATTCCCTGACTTCATTCTGCTCTTAATTTCTTCCTGAATAGAATTTTGATTTGTTAAAGTTGTACCCAATATTATTAATTTTCATACTGTGACTTTGTCCTGCATTCTTATCTCGAGACATGACCATGTACTTAGTTTTATCCACATTTACTTCTAGTCCAGTCTCCTTACTGGCCACAATCAAAGCTTTTGCATTTTCCTTTACAGTATGTATGCTTCCTCCGAATATATTAACTTCATCGGCATAAACCAGAAGCTGGTGTGTTCCATTTAATTTCAAGCCATCCTGGTTTACCTGAACCCTCCTAATGGCATACTCTAAAGTAAAGTTGAAAAGCAATGGCAATAGAGCATCTCCTTGTTTCAAACCATTCCTAATAGAAAACATGTCAGACAAATTCTTGCGTACCCAGACTTTGCTATATGTCTCAGACACATTTTTATTAGCCTTACCAGTTTCATGGGGATACCAAACTCAATGAGAATATTATATAAGACCTCCCTTCTAACTGAATCATAAGCTTCCTTGCAAGTGTATAAACAGCTGATGCACTGCTTCATTGTATTCCCATTTTTTCTCACGTATTTGATGAATGCAGAATATATGATCAGTAGTTGACCTGCATAAAAATCCACATTGATGTTCCCAATAATTTCCTCTGCATATGGACTTAACTTTGACAGCAGGATGTCGGATAAAATTTTGTACATAGTTCGCAAAAGTGATATGCCCCTATAATTACTACAATCTGTTTTATCACCCTTCTTTTAGATGGGTACTATGATCAACTCCTTCGACTCCTCAGGTAAATCCTCCTTATTCCAAATAGAAAGTTTATGAATCTCACAGCAAATTGTCTTACCCCCTGCTTTAATCAGTTCTGCTGGTATTTGATCAATATCTGGTGATTTGTGAATTTTTAGCCTTTCAATAGCCAGCTCAACCTCAGAGGCACTTGGCTTGGGTACTAGTGCTCCTGCTTTGTGTATTTCTGTCTGCCTAACATCATTAACCCCATGTACATTCAATATCTGGGAGAAATAGTTCCTTCACCTAGCCAAAATAATGTGGGAGTCTGCAACCAAATCACCTTTGTCATCCTTCACTATATTAGTTCTAGGCTGGTAATACTTCTTAAAGTCATTGATGCCTCTATACAAGGCTCTAATATTTTTTATCTTACTGTTACTTTCAAGTTCCTCAATTTTAGCTTTCGGATATGCCTTCTCTGTGTTTCTGAAATGTCTGCTAGCATCACGTCTTACATTGTTCAGATTGTCTACATTGCTTTGCTTGGGTCATGTATCCACTGTATTTTAGCCTGCTTCCTTTGATATAAAAAACCTTGACATTCTTCATCAAATCATGGTTTATGCTGCTTCAGTTCTTTCAGACCTAGACTCTCTTTAGCTCAGGTTTTGATGTTCTCTTTAATGTTCTCCCAAGCCTCGTCCTCACTTAAAATTCTCTGAAGCTGCAAACCTGTTTGTAATCTCAATCTGCTACTGTTTCCTAAACTCCAGCTCATTTAGCTTCCTCAGATTAAATCTTTCCCCCATTAAACCTCTGTGCTTCCTGTTTACTTACTGACAGTCTTTCCCTAACTTTTTTAACCACCAGATAGAGATCAGTATCACAGTCAGCTCCCCTGAAACTTCGTACATCTAGTATGCTCGAATGCCATCTCCTATCTATCAATATGTGATCAGTGTGGTTGTGAGTCTTCCCATCAGGAGAGGTCCAGGCGTACTTATGAATGTTTTGGTGTGGGAACATCATGCTCTTAACAACTAAATTTTTTGATGTGGCAAAGTTTACTATTCTAACACCATTATCATTACTATCCTGATGTAGACTCTCATTACCAATTGTCAGTTTGAAAATATTATCTCTCCCCACTTTTGCATTAAAATCTCCTAATAGAATTTTCATATGGTACTTAGGAAAGCGATAAAAAACCTGCTTTATTTCGTTGTAAAAACTGTCTTTTGAATCATCATGTTTCTCCTCACTTGGTGCATGCACATTTAGAACAATGATATTACACCAGCAACCGCTCAGAACTACGAGTATATATGACACTCTTTCGCTAGCAAACTCTCTCTTAACTGCTGATACTATTCTGTGGTGTACAAAGAATCCTTTTCCCAATTGATGATTCTCATTTCCTTTTCCATAGAAAAAATTATAATCCCCTGCTCTTACTGTGCCCTCTCTCTCCCACCTAACCTTCTGCACACCCACTAAATCTAATTTATATCTAGCCAATTCTCTGGCTGCTGCTGCTGTACATGAACCTGCCCTATACAGGCTCCTAACATTCCAAGTACCAAATCTCGTGTTGCTTTCGTTGCTTAGGTTGTACCAGTCCAGGTCTGTGGCTTTGTCTGTGAATATTTCATAACAAAATATGTTTTAACAGGGAGGAGTTGTTAGCACCCCTTGTCGGCTGTCCGCGACTGCTTATTCAATATATTCACAACTACCCTCCATATCAGAGGCCATTCCTCCATCTACAACCTGATTTGCCATGCCATGGTGACAGGGACCCACTTATCACATGGCATTTCATAATACATATTTTATAATAAAAACCCAACCTAACAGCTTGAGGGCCAGTTTATGTGCCAAACCATACCCTTTAGGGTTTGATCTTGTAAATATTCAGACTGTTCCAACAGCCCACAAGCCTGACAAATGTGGAAGAAATTGGGTATTTAGCTTTAAACCATTGTATTTTCCACTTGGAATATTTCCTTGTGTTGTTTCAGTAGCAGATTCCCAAATCTTCAGTAATGTAAGCATCTTTTTGAACTATTTTACCCTGTCACATGTGATGTAGAAGAAATGTACCCTGCCATGTTTAACACTGCAGTGTACTGAAGACAACATTTAATTTGTCTAGTAACAGGATATACTGAACTAAGTGTGGCAAAAAATGTTTTAAAAAGACTGCTGTTCCATGGGGTGAGACTTGACTTTTTTTTGGTCGTCTTCCATTCTTAGTAACTTCAGAACTGACTGAAGAATTTTCATAAACTGTGCCTCTGATATATTTTAAATATGCCATCAGTAACAGTTTCCATATAAGCTTCTTACATGATGTCACTTTTGTGCAGGTGCCCAGAGGGATCTTAAGGGGTGCTCAGCAATACTTACATCAGCATTAGAACTGAATGTGTCCCTGAAGCCTGAACAGCATGAAAGGTTTCTTGCTCTTTTACTCGAGTCCAGCGGAACAAACAAACAACTGTTGAGGACAAAGCAGCAATATTACTGCAAGCCACTGAAAGTTCCTTCTTTCCAACTGAAGTTCTGAATTTGAATGTGGAATGTTACAGAATTAAGGAATGAGATAAATGTATACATATGTCATGTAGTAAACATGCCAATTATATATATATGCTGTGATACTGAAACTCACTTTTATTGCAGATTATGGTCCCCTGGAATGTGAGTCCATGTAGTTTGGTAGATATGTACCAAAGTTTGAGAGAAACCAGCTTTCTCCAGCTTTAGAGTAGAGTGGGAGATTACTACCATGATGGTGGAGGCAACAGGTTCTTCTCCAAAAAACTGGTGCCTTTCTACCAAACTGTACAGCATAATATTTCAGAATGCTGTAATCATACTCAATGCCATGAGAACTCCATATTTCTCAGTTCCATTGTGACTGAGAAGTTACTTCATACTTATACTACTGTCATTGTCTGGTTTCTCTTGAAGGTACAAGGGTGACAGGTAAGTAAGTCACTATAATAGTAAGGCGGACAATCGAGATTTGCTGTTAGCTCAGAAGACATATTCTGTGGGTGCAATCTGGTTAGACTGAGTTGAGTTATTATTTCTAATTTAGATAGAAAATGAGGTCATTGCTACAGGATCTAATTGCACAGGCAGTTCTGATTCAGTTAAGTTACATCGTTCTGACTTGTATGACCAAGGAACACATAGCCTTATGGAACAGTGCATTGTTACTTGTCTTGCAGCAACACCTGTGTAGTTCACTTGGCCTGCATATACCATGGCTTTCATGTAACCACACACATGGTGATCCAGCACTGTTAATATCAGTTTCACCAGTGGACATGGTACTGGCCCTTTAAAAATGGCTTGAAACATACCAGTTTCTGGTATTATTTTGTCATAATTACTGCTGCTGGTCAGTTGTGGTGGCTGTATGTCCCCACTAGGAAGTGAACCACATTTTGTCCACAACTTAACCAAATAACTTGGAAATAAGTCTTATTTTTGTCATACGTTTAATTTAGTGTACAGGTCATTCATATTAAAGCATCCCAGACCAGCCTGACTCCTGTGGTTGTATAGGTCAAGTATCACACGTCATGAAAATGAGACTTGAGATATTTTGGTATAATTTTGTCTATAGTTTATTTGTGTAGCCAAAATACATTGAAAAACTTCTCAAAAGGGGTGTTAGGTACTGTATTTAGACTAACTTACGCAGTTCATCTGATTTTACCCACAATTACTAGCAGGTACTAAAGCTTCTGTGTTTTTCTTTATAGTACTTATGCTTCCATCCAATATATTAAAGGTAAAGTGATCCCGTTACAGGAACGGTGTGGCGCAGAGGGTGTGTAGAGGTATAGCTCTACTCTTGCATGAACATGGCACTAGAAGGGGGTGAGTGGTCAGCAGCACGCCCCGGCCGCACTTTACCCCCTGGAAAGACCCGTTATCCATTATACAGGAGGAGGGTGGGCCCCAGGGCCGGTCTGGACAGGCAGAAAATCTTGTCCCCACTGGGATTTGATCCCGAACCGTCCAGCCCGTAGTCAGTCGCTATACTGACTGAGCTACCCAGCCCACTCCCATCCAATATATTAACATCAGCATAACTAGAAGCTACTGTGTACCATTTAAATTTAAAGCCCTCCTGGATTGCCTGAATCCTCCTACTGACATATATTAGAGGGGCTGTGTATCTATCAGGCTAGGTGGCAAAAACTGAGGCCATTGTCAGAATATTTTTCACCTTTGGGTGGGAGCTTAAATTGCAGCCCTCCAAGCTTCATGAGACATCATACAATGAGTGTTGCCCCAGATCAGTCTAAACAATAAGAATGTCAAATTGTCACAGAGCAAAGAATCATGACTTCACCATATCTATGACATGTCATTAATTACTTTCAGCTATGGCCAAAGCTATATTGTAGTAGTGATGAGATCAGCATAAATGACACGAGCAATTATTCTGTCAATTGACAGTCACTCTGGCAGAATTCGTAAGAAGACAAGATTGTTATTGTGCAACTTAAGAGGGCAATGTAAACAACTAAGGACACTCACTGCAATATAAACACTGGCTTTGCTGTGTTTGATTCATTACTTCCAAATTACTGCATACTGATGGGTGAATGGGACACAGTGTTTGCATACACAAAGTTCATAAAAATGCCTGGTGATGCTGGACAGCAATAAGGTGATTTAATACTTCTTTCTTCCTATAACTTTTGTTACTTGGAGTGCTCACAGGATCAAATGATTTGCAGCTTGTTTTTTGATGATTGTAATGAAGTCCATGGGCCTACCAAATTTCAAGAGCATGTTGAAAAACCTGTTTGAATAGAAATTACTTTAAAACAGTGGATATCCATGGACTGGCCCACCCAAAAAACAGCTGAAAAAATTTCACTGACTTACTGGAAACTTAAATTTTTGTCACTTGTTCATTGCATCTCAACAGATAGTGTTATTGGCAATGTTTGTAAGTGTACAGTACAACACAAAATTTACTGTATTATTTTGCAGAAAAATGTTGCATGAGATGAAGCTTAAGGTTTTCACTGGAATAATATGGAAGACATGGCCATCCTTTGCCGATATCCACAGTGAAGCAGGGCTACATGCCTTTTGCTTGTGTGGCCCTTGCAAATACCATTATAATACAGTCCATTGTTGTTTTGTTTGTGGGACAAGGCATATTTAGTTTCAATTTCTAGTCTACAAGTTGAATCCTTTGCTTCCCTCATTTAATTCTGGTGCTCTCTTTGCATCCATTCTTTTAACATGAATTCATTCTTCTCCCAGCTCATTGAAGTATTACTAAATTCCTCCCAAGGTATCTAATTCTTAATTATGTTTTGGTTTTCCTTGTTCTCCAATGCAGATGGAATTAACTTACATGTGTCACTTCAAAGCATGCACCTTCATTTTAATTGAGAATTATAATGGTCATTTCAGCTTTGGTGACGAGAAAAACCTAGAAAATTATAACGTAATATGACATGGTCAATTTCATAACGATTTGAATGAGGAACTGAATGCTTAATCTCACTGGGAGGGGGGGGGGCAATAGATTATTACCCTCTTCAAAATTGTAGGTGTCTTTGCAGAATCATTCATTCATAATAGGGAGGTAATGTCTGTCCAAAACTACTAAATGGATGTTCACACATATTTATGAACACAAGGTTTCTTGACGTGTTGTGACCTACATACAGTATCATCAGTGTAGATACCAACGCTAATGTTAACTTCATATTAATGCCAATATGAATTTTTCTACCATACACAATAAAAAGTTCTTAAAATTGTCTTAATTAAAATTCTGTGGTTTAGCAGATACTTTTAAATAGAACATCTAGTTCTCTTTGAAGGGCCTGTCAGCGTAGGTTCTTTCTGTTTGGACCTGAAGATGGAGACATCCATCATCCAAAACACTGTGTTTTAGCCTAAGAGAAGGACATGTCCAAAATATCAGTCACATCAATTAATGATGATGCTTCAACTATTCATTAATTTAATAGCCTGTCTTACGACAGGTCCAAAGCAAGCTCTCCAGTGTGATCTAGAGCTTCCTCCTTCAAATGACAGTATCCTCTCCTTTCCTTAAGGTCATCCAGTAGCTTCCTAGTCTTCTTCCTGTCACTTATATCCCCCCTTTTATCTTTCCTTCAATAACCCATTGAAGAAGGCAGTTTCTATGCACAATGTGGCCAACCAGTTAGCCTTCTGTTTACTTATTTCATGTAGGATATTCCTCCGCTCCTGGACTCTTAAGTAATACTTCTTCATTTCTCACATGACTGATCCAACTTATCTTTTCCTTCCTTCTCCAGCACCACATTTCAAAACTTTCCAGGTGTTTCTGATCTACTGCCCGAAGCGTCCAAGTTTCAACACCATATAAAGCTATGCTCCAAATGTAGCACTTCACTAGCTTCTTCCTCAATTCCAAGTCCAGTGTGCTAGTAAATACAGCCCTCTTCTTGTTGAATGCAGCTTTAGCCATAGCAATCCTACATTTAATTTCACAAGTACATCTTCCATCATTTGTTAAAATGCTACCCAAATATTTAAAAGATTCCACATTCTCTAGTTGTTTTTG
>Ga0136643_10009185_pt1 | contig 14526 bp, 6 predicted proteins | sample TergutLab28metaG_FD_96883 | JGI IMG/M metagenome (GOLD analysis project Ga0136643, IMG submission 96883) | Labiotermes labralis P1 segment gut microbial communities from Petit-Saut dam, French Guiana - Lab288 P1 (version 3) (version 3) | ecosystem: Host-associated > Arthropoda: Insects >... | reverse complement strand
GTTAAGGTACTGTGCTACAAATCGGAAGGTCGCTGGTTCGATTCCAGATGGTGTCATTGGAATTTTTCATTGACATAATCCTTCCGATAACCCTATGGCCCTGGGGTCGACTCAGCCTCTAACAGAAATGAGTACCAGGAGCATTTCCTGGGGGTAAAGGCGGCCGGTGCGTAGGGCTGACATCCTTACCACCATCCTGTGCCGTTGTCGTGTAATCAGGGAACCTTAACTTCCTGGAACCTTCTGGGCCACTCCAGGCCTGTAACGGGCTTGTGATGAAGAGGAGACTAAGAAGGCGGAGAAGAGAGAGAGAGAGAGAAGAGTAAAAAATGCAATAGTCGAAGAAGAAGGGTAGGAAGGAGAAGAATAAAGGTAATAAGGGAAGAAAAACAATCTGGGAAGTGGTCACCGACGTTTCGAAAGAGCGTAGCACCTTAATCTTCAGAGTTAAGCAGAAAAATATGCGATTGCTTCGTCCTGATGATGACGGCACAACGCCTGGTCGAAACATCGTTAACCATTTACCAATCGGCTCGACAAATATCTCGGAAGTCATGAACGTGTGTTAGTACCGCTGTGAGAACCTGAAATGTCACAGCGTAATATGTAACAGAAGTATGTTACGGTTTTCATGACTATGTTTTTGAAGACCTCTACTAGTAGAGGACTTAATCTTGGGAACTTCGTTCTGAGAGCAGCTTTGTTTGAAGTTTACTTAGTTCGTGCTGTCTTAAGACAGTTCATCCCCGTTGCGTTCTCAGTAATCAGAAATATAATATGTCCAGTCAAAACTCAGCAATTGTATCTGTCTGTCATGCAGTCAGCATCATGTTTCTGCCAATATGGCCACCATCAAGCTGTTAAAAGTACAGAGGAAATATCCACATACAACTGTGAATGTTTTCCTTCAGTACTTGTAACAGCTTGATGATGGCGATATTGGCCGAAACGTGATGCTGATTGTATGATAGATAAATAAAATGGTTGTTTTATATTATATTATATTATATTATATTATAGTGTGCTACTTGAGTAGCCTGTACTCGTGGTTTTTGTCCACATCTTACCCCGTTACTTTGCAGACAGGCCGTAACGTCCTCATGACGTGGAGAATCTAAGAGCAATGTAATCCTTCCCTAGCTTCAGGGGTGGTTTTGTTGTGTGATACATAAATTACTAGCAGGGGGTTGTTCTTGTGACGTCGCTGCTGAATACCGTGGCAGGCAGAGTAGTTAGGGGGATGCGAAACTCGCGCACTCTGAACCTGTCAAGTATCACCTCGACTTAGTTACAGGATATGCCTGTGGGAGGAACGAACAAGCGGCTTAGGTTATATTCAGCAGTGATGTATTGCGGGCAAGAATGGGGTAGACAAGGGGTGGGCTCTTATTCAGTTCGACGGACCGTATTAGCTGTTTAGGTCGACGCGTCTAATTGATTTATCATGACTAGGGTACGATATGGGCGGTCCGGGATCCGATTCCAGATAAGGTCAATTGATTTTTCTCTTCTCCAAAACGTACCGACCTGTTCTGGGGCCCACCCGGCGTCCTTTTCAGTGGATTCCAGGGGTTTTTACGGGGCGTAGAGCGTCCGGGGTGTGAAGTTGACCAGCTGACCTCTATCTGACGCTGTGGTTAAGAATGAGTGAATCTGTACCTACACTACACGATCACCCTTCGTAACTTTGTTGTCCCGACGCGCTCAGTCTGGTAGGTGATCCTCTTTCGGGAAACGAGTGTGGTTCACCGAATCACATTTAGTTTTAGTTATTTCTTTTTTATTTGTTGTTTTATTTACTCAATTTATTCTTGATATAAAATAATGGAGCGCTATATCCAGTAAAACAACCAGATCATTTCTAGGAAACTGACACAGTCGCTTCTCTGTACTCCCACTTACACCACACTCATAAGCGACTGAATTCGCACTGCCGTGCTATCGTCCGCTGTCCGCTGCTAACGTTTTCTCATTTAAATCTCTCCCCTCCTACCTATCACGAACGGTCCCCAATATACATTGACAGATTAAATTACAACGCATGGCCATGAACGGTCCGTAACTGACGCCAGCAATCCTAAGAAACAACTACACTAAAAATGATCGGCTACAGTACACTACACTCCCCTGTATGCCTTTGTGGCGTTCACAGAGGGACTTTTACCTTTTTACCGTCGATCGATTTGAGACAGATTTGTATCGTGTCTCCCATTTTTACACGGAGAAAATTAAAGGATTCGAAAAGAACTATAATAATAGAGAATTGAGGTTATCACAGCGGTGTTACTGAAGGTTCGTGATTTTGGGATGTTCCGCTGTGTGTCATCTGGTAAATATTTACCGACGGTTCGAAGAACCCGCGCACCTTCGGAACGTCTGGGCAATGCATCAAGCTACACGGCATCATGTCCCAGAAGGCTTGAATCTTCATCCTCACGATCAATTCGTGACAGTCAAAAAATCCTCAAAACAGTACTTTTGAAGGGGGTTTAACCCATTACTTGCTAACGTGGGGATTATGGTGAGCTCCGAATAATGCTAGCAGAGGGCAGATGGGATTTAACTCGGCGTTGAAAGGGTTACCCTAAACACAATATATAAGTAGAGAGAGTATTTTTCTTCCCTATGTTATTACACCATTGTTACTTGTTGTGCGTGTTATGCGAAATTACACAGAGAGCTGTAGTTGCAATGTAGTAGGCAATGGTTCCAAGTTGTCTTGATTTAGGAGTCGGATAGTTCAGTCGCTATACTGACCAGGCTACTTGCTTAACGACCGAGGATTTGGCGATGTATTCCCGACAATTGCAAGACGTTTTTCTCTCGTGTGTAACGAGCTTGGATTAGGCGGCTGGTTGTAAACCCAGAACGAGCCTCACTATTGAAAGTTTATCTGTCCTTTTGTATATGCGGGGGATTCTGGGTTCAAATCTTGGTACGTAAGTCGGTTATTCTTAAGGATTGCCTCGTGGCTTTTCTTTATCTCTTCATATTATAACGAGTCGAATGATAGGATGATTTATGGATGATGAATTGGAAAGTATTCGGAAGAGAACTGTACTGCTCTGGTCAATATAATGTCCTTTACTCAAGAGAGTGCAGTTGACCTGCACGGCGTGGATAGGGCCCTTTAACACTCGCGACGGCGGCCGGGTGAAAACATATCCATCACATAAAAAACGCGAGTCAGTGTCACTGTTTGTTGTAGTTTTTCTTTCAACATATACTGGTCTCAATTTTCAGATGTTTCCTTTGTAATTAGCCTCAAGTCACATGTATTCACGGCTCTAACCGTACTGAAAACTGTATTATCTCACGCTTGAAACGCAACTTCACTTTCTGCCAACGTATTTATAACTGGAATACATCTGTTTGTGACGGTTTCTCCAAGGCAAACTGCAGCCAATGTCAATTACTAACTTCTTAGGCAGTATCTATAGTCTGCTAACCTGCCATTTACCCGCAAAGACGGGACACCGCCCGCACTCTCTCAAAATTTTTGTGTTCTATGAGGAGATCCCCTAGAATATCAAGGAAAGAAAGAATTAGAAATGTAACTATAAGACAACAAATTGGATTAGAGGAACCAATTATAAAAGAAATTGAATAGAACCAACTTACATGGTACGGTCATGTCCAAAGAATGGCAGAAGGAAGATTACCCAAAATAGCATTGAAGTGGATGCCGAAACAAAAAGAGAGCACAAGGAAGACCGAAGAAAAACTGGATGGAAGGTATAAGGAAGGCCATGAACGAAAGAAACCTAAATGAAGGCCAGTGGGAAGATAGGAAGCAGTGGAGTCTAGGTGTCGGACAACGTAGAACGACGTTTTGAAACCGACATACATACAATCATACATACATACACACACACATGATACATACATACATATATGTATTGTTTGTTTTGTGTCTTTCTGTGTATTTTATGTATGTGTGTGTGTGTGTGTGTGTGTGTGTACTGTACTACTTCCACCGGGAGGCTCCCCAATTGCAGTTAATAAATATATCGTATCATATCATATCATATCATTTGTCTGGAGGAGCTTTTAACCGTTGCACGCGTCTTAAATGGAATTAACAACTTAGGAAAGACCGGTATGATGCTCTTGTGGGGTTCACACAGGCCACTGCACGGGATGGCAAACGGTAAATCATTAGTGGCCAATGACGAAACTGGATTTAAAGTTTCTAACTTTAAAGGACCTATTACAGAGTAGTAAAGTTAACAGACAGCCAATAGAGAAACGTGGAAAGAAATTCAAGGCGTAGAAAGAAATAAGAAATGGAGGCCAGCTACCGCGCAAGGACGCCAAGGATCAGAAGCCGTTTAGTTTGGGTGAATGAAGTCAAGAGTTTGGGTGAACCCGATTCATGAAGTGACTAAATTTCCGGTGCCATTGACATAAATTACAAGAAGAACACGTGTACAATAGTTCTGGACATACCACTCTTGAAAGTTCCAATGGTTATCCAGTTATTGACCTGATTACTAGAATTTTTTGTAGTTGTTCATTCTTTGCCTCGAGGGTTTCGGAGCCTCGGAGAAAGCCACTTAGATTGCCTGAAATCAAGGGTTTATTTGCCGAACAGAGCTAGAATAGGTACAGGCTAAGGTAAAATACAGGCGTTAAATTAGGCTAAGATTTGATAGATATTCGAAGCAGTCATCCCCCCATCTCCCACCCCCACCTCAAACAAATCAACAGCCTGTTCGTTCCTTCTTAATTTATCGTCTGTTCATCTGTCTTCTTTCCACTTTCCCCTCTTCTTTCCTGTTATCTGGTTCTTCATTCATTCCACCTAATTTTCCTACCCCCAGGCTCTGTCTGTACACGTGTCCAACAACTGTGCGCACTGTAACGCCTCAGCCCCGCGTATTTGCACATCATTACAGCCACCTCTCGGTTTTTGTCTGGCTGTCGTGTCTGGCTGGTGTCCAGCAGGGCCCTCGTTTGTAAGCCCAACGGGTGCAGTAAGAAACAAGAGAGACTAATTCGCTTTTAATTGCAGTTCCAGCGAGGCAAGTAGGTGGCGTTTGTACGGAACGGGCTGCATTGTGAGGCGGTATGATAAATGCAGCTAACCACAATGCCTTGTGTACATGTCAAGTCAGATGTGTTACTGCTTGGGGGCAGCTTGCTGGGGAGGGGCTATAGAGGTACTGGAGCTACGTAATGCATTGTACTGTCGGTTTGTTCCCTGGAGGTCGCACAGAAATATTTGACTTTCGGTGTAGATCCTTGTAATGTAGTACATAAAATAACATTTGTGGGTGTTAAGGAGACAGACGGCGAAGCGAGGAGGCGGAGAAAATTGTGTACTGAGGATCTGTATTCATTATCAGATATTAAGATGGAAATTTATCTCAGTATTTAACCAACTTGATGCACAAAATGCGTTCCACAATAAGTTTTATTTCATGTCTCTACATGTTTCGAGCACATGTGCTCATCATCAGGTATCATCACACCTATAGGTGTGATGATACCAGAGGCTGTGTAATGCAATTTTGACCTCCTGATGATGAGCACATGTGCTCGAAACATGTAGAGACATGAAATAAAACTTATTGTGGAACGCATTTTGTGCATCAAGTTGGTTAAATACTGAGATAAATATACTGAGATGCACGGTCAACAAAACACCAAAATAAGATGAAAATGTTAAGAGGAAATGGCTGGGAACGCTTGGGAGAAATTATAAATGCATGCAATTTTGTCGGTAAACCCCCAGGGAAGGGAGAGTTGCAGAGATGTAATTGTCGGTGTAAATGTAAAGTTAAAAATGTTATATAGCGGGTGGCTTTCATCATTTCTATTCCAACCACTGTACAGTGATGAGGCACAATAATATACAAACACGTAGGAAGATTATCACATATGTGTACATGATTATGGCTAAATATAGTACAGTTGTTGGGAGTATGTATGGTGACTTGTCTTAATGCATGGAACATGAATAATTGTAAACTTAAAAGAGTGGATTTATCTGGCTCAGGACATTGTCCATTGGCGGATTTTTGCGAATACGGTAATGGCCATTCGAGTTCTATGAAAGGCGAGGAATTCATTGGGTACTTAAGCAACTAGCAGCTTCAAGATGTCTGTGTTAAATTAATTTAGTTGTGTTACTCATATAATATGAGATCTGACCGCGTTCTGCGAAGTTTAAGGGACTGGTGTGCTAACGGCCACCGCTTATTTCTGTGCACAGGCTGTACTAAGTATTGTCCTGGTTGTCCTAAGGAAAAACCAAGAAAAATCACGGGATAGTATGTGTATCGGCCAGGACTTGAACCGGGTGTCTCTGAATGCAAACCATTAACATTTCCGCCTCAGTCCAGTTTCTCTCCTTAAGTCCATTTTCTAATGTGTAATTTATAACATTTTCTTATAATAATACCAACCAGATACACTAATTTCTCAAATTTATTTTTGTAATAAAACTCTACATGTTTCGGACAGTTCCTCTCTCCATCATAGAGTTTTTCACTGTACACACAGCAATGGTATATGCCATACAGGTTTGCTGGCAGCTTGCGAGCTTCCGTCCTGATCCTGCTCGCAAGACGTCAACAAACCTGTACGACATATACTATTGCTGTGTTTACAGTGAAAAACTCCTGATGATGGACAGAGGAACTGACCGAAACATGTAGAGTTTTATTCCAAAAATAAATTTGAGAAATTAGTGCTTCTAGTTGGTTTTATTATAAGAGTATCAGTAAATACATGAACATCTGGCAAATTTATCACAATTCAAGGTCACCTGAACGTTAAATTATAACATTTTCTTGAACTCGTACTGTCTCCTGCCAAATGTTCTGTCCTGTGCAATAGATATCCACCAATTTTTGCAATTCGACCCAGTATCCTTTACGAATATATTAACCGCTAAACTATTGAAGAAAAATCATATAAATGCTTCTTGATTAACTTAAGCCTTTGTCAGACAAAGATTTGCTCACATAATAGCGCCGTCGGTTGCTAAGATTATACAGGGTGAGCATAAAGTCTTTCCCTGATTACAAACATTTACTACAAGAAAACTACTGTACAAGGAATACAAATATATATATTTTTTCAAAATATAACACAAGAAGTTTTTTTTACAACACATTCGTACACTTAAAATGGGCTCCTTTTGTTGCACGGAGAACGTCTAATGGATAATCAGTTTCTGTCCACGTGTTCTCCAACTTGTCTTCAGTTATTATAGCAAAAGAGTCTTAATTTTTTGTTTTGCCACTAGCAGGTTATGCAACTGTAACACGACAATAATCACATGGCATAAAATTTTAGAAACTAACTTAAGTAATGGTAAAAAAATGTTTGTACTCCACGTAGTTTTCCTGTAATAAACGTTTGTAATCAGGGAAAGACTTTATGCTCACCCTGTATATCGTCAGTGATAGACGAATGAAATATTATTACAAATCGTCGGTGGAATGATACTTACAGGGCAGAGCCTGTCCCGTTGCTACTCTGTCCAGCATAGATCTCGCGTCGAATAAGAAGATCTTTCCCGATCAAGGCAGACGTTGTACCGGCGTGCTGGTAAGTCCTTAGCCCGACCAGGAAGGAAACAAACTCGGAAGCATGTCACGGACGCGCGCGATTTCAACAACCTCGAGACGCGAGCTGTCATCAAGTTTTTTTTTTCTCCAAGGCAAGGCGCCGAAAGAAATTCGCGCCATTCTGACAGAAACATTAGTTTCTTTCCTTCCTGGTCGGGCTAAGGACTTATCAGCATCCCTGTATCAGAATGACCGAGGACATTGTCTGAATAATTTCTTACCCATTGTGAAAAAAATCCACGAAAGAATCCCTCAGGACAATCCAAGTTTATGTCAGTACTGCTCCCAAGGCTTACGCACCCTGTGAAATTGAAATTTGGCTCACACCAAAGTGCCGGTGTTAATAAAACGAGTCTTTATCAATATCCTTCTTTCTTAAAAATGGTAGGTATGAAGTTCTATAATCTTATGATGATATATATATATATATATGTTCTGTGGCGCTGCGGCCCAACGCGGGCCATGGCCTCCTCATTCTTGAGGTTTCTAGATCACACACAATGACGAATCACAGTCGGTAGGACTCCTCTGGACGAGTGATCAGCTCGTCGCAGATACCTCTACCTGACAACACACAACACTCAACACAGATTGACATCCATGCCCCCGGCGGGATTCGAACCCACATTCCTAGTACGCGAGCGGCCATATACACACGCCTTAGACCGCGCGGTCACTGAGATCGGCTATGATGATAATACACGTGTTTGTTTATATCGGAGACGGCTGGTACATATATTAGCTCTTTTAATTCACTATACCTGCCACCGCCTGGACCTCACTTGTACGTTCCTTTTAACGCGCGTCTCTTAGCACTAGAAAAAACGGTGGGAATTGAAATATTTGCGACTGAGTTGGTGAAAAAAAGTGCAAGATGTGGGGTTCATATTGCGCTTTTATAGGTTATGAAGGCTTGTCGTCTTGTAGGTGGGAACTGGTGTTTTGGAAGAAACCACTGCCTCCATCCTCAGGGCAGAGGACAGCAGTTTAAATACTGACCAATTAAAGGCGAAAATTTATCTCAGTTTTATTTGAGGATGTAGTTCGTACCACTCAGTAAACGGTCTTCTCCTTGTGTTGTAGCACAGGGGGATTGTTGCTGTTTGTTCAGAGATCCAGTGTGTGTGTATGTGTGTGTGGTGTGTATGTGTGGTGTGTCTGCGCGCGCGCGCGTGTGTATGTGTGGTGTGTGGGGGGTGAGTGGTGTGTGTGTTGGGTTTGTGTGTGTGGGGTGGGTGGTGTGTGTGTGTGTGTGTCTGGAGATTAATAAATATCTTCGTGTCAAACATTTTGGTACTTAAAATACACACTGGGATATTAAACGGCTAGCAGTGCTCAGAGGGCACTTGTGAATGCGGTAATGAATTTTCGGGTTTCGTAAAAAGAGAGGGGAATTTCTTGACCAGCTGAAAAACAGGTTAGCTTCTCAAGAAGGACTCTGCTCGATGGAGTGAGTAAGTAAGTAAGTAAGTAAGTACCTAAGTAACAGCACTGTTTTATGCTTCCGTGAAATACCGGGGTGCCGATAAGTCCTTAGCCCGACCAGGAAGGAAACAAGCGACCAAACTCGGGATTTATTCAACATACTCCACACGAAGCTCAATACACTTCTTAGACCGTTGCTGTAACTTTTGCAAGCCACTCAAAAAAATTCGGAAGTTTGTCCGTCCAACCAGGTCTCCGCGGCAGCAATGACCAATGACTAAGGACTTATCAGCACCCTTGCGTGTCTAATTGCCAACTCGTAAATGCACTAAAATTCCCGCGAGGTTTTTCAATAAATAATACTTCCCGGTCTCTGGAATAACCTGTCTCTGGACCGAGTTTCAAACCCGCGACCTCATATTATATGAAGCAGAACTGTGCTGTCCCGGGTCATCCGTTCTTGATGTGAGCCTCAAATATTTTGGTCAGGTTCGTAACTATAACTGAGGCACGAACGAGAGAATTTGTGAAAGGAGGAAATGGATAATGAATCATACTACCTCACTCCTTTCCAGACGGAGAGGGGCAAACGGGGATAGTTGAATGGAACACGTGGAGTTGATGTAACTAAAGGTGCAGTCAATAACCGTGCATTATCAGCCTTTATGTTATTCACTAGAGGTTTGGCCTCCAAGACCATGTTACCACACCATAAATCCAATGTGCAATATTAAAGCAAGAAGATTCACGGCCAGGACCCCCACAGACTTAATGAAAACCCTTGTACGTTTTGCTGCGCTAGTACAAATGGTGCAGTTTCTTTTCATCCCATTAGTCTTTAATATTGGACATAATAGTGTATTTATGGCTTGCGAATTACCGCATTTGTCATCTCTCGTACAGTGTGCAGTAAGCTACGTTTGTTGTGTCTTCTGGTTTTAGACAAACCCCAAGTTATGTATCATTTTGAGTGTTCGAAATGATGTGGCTGTTGATACCAGCTAGCATAAAAAGATATCGAATAATAATAATGGGGAAATTTGGGCCTAAGAAAGACGAGGTACTAGGGGAGTGGAGAATACTGTGTGAAATCCATTACTCGCTAAATATCATTCGGGTGATCAAATGAAGAATGGGATGAGTGGGGCATGTAGCATGTACGGGAAACAAGAGAGGTGCATACAGAGATTTTGTGTAGAGATCTGAGGGAAAGAGGCCACTTGGAAGACCTAGGCCTAAATGTTACGATAATATTAAAATAGATCTTCAAGAAGTGTGATGGGGATATGAAGTGGATTGATCTGGCTCTGAATAGGGACAGATGGTGGGCTCTTTTCAAGGCGGTTATGAACCTTCGTGTTCCGTAAAATGCTTATCTTAGATGGCTGTGGACTGGTACCTTCTCAGGAAGGACACTGCTCGATTGAGTTATAACGATGGTGACTATAATAATCATAACTGCTGTTATTATGATAGTAACACTGTAGGTCTTACAAGGCCTGAAACCGTATGGAGGAGTGGAAATATTAGATATGAAATGTTCCGAACCCCAGCGTGCGTTATCATACTGTCACCCGAAATGTTCAGGACGCTGTGGTCGATATTCAGTGAAATCATGCTATTACAGACTCCGCCACAATGTATAATGTATAGGGTGGGCCACTGGAATGGTTGCCTACGGACAGCACCGCTTAAAATGAGAAATGTCAACACTCCTTACTGAACTTTCTGCGGATATTCAAACAGTGTTCAGTGTGTACAGTGCTGGATGGAACCGGCTCTGAATTTCATCCGATAGCGCGCTTTTTATAGCTGTGTCATCTTCCGGGTTGATCTTCTGAGAGAGGGTTTTAATAAGTCACTGTATCAGTACAAATCTAAAGGATAATATAACAAATTTACCCTGAGTGGATTTTTTTATGTTTTGCTGACCGCGCGTCTCAGTATAATCTTAGTAATTAACCAACATGATACACAAAATCTTGTTTTATAATAAGTTTACTCAATGACTCTACATGTTTCGAGCACTATGTGCTCATCATCAGGAGGTCAAAATTGTATTATACAGCATCTGGTATCTTCACACTCTGTAGGTGGCCGTCCGGTGCACAGTCCTCTTTCAACCTGCGCACCGGATGGCCACCTACAGGTGTAAAGATACCAGATGCTGTATAATACAGTTTTGACCTCCTGATGATGAGCACAACAGTGCTCGAAACATGTAGAGGCATAAAATAAACTTATTATAAAACAATAATTTGTGCATTAGGTTGGTCATTTACTAAGATTACCCTAAGTGGCGTACGAGAGGTATTATGGACAGAAATTCACGGCTCATTCTCATAAATGTGTTTCCTGTTTTCAGTACAAAAAACAGTTTTATACATTTACTTACTACTTAAATTGTAATGTCACTAAATCATACTGTTTACATTGGACGTGGCATTGAAAACTGAATATTTGTCTCGCGTGATCGCCATGTTGGGGAAAGGTGACGAGCTGTTGTGAGCACGGTAATAAACCTTCGGTTTCCATTAAATGGGAGAAATTTCATGACTGCCTGAAGAATTGGTAGTATGAATGACGTTGCTCAAATTAGGTTAGTTAGATCGCCATGTTGTCTCCTTTCTGTGTAGTTACTTTTGTATCAAAATTACATTTTTTTTTCTTCAAAATACAGTCGAACTCGGTTATAACAACACTCATTTATGACGAGACAAAATATCCAATCATTACATGACGTAATATTATGGTTAAGAGTGAGGAATTAATTGGTACCACATAACATCTGACGTTATATGTGGGGTGTCGCATAAACCTATGTCGTTATAACCGGGTTCGACTGCACCTAACAAATGGAACGTATACTGTGTTGAAATTTATTGATGATAGAAGTGTTAGTTACCTGCATGTCATACAAATTAAAATAAACGACATGGCGTTTTTTAAAATTGCATCCCACAAATTTTAATGGCGACAGTTATACAAAGCAAACGGCCCCAGTTGACATTTTAACCGAGAAGCTCCAGCGACGCGCGCATGACGAACCACTCAATTTTAAACGCCGCTTGGGCCACTCTTGAATTGAGATAATTAGGCTATATAACAAATCAATATTAAAAGAGGCGAGGGTAAACCACAGTACTGTGTGATCTGTCTCATTTCAGTTGCTGACAACTGCTGCTGATAATGATTTGACGTCACGGTGCTGTCACCATTTTTGTTTGGTTAGGCAAAATTCGCTTGTTCCGGGTGGACGGTTCACTACTGGACTAACTTTTCACCTTTTCGTTGAAAGGATTCTATTTGAAATTAAATACTAAACTTTATGATATTGTCTAATGACGCATTAATGCAGTCTTTTCCATCTGTCGTCGTGGTATAGGCCGTTTGGAATAATCAGGAACATTCTGAAACTTAGAATGATTCAGACACCCAGTAGGACTCGAATGGGTACACTGCCGCAGTATGAGAGCTATTTCTACACAAGGCAGTGTAACACATTAAAGTTTGTAACTCCAACATATAGCTCAGTTAGTACAGTGTAGCAGTAGCTTGAAATGAACCTAACATCAATAAACTGAGAAGTTCTAGAAGGACAGTTACGAGGTATTCGCTCTTCTGGGATGTTATAAGCGGCTCAGATTGGTATTTATTGAGGTTTCGGGACAACCAATCAGTCCCATCATCATGGGCCAAGCAGTCCAGTGTATTCTTTTTGGACCGCTTGACCCTTGAAGATGGGACCGATTGGCTGTTCCTAAACGTCAGTGACTAATCACCAATATACGGCGTGTAGAAGTGTGACATCACACAAGGACTAATGCGACTTCATAGAATAACAGTATAATAATCAAAAGTCCTGCTACATAATGATCTGCTCATAACACGTTTGGCAAAGTCTGGTTCTTTAATACCGGCTGAAGCTTACCTCTCCCTTCCAATTATCGCAGCCATCATCTGACCGTAATTGAAAGTGCTTAATGGCGAATGAGGTCTGTCCAGAAAGTATCCGTCCATTTTGAATGTCTCGAGAACCGGTCGCGTGGCCTTGATGTTACTTGGCAGCCAGTCAGGGGAGACCGTACTGCGCATCCGTGAACAGTTACTGTCCCGTGGGGCTAGTCAGTCGGCAGTGAGACGCCGTTGACTGAGCTGGTGTACTGTATGACCGTCGCATTCATAATGACCGAGCGAGCAGATAGCTTCATCACGACAGTGCCCCTGCCCATTCTACAGCTCTCGTGTATGATTTTTTGGCAAAGCATTACATCACCCAGGTCTGTCAGCTCCCCTAGAGCACAGATTTGGTTCCTTGCGACTTCTGGCTTTTCCCAAAGCCAAAATCGCCAGTGAAAGGGAGGAGACTTATGAATGTGACGGTCACACAGTACACAAGCTCAGTCAATGGCGTCTCACTGCCGACTGACTAGCCCTACAGGACAGTGACTGTTCACAGACGCACAGTAAGGTCTCCTCTGACTGGCTGCCAAGTTACATCAAGGCCACGCGACCGGTTCTCGAGATATTCAAAATGGCTAGATACTTTTCGGACAGCCCTCGTATGTAAGGCCAGAATGGCGTCGGTAGAATTTACATAAAACGACTTTTATTTGCCTTCTTGTGTGGAAAAGTCTGTGTCCATAACGTTGACTTACCTGTGATTCTTGATATCAACCATGCTTATTTTTGATTATCCTGTGTTACTGACGTGGTTTCAATCTTCCGCCGCGACGTAGATGAGAATTGTCCTCTTCTGGGCTATTACACAGCGAGTAGTGGTAATTCCTTACCGACGTTTCAGGGACAACCTATAGGTCAAACCTTCAAGCGTCAAGAATCCTGAACTTCGAAGATGGGACTGACAGGTTGTCCTGAAACGCCTGTAAGGAATTGCCACTACTCGCTGTGTATTAGCCCAGAAGAGCGCAGTTCTCATTTTCTGTAGTATTTTGCATGAAGCTTTGATAGCCTTTGCCTTATCAGATCAACAGAATAGCAAAGCAGCAATCTAAAATGTCGATAATACATAATGGAATAGATCGACATCGAGTAGATGGCTCTGCAGTCACTCTAATGTACTGTCGCACTAGACCATTGAGCTGATCAAACGGAACGCAACATGACACTAGCGTCAACATCATTATAGTTGGCAATGGTCTATCCAGCATGTTGCCCAGTGAATGGGAATGGGGGATTTGGATTTGGCTGTCGATTTGGCTTTGGATGGTAGTTGGTGGGTTTAAGTCATCGTGCGTGCAAATTAATTTTATAATGTGTCATAATCATATGTATATATATATATATATATATATATATATATAAACTATGTTTTTGTGGTTGTGTATATTTGAGTTATGAATTTATGATGCTTAACCATTTAAAGCCTACTGGTTACGTGACGCACCAACAGTTTAACATTCAACAACTGTACGCTCTGCCCACACAGTATTTATGTGTTTTGTATTTATCTGAGAACAAACAGCGACTTGTGCCACTTACAGCATAAACTGATTGGTTT
>Ga0136643_10009183_pt1 | contig 14529 bp, 8 predicted proteins | sample TergutLab28metaG_FD_96883 | JGI IMG/M metagenome (GOLD analysis project Ga0136643, IMG submission 96883) | Labiotermes labralis P1 segment gut microbial communities from Petit-Saut dam, French Guiana - Lab288 P1 (version 3) (version 3) | ecosystem: Host-associated > Arthropoda: Insects >... | reverse complement strand
GCAGGAGCACACAGAATAACAAGTACCAAGCGTCGTAAAAACACAGTTGTTTCTCCTGATGATGGGCCACAGTCGCCCGAAACATGTAGAGATAGATAAATATACTAAGAATAAATTGTGCACCAAGTTGGTTTTATTTACAAGATTATACAGAGATGCACGGTCAACAAAACATAAAATTGACATGTATTGGTTCTGGTGTTTCGTCATTTTACCCATTCTCTCCAATCTAATGCAAAATAATATTTCGAGTAGGCGACGACCATTTTCTTAATCTACTCACTACTCCTGAACAACTTCCAAAATTATTGTACAGTGCTCTATAAAATGTTCTGTTTAAACCGTGCCTTTTTCGGAAACTAATGTTTTCACCCAATGAATGAACACTTCCATAGACATGATAACTGGTATGTTCCCAACGCCATAAAATAATCACAAAAGTTGCAATTCACTGTCCCATTATACAATGTTATTACCTAAATGTAGCATTAAAAATACAAAATTTGTAGGACTTTAATTTTGTGTAATAATCAAGTAGGCTTTATGCGTTCTGCCCAGAAATACTTATTGTGTATTACCATGATGTCTAAGTCTTGTGAAGTGTCTCTTCGGTGAGTTCTGCCACAAATACAGAGGGTGCCAAAAAAACACGTACACGTTTTAAGAAAGGAAAAAAACTGTATTAAAATTCTAGTACTCGATTTATACCGATAACAAAAGATGAATACAAGTCACGTTTGACTTCTGCAATTACAAAAGGTGCTCAAAGTGATTACCGTTAGCGTCTAGACGCTTCTGATTACGGCGAACTACTGCTTGAGCAACGTTGACCAAAGTGTCCACGTGTATTGCTGCGTGCAATTGTTAGGCGTGTTGGAGGTTCTGTTGCATACTCGCGCCTCCATTGTCGTTGTACTTCCACAACCTTCTCGAATTTCAAATACCACTTCAAAATGGTCTTGCGCTCCTCGAACGACAACCGTGCTTCCTCCATTTTCTTTGACTATCCTGCCTGTCGCATGTTGACGCTAGCATTCATTTAATTAACGCCATTTTTTGAGAGAACGTCCTGCTACACATTGTTACCGTAATTTAATTCAACTTAAAAAAGTAATACATAGATAATATCTCTTAAAATGCGTATGCATTTTTGGCACCCCCTGTATATTCTGTTGATTTCTCACTTCTTTGCAGTTAAAATTATTTCCTGACCACTCGTTCTCAAGCACTTGGGCGGCATTTTTTAAAGTAATTATTTTCTCTATGTGGTTCTCGTAAAAATTGTGGATTGTAAAGCCGTGGTTCTTTTCAGGGCTAAGCGTGATATATTTCCGGGCTGTTCATGACGGTCGACATTCATAATGCGGAATGTGGGACCCCCGGTAGGGCAGCCATCTGGCCGTGATGGCTCTGCGAATTGCGTCACGTTTTCTTACTCTCGATCCAGGTCAGAGGCAGCAAATAAATGTCGACTTGTCAAGCTGCCTTTGCCCCCGATTCTTCTGCACCCTGCAGTCTTTTTGACCAGTTTCTTCCGTATATAAGCCAAATAAGGCTTGTCGCCCCATTCTGTTAGTCTGAACGCTAACGGGCACCGTAAGTTTGTGAATAGTCTTTCTTTTTAAACAATATCTTCTCATATTTGCTGTTCATGTAACGTTCAGTAGAATTTCAGGTGTGAATTATACAATGTAGAAGTAAATCGGCATTGACTTGTTTTAATATAGTAGCGGACGTGTGAAAAAGTACAAAGTTTTTAATATCTCTTTACGCGTAGTACCGTATGTTCAGAAAATCCTTGATGTGGGCTAGTCACACCAGATGTTAGTAGTTGAGAAAGACTATATCCTGTGTGAGTTATGCGCAGAGTGTTAGAAACTGTGTTTATAATTGAGACAGTCTGTGTTCTGTATGGTGTACGGCGGAGCATTCACCATATAATACAGCATACCACCAGACGGAAGCACTGCGATAGGTGAAATTGACTTTTGGTATGACAGCCCCTGTTAGGATGAGCGCACAAAAACAGCCCAAAAATTTTCTTTCATAATTAATTTTAAGTCTATTTTAGTTGTGCGGAACTTCATTTGAAGGAGATGATCCCGTCGTGTTATGGAACATTCCATAAGAAATCTTAATATTCCATTCATCACAGCTCTGCCTATTCAAAAGAGTAGCTACACGCTGCAGTCACAATTGATTGTCTTCGGGCTGTCATACAATATATACAAGAAGGTTCAATGTAATAGGTATAAATTGGTCATTCGTATTTTGCTGTGTGGAATCCCACAAGTTTGCACTTATTACAAGGAAATAATTGTAAAATTGTTTGTTCAGTGTGTAGCCGAATGACGGTTTTTAAAGTTTCCTGAGTTTTATATTTTATATGTTGCATTTTGCCGTGTTTATACAGTGTGTTATAAGCAGATCAACCCACCCACCGAGAACAAGAAGTCCCGAAGAACAAGGAGAAGATGTCAGACTAACCAACCCCGCATAAACCCCCCCCCCCAACATAGGAACATATAAGATACCACACCTGCATTCACAGGTTGCGCCCAACCCTACACCTACCCAACCGGAGAGATCCACACCCAGCTACCTACACATTAATTGACGCAACAGACATCCCAACAAAAGTAGCTTAACAAAAGCACGTAAAGTGATGATGATATCTCAACATCACCCCGCGGTTTAGGCTTATTATAAAAAACTCTTTTTTGGTAAGAAAATTGTCAAAACCTGAAGATGGCCGCTATAGGCCGAAACACGCAGTTTTTTACATTGCTAATAAACACCATCATTTAGCCATATATTTATAGTTGTGTTTTTGACTGGATCTGCCTCACCATATGTTATAGCCCCATGATGTCCAGTTGTGCCGAAATATGTAACTACTCTTCGTCAATAAACACAGTTGTGATGGACGGACTGTCTGAAGGATATGTTATCATATGAATCTTGCCTAGTCTGATCTGTATATTTATTATATAATACTAATTTCATACTCGCAAAAATATGCTTTTTTCCGGGTTAACAACTGTCCACCAATTGCACATTTGCGAAGGGCAGACGATATACATTAATGTCAGCCAGGGTTCGTGGAAAAAAAATGTGAAAGCAATATGCAGCCGTCATTACTGAGACTTCAGACGGCAGGTGATAGGATTGTGTGTTAATGTATCGTGGAATTTCGTACGACAGTGAAGGGAGGAATATAGTTGCCTATATATGAAGATGGGTAATTTCACGAGATGATCTGTACTCGTCCCAGTGTTGTTCGGGTGACCAAATAGAGAAGAATAAGATGGGCGGGGCATATAGCACGCATGGAGAGAAAATAGGTTTATGCAGGGTTTTGGTGGGGAAAACTGAGGTAAAGAGACCACTTGGAAGACCAAAGCGTAGATGGGAGCATAATATTATGATGGATCTTCAGGAAGTTGGATGTGGGGGTTTGGAGTGGATCGAGCTGACTTAGGATTGGGACAGGTGATGGGCACTTGTGAATGCGATAATGAATATTTGGGTTCCATAAAATGCAGGGAATTTCTTGACTAGCTGAGAATCGGTTAGTTTCTCAGGAAGGGCTCTGCTCCATGGAGTAAATAAGTGAGTAAGTAAGTAATTTCAGAAGTTAATGAATTACAAAAGACAAAGGAAAGACACGATACCGATTTTTCCCCCCTTCCTGTATGATAACAACAGTGTATCAGTTTGAAGACGACGATGATACAGCCATCAGTTCCCTGAAATGTTCACATAATTGCCCTTTTTCTTAAGATTATCGCAAAGATAGTATGTACAGCATGTTCAAATACAAGTTACAAAATTGTCCCCTTAACCAATTTGAATAAATATTTACACAATGGCAGTAATTTAATAAAAGTGACTGTAAATAAGAGCAGTGAAAAACTATATAAAAACACCGCGAATTGCCTCCTTCGAACCAAGCGCAATCACATCTTGAGAATCAACACAGGTTTTAACTTTAGGAAACTTAGGTGAAACCCACCGATATTTAATGTTTTCATTTTCAGTATTTTCCTCTCGTGCTGGACGTATTCTGCCACGTATCACTTCCCATTAGAGTTTCCTGACATATATTTCACCAGTTTTTCACATTTCACTTTCCTGCTACATGTCCCAATGTCTCATTCTTGAACTAATCGTTGTAATATTATTAGTTGCAGGCGTGCAAATTACGAATATTTTCGTTCTGAAATTTTCTCTAGTCTTTTGCTCACTTTTCTGTCGTAAGCCTCAGCGCTTTTCCTCAGACACCGTCAATATATGTTGTAATTCGAAACGTCAACTTCAAAATATTCGGCAATGCTAAATTTGGTTGTGGGTGGTTTTTGATTCAGAATCTCTGCGTTTTGTTTTTTGCATTGTGCTGATGGGCCAAATGTAATTCACAACTCTGAAAGACAAATGTGAAAATAATGGGCCACAGACCGTATATTGGCTGTCGGCAGCAGGCACTTGGAAGATTAATTGACATTGCAGGCCATTCGTTACACATGCAGCCGCCTAATTTTTAAGCTGCAGATAAACATGTAATTGATATCACACGCATTTGCAAGCTCGTGGTAGTCTCCATCAGCAACGGGGAGGAAAAAACTGCAAAATAATCCAGAAACGTACACAAATGCATAACCACATACACAAATGTACAACCATATATACAGTGCACATAGATATCGACATAATTCATGGCAGCTATAGAAAAGTTCTTGTATAATCAGATATGTGTTGTGGAATTCAGGTACTTCGGCCGTTTCGGAACTTATCTGGCGAACATTTTTGTGACTGATTTATTGTATTGTTTGGTTTCATCCAATTGTGCAAATAAACATTATTAGAAAGGACGCGTTAGTTGGACAAACTTTATTTTACACTACACTTATGTGACCTTCAGACTATATGTACTGGCCAACTTGCAGGTCGAAACGAATATAAGCAGAAAATATGCACTCAAATTTCAATAGCTGACTTAACGAAAACATGTTTGCTATTACCAATTTTGCATGGAACTCCCCAGTCAATAAAGTGAAGGTCCCGAACATGCATATTGCACACGTGTTTACTTTCTGATTTAATGGCTCGTTCACATACATACATACATACATCATACATACATATGTGCATACATACATATACATATACATACACGCATACATGCTTACATACATACATACATACATACATACATGCATGCATGCATGCATACATACATACATACATACATACATACATACATACATACATACATACATACATACATACATACATACATACATACATAATACATACATACATACATACATACGTACATTATATACATAACACACACAAAACACGCACACATATGCTGAATTCCATTGTGTTAATGACTTCCAGGCACTCTATTGGTGATCATAGCCACAAGACATCAGCAACGTATTTCTGATCACATCTGCTGTTAAGTTTAAATATTGCTGGGAGCTACCTTCACACGTACGTACTTAACTGCACAATACATGGACCAACAGTCATTCCCGCATCCGTTCATTCATTCATAATGCATACAAACATACATGCACACAAACAGAAACACGCACGCTCCTACGAACAGACGGCCTGGTGTCATTAATTCCTTGATCCTTTCTCTCTTCCATTCATTCATTCCGCAGCTTGTATTAACACAGTCCATGACTTCTTCCAAAGCGATTTCACCAGATTGCGATCTAATACTTTCTCTTTCAGTTTTCAATCTTCTATCCTTTCCTTAAGGTCATCGATTAGCTGCTTGCGTCTTCTTCTTCCTCTAGTTGCTTGCATCTTGTTCTTCCTCGTCCGATCGTCGCTTCTATCCTTCCTTCCATCTCCCCTTCAGTACCGTGTTTTAGAAGGCAGTTCCTACGCAAGGTACGACCAATCCAGTTAGCCTTCCTTTTTTTTATTTTCTGTAGGTTGTTCTTTCCTCCTTGCCTCTATGGTATAATGGTTATTGTTTCCGTTTAGATTCTTGACCTACAGGACTTAACTGTTGTGACTGGTATTTCTCCCTGACTTGTACAGAATAAAACCTCAGGTAATTCAGAGCGTGTCTCATGTCCACGAATCTCTGTATTTCGCGTTCAGCTTGTTTCTTGTTTATGAATCTCAGTGGACTGATGCAGCGACAGCCTTCTGAATGTGTAGTGGGTGAAAATAAAAGCCTGTTTAACAGCCGTCTCCGTAATACTAGTATCGTAAATAACCCTGAAAACTTTCCGAAACTTTGCTTATTCCTAATCTCCTTACCATCGATTCCGACGCAGTAGGTCGGTTCCGTTGGAACATTGAGACCAAATAACGCAAGAATGTAAGATAAATTCTTCTCTGTATTCGCAGCATATACTTAGAAGACAGTTTATGTTTTGAGTTTTGCGTCCATAATTTCTCGCATTGATCATATGCAGTAAAATATTAAAACATAATTTAAATTTTCTTACATAAATATTTAACTTTTTCTCTGGAACTAAATAAATAAAAAATATATAAATATATAGCTTGTGGTTATTTGAAAAAAAAAAGATAAGGTAGATAGCGTAGCGCCGCAACAGGTAATTTGTGTACTGAAATACAGGGTTATCCAAACTGATTGTCGGGGTGTTAACAACTTGTTATACACAATACACCTCGTTCTCCAGATGCAACTCCATGTGATTTCTTTCTATTGGGTTACGTCAAGGATCAGGTTTATGTTCCTCCTCTTCCCGCAAGTATCCCGGAACTGAAGGTTGTTACATGCTACAAACAGTTGGAACGAACTCGATTATCGTGTTGATGTTTGTAGAATCAGAAAGGGTGCACATATAGAGAACCTGCAGGGTATGTAACAAAAACTTGGAGTGTTGTTCTATTAAATAAAAAAAATATTTCCCTATCTCAAGTGTCAATTGTGTATGACAAGCTGTTCAAAACCCGACAATCATTTTGGATAACCCTGTATATACGAATTTGTGGTGTTACTATTTAAACATAATGTTTGCCATTCATTTACGCAACATAACAACATGCGACAGTATACGAATGAATCCTTAACGCATTAACAACTAGGTACGTTAGGATTTTGTTGCAGGATAATATTAAATATACCTTACAGGAATAAGGTATGGAAATATGGGCTGGATTTGTGTAAGGCTAACAGTATGAAATGAATAACTTTTGTGAGAACTGTAATCAACTTTAATTTCAATGAAAGTATGAAATTTTTCGATCGTATGGGTAATTATGAAATCTAAAGGAAAAATCCCTATAGGAAATTACTTTTTTTTTTTTGCCTTATTGGCTCATCACAGAAACTTTATATTCACGTGCTGTCTTACTGTAATGGCAGTGATACGGAATTATATTCATCCGCCTTTCACGGCGAAAAGCCAACTTCCAAAACTTTTTCTTTCACGAAGCTGCAACACACAACTTTGATTTTACTTGCATAAAAAACAGGGCACTAATGTCTATGTAAATTGTATGGACGGAGGATTGTGAAATATGAAATGAAAATGTTCAGCGTATCTGGCTGCAAACGAAGTTATACTTCTCAAAACAACATACCAGGTTTAAACAAACCAATCTCAACAGGTACATAATAAAAAACATGACCAATCTGTGCATAAGGAAGGTTTCGCTACGGTCTCTGATTTTAATTATATTGTGAGTGGACTGACGGTGTGTTTGTATTCATACGTCGAGCTGCCTTTGAATTGAAAATGGCAAAAAGCATGGCTCCAGTTTTCAGTATCTTGCTTTGGAAAGATAATATTTACTGTGAGTTGTCAGGACATTTCTCGCCTTTATGCAAATCGAATATGGTCTGTCAATGAACTGAGTTCAGTCAAAGATCCAGTGGTGTGCTCATGAGTGCAGTAAAGTAGTGTTTTACAGTTTTATTAGGCCACGGTGTCCTTTCGATTCCCAGAAATAGTAGCGAAACACGTAATAAAATGTTTAAAGATAAAGCCAAAAAACGAGGCCACAAGTAAGGATGATAATAAATAGATGTTAAACAAGGATATCGTTCTATCTTAGTGTTGTTATTTTTTTACCCAGAATTATCAGATTTCACACAGCCGTTATTATTTTTGCCTGGTTTGTTAAAACTCCTTCGTGTTTACTGTCCCTGTATGATTAATATTTTGAAGAAAGAATTGAGTCTACGTAGGAAATCAGAGAAGGTTTTCTCTATTTGGAGTTGTATGACATATTCAACGTATCGGTAACCAGCGCCTTTTAATAAGATTTTCGGTTTGATCAATATCTGACATGTCATTTCTGGTGTGCATACGTATTTATATCACATAAAATGTTACACAACCGACGGTCAATTACCCTAAAGTCTCTGACAAATTAATAGACGTGGTGTCTTTCTCGCAATATTCATAGAACTGAATTAATTCTACCACTTTATATTGTTCCCTTCTTTTGTGACATTTAAAATTTAATTTCCATATAAAATAATTCATTTACAAGTTTAACGATATATTTATTCCATTTAATTAAAATTAAATATAGGGCTTTCTGTAAATAAAACATATTTCTCTACAATGATTTATTTTGCCACTAAATAATTTCGCTACAGGTGAAACCTGTATAGACACGTGCATTAGCAACGTTGATGAGTATGCAGATTGTGTTTCACCGAACACTTCCGAAGGACAGTGATGTTATTTCCATTTGGAACAGCGAGTTGTATTTTACTGTCCCTTGAATAAAAGGATTGTACTAGTGAGCACAGTGTTTCACCATGTGGAAATAAGTCAAGCACAGCTTGGTGCGCAAGTACTTCAGATGCTGATTCTTGACATCTTACACCATCATTAGTTGACCTGATCCTGAATAATTGCAAGATACTCTATTGCCTCCCGAGGTAATACCTTACAGACAAGAATGTCATAGAACGATTATAATTAGAAAAGCTTTATTTCAGGATAGTTTTAGAACTTGTGCAATTCACCGATTTTTAGTTTTATTACCTTCCGTCCTATCACTTAATGAGACCATAATTGTGTTATTCGAACCCTTTCCATTCACACCAAAGTAACTCCGAACTTGTCCGAATACTGACAGCCGGTGTGGTGTGCAAGATAGTTCACAACAAGACAGGCAGTTAACTTACAACCTAACACTAAGGCGCGTTCGAGCAACCCTTGTTGGAGTGGAAAAGCGATAAGTGTCACATATTCTGAGAGTGTTTTGTAGCCTTAGGTATCCTACATGCAATGCGCTTGCGCCATATTGTCATCTGTGGTTTGCCCGGCTCAACAGTATTTTCCCACATTATATCATAAACGGCACGATATTCGGGAAAGAAAATTTATTTAACATGAAATGTGTGTGTGTTGATTTTCTAGAAAACGTTTGCCTGAAATATTTGTAGGCGATTCCGCAAAATTGCGAAATCGCCTACGTCATGCATGTCTGTCCTTCTGTTCGCATGGAACAATTGGGTTCTCACTGGGCGGGTGTTCTTGAAATTTGATGTTTGAGAATTTTTAGAAAATCTGTCGAGAAAACTCAAATTTCATTAAAATCTGACAAGAATAACGGATACTTTATACGGTTATCAATATACATTTTGGATCATGTCATGCCCAGTTATTCTTAGAAATGTTTCAGACGGAATTTGTAGAGATAATGAAAACACACATTCGGTGTTCAGTGACTTTTTAAAAACCGTTCCCTAAAAGAGGTAGTGTGGAAAAATACTTGTAGTTTTCCTAATAACGATATTCATGGACCATGGTCATTCTTAAAAAGCCACTAGTTCCCTATCTACCCATCATCCATGTAATTTTACTGTGTACGTCTAAATATCCCAAGTGATACGGTCCCATCAGCTCTCAACTAAATTTTTGTTGGCAAACTTCATCTCTTCCACACCTGTACATGCTACAAGCGCCTGTAATTTTGTCACCCTAGTAGGTTAATATTTGACGAATCGTACAAAGTGTGAAGCCTGTAATTGTGCAGTTTTGTACAGCCTCCTTTTGCTCCACCTCCTTTAGGTCAAAATATTGAAGTAATTGCAACCAAAATTTCATGTTCACTTCTGTCCCCACAAACATCATTCTTGCTGACATAATCACATCATCAATAATGGGCATACTGCATAACGTGCGAAGCTGCACTAAATATGTAAAACATACAATTCATATCATTCTGCCCTCTCCGGCCGCTTTAGTTACAAGATCAGTGCGTAAAACTACTCAGCTGTTTCGTAGATGCGAGATTTATTTCCTACGGTGATTTATTCAGTATTTGTAAATTTAAACAGCAGGGAATGCGATGACATTTTCTCTATTTGTTACAAAATTTTATTTAAGAAACACAATAGCAATTCCGTCAAATCTGTTATAAGTTGTCTGGTGTGTGTATCTTTAATGGATTTATTAAAAATGTCTTAGGAAATTGAACTACCAGACTACACACTTTTACATGCAATTGACAGGTGCCTCGTATAAGAAATTACTTTAATTATGTCACACCACTTTTTCTTATGAAAACCCCCATCGAAGCAGCGGTGGTTTATCTAGTACGTCATAAGAACGAGGTTCCTCTCATACGATACATTACATCCGTATCATAAACCAGCGTGTTAGCTGCAGATAGAACACTTGCAGGCTCCTGTTTCTCTCTTTAGTATATCCGACGCGGTGATGATTGAAACGCATACCCTTTGTTATTCAAGTCAAATAATGCGTCTATATATATGTAAGTTGTGGGAAGGATCTGGTCTCTACAGATAATTCTGTAAAAAAAAAAAAATCTCTGTTGAACCGTAACTCTTTAAACGCTGAGTTAAATCCCCTTTGCCATATGTTGGCATTATTAGGAGCTCACCATATTCTCCATGTTAGCAGGATAATGGTTAATGAACATTCTGTTTCACGAAAAACTGAGATCATCCTGTAGCATGCATGGGCAGAAATTATCCATATGAAATTCGTTACGATCAATAGGCAAAGAGCTTGTGGATGGAGTTTTTCAAAATGTAATCGTCAAATAAACAGAGCTTGCATTTTTGTTTCGTTCTTTAGCTTCATCTTTCACGTCTCGAAGGGAAGACTACAGGATGTCTTGTGTCATCTTTTCATCTCCTTATTTCAGCTTGGACAAAATCGATTTTTTTCTTGGCACTTTTCAAATTATTTAGAGGAAAAAATCAACCCATAAAGCTAACCCCTCCGACTCCTTATTCGTTGATGATACCAGATGACCTTCGAAACACAGTAGTGCTGGAGATAACTAGCACGATATATCAGAAGCAAATATTACTGTATACGATATTCCTACGTCGTATCAAAGGCGTCTGATGTGTTAGCATAGTCGACCTCGTCTTCAGCGACGTATAAAAGAATATAATAGTATTTTGCATTCAGTGGGCCCGGTAGCTCAGTCGGTATAGCTGCTGACTACGGGCTGGACGGTCCGGGATCGAATCCCGGTGGGGATGAGATTTTTCCGCCCGTCCAGATCGGCCCTGGGGTCCACCCAGCCTCCTGTAAATTGGGTACCGGGCTTTTTTCCGGGGGTAAAATGCAGCCGGGGTGTTCTGCTGACCACTCACCCCCTTCTAGTGCCGCAGTCATGGAAGAGTAGAGTTACACCTCTACCCACCCTCTAGGCCACACCGGGGTCTGTGGGGGGAACATTTTACCAGTACTTTGCATTCACATTAAACGTGTAACGTGCAAACGGAATGCCTTTCTGATTACATAGCTGAAAATCGCTTCTATAAATTGTAATACGGATGTCTGATACATGAAAAATGTTACAGGCTGTGTATAGGCCTCTGTACTTGCATTTATGAATGCACATATGACGTAAGTATACAACTAAAGTAACACATATAGTAGACATTTTATGTTACTAGGAGTCTGTTTTGACGAAGTACCAGACAAAGCACGAGTGCATTAGCTAGTGGATGTGAGAGAGTTCATTTAATGTATGTTTCTTCTACGTATAAGTTAACGAACCTCAACCCACTTTCATTCGCCCCCCGCCTAGCAATATTACGTAATAACTCCTCGAAGTCATTTGCTATAACACCATTGTCCAGTTCTATCTTTTTTTTCCGAGAATATTGTCAGTTGTAAGCTAAAGTAACGATATTTCGTCAGTGTATTGCGGTTCTTTACGGTACTCCGATGTCTGTAGTGTCGGAAGGGTTTGAGGAAAAGAAGAAATGTTTTCGAAAGTGCAATAAGGCAAAGAATTGAAGAGTGGAAAACTGGAATTGTTGATGGAAGGTAAAAGATGATGATTGAGAGTGAGGCGTGAAATTTGGTAAGAAAGAAGCTATAGAGGAATCGGTGAAATGGGGAGAAGCGGGATAAAAAGAGATACGGTGTTGAAAGTACCCAGACAAAGTGAGATAGCTGGTTATTTGCACAAATTCTCACTGCATTTGTGGGCTGTTCTTTCTAGCTGAGAACTCTGTAGGACTCGCCCAAAAAATAAAATCGATTCCTTAGGTGCTTTGGATCCATGTAAAGGCAGTCAGCTGCAAAATACAAGTAATTTACTATAACTATTTCAGAATTACACTGAAGAGTGTTTTTGCTTACGGAAACAGAATAAAGTTGTAAAGAAAATATTTGAACCTTAGAGAGACAAAGGAAAGGAATAATGCAGATGACATGCAGGGAATTCTACTAGATGAAGGTTCCACACGAATGGTCAAAGTGTCGGCTGTGTGAGACTCATTTCCTGCAGTTTGATCGCAGCGCGTTTCGTCACGGCATCAACTGAATGATTATTCATACATATTGACAAGCTTTCAGAAGAGCCACCTATCTTAAGCTGTGTGCAAAGGAACTGCGTTCATGTTCGTGAGTGTGTTTGTTGCCGAAACATGTGCAGGGAAGAAATCTTATAAGACAAACATTCTGCAGACAATTTATCAGTTTGTCTTACGGTGGTTCGGTTCTTTCGAAATTAACAACTTGTGTACTGATGAGGGAACATTTAACATCCTTTTTGTAAAAAAAAAACCGCAGCGAACCCGACGTGTTCTTCAGAAGAAACGTTATGTAATATTGGAGCGCGTTTAGAAGCATGCAACACAAAGCCACGTGCCAATACCATGCCATTTGAGGCCAGCCTTCAGTCATGGTTCTCCTTATTTTTTCTTCTTTATATTGTTCTTCTTTCTTAGTCTTGACCTCTTTCTACCTGCTGATTGTAGGTGTAGACATTGTTCAACTTGATCACACTCAGTGACACGTCACACTAGGTGGAACTCCTCTGGACGAGGGATTGGCCAGTCGGAAAGGCCTCTAACTGACAGAACACAACACTTACAAGAGACAGAAATCCATGCCTCCTGTGGGAGTCGAACCCGCGACTCCAGCAAGCGAGCGGCTGCCGACCTCGGCCTTGGACCGCGCGGCCACAAGGATCGGCCATTTAAATTTCATACCCTAACAATTAACATGCAGCGGCCGCGTGAATTTCAGAGCGACTTCACTGAATAAAACACGCTTTGTTAGTGAGTGAATTAACATCATCATTATTTTTTATTTTGATAAATGGTATTGATATGCATCACACCCACCACTGATTGTGTCTGATAAAATTTTGAAGATAAATTTATTTTTTACTGTATTTTACAGATTGCTAAATGTCAAAACATTGCAATAGAATATTTCCAAATTCTTTTTGCACAATTGTATTTGAGTAATTTAGCGTTACTGAAACACTGATGTAGTGACGACAGGCGTGTTTGATTACTCACGTCATACTATTGTTCCAGTTCTCGCTTTGTACGTAAACGTCAGCTGTGTGTTTTATTTTTTATGATACTTTCCTAAGTATGGGAAGTAGTACTGTGGTTGTCTGACACATTGTCTTAATACAGCTCATGTTGCCTTTCTCGCGTGACGCGTTTTGAGCGAGGTGTAAGTAATTTTTTTTTTAAAGTAAGAATGACACGTACGTGACTTACGCTACACTCTGAATGCGCCTTCTTTTAAAAGCGCCGTGTTCCATTATTTCTATCTCTCTTATTTTTAAAATAGATTTTTTTTTTGTAAATTATAAAATGTTGTTAATGTTTTTCTTTGCTTTAAAATGGAAAAACTCCCGTTTAGAAAGTTGGAGATTGGTTTCTACGAGATTAGTTTCACGTGCGAACTTTTATCAGGTAATAGTATAGGGTGACAATTGTTTATTCCACGAATTTAACTTGCGCCAAGCGATACCAACATACCATTTATTCTAAAAATACGACAGTTCTCATTAATACCAGCTTTTTGTTGTAACATGTAGAGGGAGAGAAAGTTACGAAAGTGGTAAAGGAAAGGAATAGATGGAAAGAGAGTTGCAGAGGCGGAAGAAGTTTTTTCCCTCAGGGGCTAAATATTGCATGCCCAAAAAAGTCACTATCTGATAATAGGGTACTCTGCGATTATTTCGTAGTTAATCCCAGTCCATCCCCCCCCCCCAAAAAAAAATTCCGGTTACGTAATAAATCATGAAGTTTGTCATACCAACCGCTTT
>Ga0136643_10009182_pt1 | contig 14529 bp, 6 predicted proteins | sample TergutLab28metaG_FD_96883 | JGI IMG/M metagenome (GOLD analysis project Ga0136643, IMG submission 96883) | Labiotermes labralis P1 segment gut microbial communities from Petit-Saut dam, French Guiana - Lab288 P1 (version 3) (version 3) | ecosystem: Host-associated > Arthropoda: Insects >... | reverse complement strand
CCAATAACGTGGTTCTTCCACAGTTACCTACTGTACAACTACACTGCTCTGGATAACCAATAACGTGGTCCTTCCACAGTTACCTACTGTACATCTACACTCTGCTCTGGGTAACCAATAACGCGGTCCTTCCACAGTTACCTACTGTACATCTACACTCTGCTCTGGCTAACCAATAACGTGGTCCTACCGCAGTTACCTACTGTACATCTACACTCTGCTCTGGATAACCAATAACGTGGTCCTTCCACAGTTACCTACTGTACATCTACACTCTACTCTGGGTAACCAATAACGTGGTCCTTCCACAGTTACCTACTGTACATCTACACTCTGCTCTGGATAACCAATAACGTGGTCCTTCCACAGTTACCACAACAACAACTTGCTCTATAGAAAAAATAAATACAATTAACAGAAACTTCTTCTGGCTGAGAGTTGAATTTAGCTGCCTTCAGTACCACACCATAGTGCTCACGACTAATACTCTCAAATTATCTCTTGCCTTCGGGTTTTCTGTTCACAGTTTTGAACGCAATTCCACACCCGACCAGACCCGCCCTGGGGCCCACCCAGCGTCCTACACTCTAAGTGCCGGGTCTTTCCCGGCGGTAAAGCGGCCGGGGCGTGCAGTCGACCACCCACTCCCACTAACTCCTAGGTTAAAGAAAGAGTAGAGCTATATCTCTATTCTCCTCTGGGCCTTCGTGGCTTTTTCTCTGGCGACCTTCACCTTTACCTATTTTACCTTCCATTTCATCACTTTGATTCATTGATGCTGAAAACAGTAGGTAGGATAGAAATAAAAATGCAAATTGTTATGCAATCTTTTCCGTGCTTTCTTCTCTTTCGGGTCCAAATATTTACGTCAGCTAATGCGACCTTGAACTGAAGAAACAAATCGTGAATCTTTCCGAACAGTTCAATGTTACTCGAATGGAAACAATAGGAACGTGAGAGTCAGTGGGTAATGAGACGGTGTGAAGTTGCTAATACTGTCTCTGGCCATGTGGTTAGAACACGTGCAGAGTGGAATTGGTCTGGGCGATTGATCAAGAAGCCACCAATCACCGGTCTGAAGACCCGCTCCGCCCCCAAAAGTGCACTCCCCCCTCTCTGAAAACATGCGTGTCTGTGGGTAGTCGTCGGGTCTGTTAGTCTAGCTGCAGCTGTCATGCCACGCAGGGTACCTGGATGTTGCAGTAGTGGAGTGTCTTGTGGTGAGTGAGCGAGTGCCGGAATGGCCTGGCGTCGCGGCGCACCACTGCTGCTCCGCGCCCTCCCACTTGCTCTGGTGCTCAACCAGACGGCGGCGTCGACCGGCTGGTGGTAAGTGCATTAACTTCATACCCTGTGTAGCAAAATTCAAGGGCCTAAAAATGTCGAGTTCCAAACCGGAGGTCGTGCAAGCTTACAGCTCCCCAAGTAAGTTCAGTCTTTCTTAATTTCACTCTGTCCGTGTGTGGTTTTTCTCTGTCATCCAGTCGTTACAGGTATTTACGCCACGTATCTGTTAACTAGAAACACAAGTATGGCTATAGAATTTGAATCTAAGCACGTGCCTACGTTCCGCGGCAGAGTACAGATGAGTACTTCAACGTACATACAACTCGTAAGCGAGTGGACAAGGCAGGGGACTAGAATGCTTCAAAGTCCATATTCACTCGTAACCGACTGGACAAGGCAGGGGACTAGAATGCTTCAAAGTCCATATTCACTCGCAAACGAGTGGACAAGGCAGGGACTAGAATGCTTCAAAGTCCATATTTACTCTAACCGAGTGGACAAGGCAGGGACTAGAATGCTTCAAAGTCCATATTCACTCGTAACCGATTGGACAAGGCAGGGGACTAGAATGCTTCAAAGTCCATATTCACTCGTAACCGACTGGGCAAGGCAGGGGACTAGAATGCTTCAAAGTCCATATTCACTCGTAAACGAGTGGACAAGGCAGGGGACTAGAATGCTTCAAAGTCCATATTTACTCTAACCGAGTGGACAAGGCAGGGACTAGAACGCTTCAAAGTCCATATTCACTCGTAACCGATTGGACAAGGCAGGGGACTAGAATGCTTCAAAGTCCATATTCACTCGTAACCGAGTGGACAAGGCAGGGAAATAGAATGCTTCAAAGTCCATATTCACTCGTAACCGAGTGGACAAGGCAGGGGACAATTCTCAATTAGACTATATTATTTCCGATTGTGCTATTAGAAATACATTCTTGTTTTGCAGACACTTTGTCGCACGGGTACTAATTTACTCTGTACAGTTATGTTATTAGAGTGTTTCAGAAGTGATTTTACAACACCGGTTTAGCTAGAAGTGCAAGTGAAGCAAGTATTTATTACTCTTCTCTTATTCGTTATTTAATGGCATTCCGATTTAAAGAGTTCGTAATTTCTTTGGACTGTAGACAACTTCATTAACAAAACACAAACACTTCACAAGAATTTTTATTTCTTGAAGTATAAAAATTATTTACACAAAATATTAATAAGTATGTTACAACTGAAAAGAATGTTTTTCAAGGCCTGGCGTTTTTGATATCGTGTCCGGAATCCTTGAGTTTCAAACATGCGCATATATCGTGTTTCTTATCGAAGTGGACTGAACAGAAATCGACCTTAGCACGGACTGGGCTTCAGTTCGAACGTCTGACACAAGGATATGGACGGCGTCATTGTTTTCCGTGTGGTTTTCTTCACCTCACTGCTCGCCTTCTTGACGGCGTCCATATCAGGCCCTCAGGGTGTCCAATCAAAGACTTCTATATCGGCCTGCAGCAATTTTCGTCGTTCTTGGACTACACGAGAATCTTGAAATGACGTCTTTGCTTATTCCAACTGAATTACTCCATCTGGATAAAGCAGTCAGCCTTACAAAGACTACCATTACGTTCTTCAAATGTCCTCGTATTGAATGCCGACTATATGCTCTTCTGTACGATGGATCTAATCCCCCAAACGGATACAAAACCACTGCGTGCGGAGGTCGACAGTTACTGACAGTCATAACGCTGTTCCCGTGGCCTGTTAAGTAATACCGGACCATCATTTTCTGTGCTAAGTATTGACTCGTCAGATAATGCAGAGCTGCCCCATTCGCCATCTGCATTATTCTTAGCGAATGCTAGGCTATATGGCGTAAAGTTTTTCTGCAAGTAGGCCTTCGCATCAAAATGCTCTTTGGCCAGTCTTTAAGTCTCGAAATGGTACTTCTGTGCTCATGGATGTTAGTAGCAGCCTTACTCTGCCTTGTACTAATGAAAATTTGTCTTTGAGCTTCACCTCCTAACGCAGCATTCTCAGCTGCACTGAGCACACACCAGCATCCAGTTCCTGTGCGCCATCCATCTTGCCCAACCGTTCAGTAATTCTGTAGCCATGCTCTTGCCGTGAAATTTGGGACATTTTACCTTTTTCGACATGCAGGGCTTGCACTGAAATGCCCCCGTTAAGAGCGAAGTGGCATTCGCCAATAGAACTCTTGTGGTGAAACCTAGTCCCGAATAGGCAGAACGCATGGTTTCAGCTTCATGCGAACACCATACTGTGTCCTCTGGGATATAAATTATCGGTGCACGTTAGAAGGGAAACCAAAAAGAACGGCTATACACAGAGTAACCATCAAGCACACGAAACATTTTCCAAGTCCCCATTGCATAATAACAACCGTACTGATGTACAACTTAATGAATGACATTGCAACCCATGATGAAGTTAATGTAAACTCAAATAGTCATGAAGCTGTTTCGTCTAAGCCTTTTATTCGATCATTAATTGATTTAATACCAAGACGGATGCGATCCATGTTTGAAATGTAGGCATTCTGGACACCATATCGCAAGTGCCAAGCCTTGACAATCGCCTTTTTAAGTATTAACATACTAATGCATAAGTGATAAAAGTGACTGATATGATTCTAATAGCAAAACGCTAATGAAGCTTTTATACAGGGTAATTCATAAGTCCCTCCGGAATTTCCGAAATCGGCTGCGCAGCAACCAAGACAGACACAGCAGGGTGGACATATCGAGCACCTGTAAGGTAGGACAGAAACTTGGAGTGTCTCTCCCTCTGTTGACATGCTCCCCTTCGGCGTGACCATCCAGGCTACCGTATCGCAGAGGTCGGAAATCCCGGAGGGACTTACGAATTACCCTGTATTTTACAAATAACGGTGTTTGCTTGCAGTCACATTCGGACAGGCACCATTTAAATCGTAATGACATTAAGAACAAATCACAGAAATGTAACAAGCGCCTGTTTCACTTGCACTTCTGAAATCGCCAGTGCAATACACATACTGTTCTGAAACACACAGTTTAATAATATAACTGCACAGTTGAACTATGTGATAAGAACCAACAAAATGCACACACAAGCACATCCTGCTATCGACCAGGCTGCTTATATGGATGCATGACAGAAATACCATAAAACTGTATGTACAAGTCTTCCTGAGGATGAAAACTTGGATGTCCGAAATATGTCGAAGACAACAAAATTAAATTAAACCATTAATGTAAAAAGTGTGCATTTTGTTGGTTCTTATTACATAGGTATATCACAATGTAGGGTTAAAAAAACGTAAAATTTGCACAGTTTAAATTCGTACATGTGCGAATACAAAATGTGCAATAGAATCTTATGTTTATTGGACCGTGCATCATCTTGATAGTTGAATAACGAGAGACCAACTTGGTGTCACTTGCTTTATTATTTCATTATTTAATGCTAAACATTTTTTCGGATGTAAATACATCCATCCTCAGGAGCTTGCGACTTATTTGTTGAGTTATTTCATGGGTTGTATTGCTCTGTAAGGATAGAGGATTTTGCATTAGCGTACTTATTTAGTGGCGAGTGTTTAATCGTGACGTCACGACTGAACACTCGCCACTAAATAAGTACGCTAATGCAAAAACCTCTATCCTTACAGAGCAATACAACCCATGAAATAACTGAACAGATATGTCGCAAGCTCCTGAGGACGGATGTATTAACATCCGAAACATGTTGAGCATTAAATAATGAAATAATAAAGCAAGTGACACCAAGTTGGTCTCTCTTTATTCAATGTGCAATACAGTTCTTATTTATAATGCTAAAACTGGAACCAACATGGGATATTTGATCCTCGAAAGTTACTAGTCTTCGCTCTTGTCCACTCGGCATTGAGTAAAAGTTAATGTTGACACATCTGTTGCACTTTGCCGCGAAAACTAGAAAAGCTGTCGGAAAATTAAACAATTTTAATGCACGTTTATCTTCGAATTAGGCGGACACATTGTGTCTGTGATTAATAGCTATGTAGCGCAAGTAACTGTAATGAATGGAAGACAGATAAAAGTCAGACACGGACAGAGGGAAATCATGAACGACTGAATTATGACGGCAGCTAGACGCTCACGTCAATTCCGTTTCGGGTCTTAGAAAATTTTAGGCACTTAATTTTCATTGCACAGAGTATACGCACAGTACGGTCTGTGAAGATCAACGTTGATTTCCTTCCATTTGTTCGTACAGAGTTCTTTGAAACGGCTGTTGGTTTACAAAGAGTTTTATATCGTCGAGTCGAACGTTGCAAAATGGGCGGTTTCATTGGTCGCTACGCAGAAACGATGTCGTCCGCTCTACGGCAATTCGCCAGCGATACAATACGTGCTGCAGCAGCTTACGTCACCGCAGCTGAATTTCATGAGCAAATCATGTTAATGTTGCTAAACCTGCTTACGTTATCGTGTCCATTGAGGGTACCGTAACAAACTTCAGCCTATAAACATTTCGCTGATGAACAAATATATTTGAAGACTCTCTATGAGATTTCAAGTTTTCTTGGGAATGTGGATTCATTAGTATTATCTTTCGGGTCCTGGTACCGTGGTTTTGTAACGGGGCACCACGACTTAGGAGAAGAGTACTCTTTTTTTTTATGGTAGAAGTAAGGGATGTAAGTTATGTTTGCTCCCAAACAGTAGTAACCACTCACCAGATTACACTAATTCAGAACACAGTCTTACGACAAAGACTGATATGTCCATAAGCTTCTACTGTATGTTTTGTCGCAAGCGGTAGGTTGTACAGTTTTGTAGTTGTAAGAAAAATGTTTTTGACGTTGTCCTTTGCTTGAATTTTATGCCTATTTTATAGACATAAAGTTTCGGAAACTGGTTTTACTACCAACATTAGGTAAATGTAATAATATAGAATCTATTGTGTTCGATCCATTGGATCGAGACCGGGGATGGAGATAGCGCGATCAAATAGACCCAGCAAATAAGGTTTTATACTATTACATTTAACTAATAACCAATGCAGGCCCAGCTTCCGAAACGTCTTACGTATTAAGTATATTCTGGACATGGACAAAACTCAACGTAGCGTTCTTATAAGGAGGCAGCCATTATTACAAACTGTAGAGAATAAAAATTTGTACAAATGACCTCTAGGTAGCGGCTTACTAGTTTACGTTTCTAGAGATTTAGCAATAAGCATACAGGCGGGAGAAATCTGTGTCAGTTCTGTCGTTGACGCAAGAATTGTTTAATTTATTCATATAATTTGTCGCTGTCGAATGATGTAAAGCAAAATGGGACCTGTGTTGGCATCCTTGCTTATTTTGTGCACTGATATGTTATGTTGACAACAAATTGGATTAGAGGAACCAATTATAAAAGAAATTGAACAGAACCAACTTACATGGTACGGCCATGTTCAAAGAATGGCAGAAGTAAGATTACCCAAAATAGAATTGAAGTGGATGCCGAAACAAAAGAGAACACGAGGAGGACCGAAAAAAAAAACTGAATGGAAGGTATAAGGAAGGCCGTGAACGAAAGAAACCTAAACGAAGGCCATTGGGAAGATAGGAAGAAGTGGAGTCTAGGTGTCGAACAACGTAGAACAACGTTTTGAAACCGAAATACATACATACATATGTTATGTTGATAAGTCTGTGCATGTATTAGCACCGACAGTACGTGGCAGCCTGCGTCATTGTTGATAAACCGTACAAAATTGTTGGACTAATAAAATTTTATACTGATACATTGAAGGGTCAGATATTTTGGCAGATCTGTTGCGTACGTTAGAAAGTTGTATAGTTTTCTCTCTGTTGGTTATTATTGTGTCGATAAATGAGTGGATATTGTGATGTCAGTAGAGGAAGATCACTTGTGTTGGTAAGTCCGCTGTCAAATGGCTTAGAGTGTTTAAGTAACCGGAGTTTTATGTTTTGATAAACACAAGCATGTTTTTTATGTAGCTCGAAATGGTGTGTTTACTATCCCAAACCGGCATACTTCTGTTGACTAACTTATGGACTGACTCTCCGATTACTAGCAAACAGTGCAGGTGTTTCCTTCTTGTACAAGCGATACTCAGCAGATTGCGTGCATCTAGTGGGACCCAGGACTCCGTTGTGATGTATACACGAGCCCACCTCAGGACCATTCCCTGCGCCAATCTAATCCATTCCATAATTTGTTCACAATCTGTTTTTCTAAGATATTTTAACATTTTCCCCCTGTCTGTACCTACGGTTCTTGAGCGGTCGTTTCTAATATTTTATATGTGCTTCTCATCTCCCCATGTATGATACATGTTCTTTTCATCTTAACGTGAAAATTATAATATTACACTGTTCAAAATATTTTGGATTATTGAATGTTATGGTTAAGTGAATATAGTATCTTTATTTTATGTTTATGGTTCCGTGAATCGCTGATCTATATTAATAATTGTCCAACGAGATGCAACACAAAGCAGTCTATTTATTATCCTGCAAGTTCACTCTGCATGTTTCGGGTGTCAACCACACCCATCATCAGGAATGCACAAAACCTTAACTACTGGTCATATTTTTTGTCTGCAGCTGCCTCCCTCCAACGTGGCCAAGAGCTTGGTCACGTGACCACAGACAGCTGCGCACAAAAAATATGACCAGTACCGGAGGCTGTAGTTATGGTTTTGTGTACTCCTGGTGATGGGCGTGGTTGACACCCGAAACATGTAGAGTGAATTGCAGAATAATAAATAGACTGCTTTGTGTTGCATCTCGTTGGACGATTATTAATACTATCCTTATGTTTTTTTGACCGTAGAATACGAAAATAATTCTAAAATTGGTTAGCTCTTGTTTTCGAGATAAAAGCGCTATCATAGTTGTATGTACAATGAATACGAATAGCAAATTACTGACGTTAATCTAATAATTATTAAATGAATTACTCAATTAATACACCAACTAATGCACTTTTATAAAAGTTACACATTAAAACACTAAAACTTCTCCGACATGTTTCGGTCCTAAGACCATCATCAGGGAGCTATATTTTCCTTGCTAAAGTCACATTAAAAATAGTCACTGATTAACTTCGTTGTACTAATAGGGTGTTGTGGCAGCATGCTTTTATATAAGTGCACTAGTTGATGTATTAACTGAGTAACTCGACAACATGCACGGTGTAACAATGAAAATATTAAATGAATATTACAAATTATGAATCATTATGCTGTTTCTTGGTCATTCCAGGACTCTATTTATATTCAATCAAGGTGCTTTTACTCAGCCTCCTCTTTTAAATACACTCACGTTACGTGTAATCTTCTTTGTAAGACGAAGGACCATATTCTGGATAAATACAAAGCAACAGATAAAATGTCGGTGTAGAACATTTTAGTCATTACGGATTTTCGATACACCAAGGAAAGAGAAGATATTTGTTTACCGGTCTAAATGGTAGAAAGTATTTTCAAATTTAATCTACGCTTATCTCACAATTTTTTTGTTCATTAAAACACACAGACTGGTTTCTGTGCTTCTAAAGTCGTGTTTTCTTACGGGAAAAGACTGCCTGCTGCATGAGAAGCGACCGACAACGGCTGTTGGCTCGAGGGGATTGTTTGTAAGTGGATATGGGATTTTACAAGCAGAATGGAGTGTTTCTTGTAAACACATCTGACATACTGTGCTGTTCGGTTATACTGATTGCTAACTCCATCATGTAGGGTTACTCAACGGCTCAAGTAGATTCTTATCGGAAACAGGAAATTCTTCACAGTCATTTGAAAATTCAACCACTAAATCAGATTCTACACTAATTATACCTGCACGGTCTGCTTGTTCAAGATATGTTTAAATATCCCAATTCACACAAAATTATACTGGTTGAATTTTTTTTAAGGCGTAACAGCCCCCCAGTGGGCCAGGGCCTCCTCATTCACGAGGTTTCTAGATCACACACAACGACGCACCACAGTCGGTAGGACTCCTCTGTACGAGTGATCAGCTCGTCGTAGAGACCTCTACCTGACAACACACAACACTCACAACAGACAGACATCCATGCCCCCGGTGGTATTCGAACCCATAATCTCAGCAGGCGAGCGGTCGCAGACCTACACCTTAGACCGCGCGGCCACCGGGAGCGGCGGTTGAAATAATTTAGGAGTTACTTTTTTGTGTAAATAGTTAGTAGTGTTAATATAAATTTTACAAAATTTCGATTTCATGGACCATAAATGGATCGGGATTGTGTCCAATGGCGGGTATTAGTATTAGCTAGGTTTATTTTCAGTTTCTGCTACAGGAATAGCGCTTAATTCTATTGAATAATCGGATAAACAAATAAACTTCCCCAAATCTCTTGTTTAATGGATGTAATAAAACGTGTATTTGTAACCACTTTTCTTGTTTTGGAAGCTCTGATGTCTGCTTCTCTGTCTGGTTTACGTGTACACTTGCGCCTAAGTAAACAGAACATCACTTAATGAACACAGTGCCCCATGATGTTGGTGGGAAAGCGGTGAGGCTTCATGTTCTGCCCGCTGTGTGCGTACAGCAGGTAGCTTCTTGTCTGGCATTACTGCTAGGCTTATTAATTTTTAGAATTTAACCACTCTGTTTTACCTGAAGATATAGGCGCTAAAGGAAAAGGGACGCTTTTTATAAAGACTGATATTTGAATAAAGGTAGACCAACTTGATGACACTTGCTTTATTATGTCAGTTTACTGCTCAACATGTTTCAGTCCAATACGCATAAGATATAAGGAATGACTTTATGAAGTTTTAAAGGAAGGCGTTGCTGGCCAATTTTAGAGCGCTGGCATGCCAAGTTTGTGGATAGAATGAGAACAACCATGCAAATCTTCCGTCGTAATGACTGATAGAATATCAAAATGTTAACAGGTATAGAGCGCTTTCCCTACACCAACCTGCTCCAGTTCTTTATTTTTTCTGATTCTTTGAAAAAGAAATTGACGGGATATGCTTGCACACAGTGTGAGATTGGGTAACTTCAAGGATAGAGACATATTTGGAGGAATAGACGTCAATTTCAGGATAATATTAAAGCAGATAAGCTTTTAGGGGAGCATACTATGAGGGTTTGAACTTGAATTCTCTGGATCCGTATAGGGTCAAATCGTGGGCTTCTGTGGACGCTGCAGGGTATTTCTTAATGAAATAAAGAATTCTATGCTTGATTCTCTACTTCATGCGCTGTACATGTGGATATAATTCAGTGATATAGTTGTCCTCAGTAGCAGAATTAGGGCCAGGGAGCCAACCCAGGCTCTGAAGATGGAGATGCTGCATTGCGCAAGTTAAGTGTCTTTCTACTGAGAAATTTCCTCAGTGAGGTAAGTCTTCTAACTTGAATTCGAAGGGTGCCCAGTTCGAATGTCGGACGGCCTACTGATTATGTTGGCCGAGAATTGTCATGCGTTTCCTTGGTCCCTACAGAAAAAATACAGTATAATATTTTGAATTATGTAACGACCTCTTTCGTGGACATCCTTTCCCTTTATTTATCTAGTCACTCGTCTTGAGATATTCTGACAGTGTCATTAAATGAACTGCAAATAGGAATGTCCTCAAATTTGAAGAGACAGGCAATGCACTGTAAGGTATCAGTGAGGCACTTTCCCGTGACTTTTGTCTCAGTGCAAAATTAGTAAGTATTACATATTTTGAGTGTGTGATTTTAACCTTATTTATTCAGCTGCAATGGGCATGCGCCATATTATATTGTCCTCTGTACCATATTTTCCCACATTATCTCATATACGGCACGATTTTCGCAAAAACAATTATTGAACACGAAATATGTGTTTTGGTGGTTTTCTGTACAAATTTGGTCTGAAAAATTTCTAATTCTAAGAAGAAATGACCGAGACAATACAAATGTACTGTAAACAGGTGTTCATGTAAAGTACGCATTATTCTTCTTAGATTTGAATCAAATTTGAATTTTCCCGATATGTTTTCGAAAATATATCCAATTTAATTAAAATCCGTCCAGTGGGAGCCGAGTTGTTCCTTCAGGACATACAGACATGGCGAAGCTAATAGTCGCTTTTCGCAAATTTTCGAAAACGTTTGTAAAATATTTACTGAATGTTTAGGTATGAAGTCCAGTGGGTCTGCTAACTAGGAAACAAGCTAGAGAGCTGCGTGTTCTTGCTACTTGTGAATATATCTTCTTCTTCTTCTTCTTCTTCATCATCATCATCATCATCTTCTTTTTCTTCTTCATCTTCATCAATCATTATCATAATCTTCATCGTCATCATCATCATCTTCATTACCTTCTTCTTCTTCTTCTTCTTCTTCTTCTTCTGCATCTTCATCATCATCATCATCACCACCATAATCTTCATCATCATCATCATCATCATCTTCTTCTTCTTCTTCTTCATATTCTTCTTCTTCATCATTATCATCATCTTCTTCTTCTTCTTCTTCATCAGCATATTCTTCTTCTTATTCATCATCATCATCATCTTCTTCTTCATCTTCTTCTTCTTCATATTCTTCTTCTTCATCATTATCATCTTCTTCTTCTTCTTCTTCATCAGCATATTCTTCTTCTTATTCATCATCATCATCATCTTCTTCTTCATCTTCTTCTCCTTCATATTCTTCTTCGTCTTTTTCTGCTTCTTCTGGCCTTACCGTCCTGTTGGACCTTCTCCTCCTCCACAACTGTCCTCCACTGATCTCGGGCCTGTTGACCTGTTGACCTGTCTGCATTTCCTCACACCAATTATCTTCAGATCTCCCTCAACTGACTCACGTCACCTCAACTTCGGTTTTCCTAAACGTCCAGTGCCTTTCGGTTTAAGAACAGTAAGCTTTCTGCAAGGATCCAGTTCTTACATTATAAAGAAGTTTCCCAGCCACCTGAATCTTCCTGTTTTTCACCTCAACTGTGTCTGTTTCATCGTAGAGCGTATAAAGCTCATTAGTATATCTTGCCGTGAAACTGTCGCACCCTTTTATTTTGCATGTTGGTGTCGGAGGTTGAAACGTGAGGTAGCGGAACTTTGAACCTAACTCCGTAGCAAAATTGACTGGTTCTGGTGACGATTTTCTTACACTATTTACTTTCATACTTAGGTTTAAAATGTCTTACGCATGCACTTTATTTAGTGATTTTCAATTTACGTGTTACAACAACAAAAACACAACTTACATAAGACTAAATGACAAAAATAACATTCTGTACCCCAAATCATTTTCTTGATGTCTGCGATTCTTCTGTCTTGGATATGTAAATATTAATAAAACTGGGGCATTTGTAGGAGGTTGCCAGATTTTTTGGCGTGACAACGATCACTTTATTCTTAAACTAAAAACAGTATTACTTATTGCATAAACATTCGTTACGGTGTTTAATTTGGGGCTCCAAGATTTAGGAAGCCAATAGTACTTTCTGTCCAAAACGCCTCAGTATTTAATTTCGGTTTATAGGCAGAGCCAAATGATTGGACTTCCACACTTGACTGAAGTTTTGCTTAACCGGTAGGTGACGCGGTTTTCATAGGCATAATTTTAGTAGACGTTTTATTATGTAAGTCTAGTGCCACTTGTCTATCTGCAGGACCGCTTTTGTAAATTCGCCAGTATTGAAGAAATTTGAAATTTGATACCAAAATATAGTGTATAGCAACGTGTTGGTTTAATATAAACCATAGTCCTACTTTTCAAGATGTTGAAACAGAATTTTATCACTTTTCTCGGAATTGAGTATTGTATAAAGAAGTGGCATATACCTTGAAGTGCAAAAGTGTAAGCTGATCACGAAGTTATGACCTAAAAAGTTCTGAATATTTTCCGATGTAGAGCATAGGAAAGGAGAGGATATTCTCATTTGAAGGAGGAAGCTCTAGATTGCACTATGCAGAGAAATCGCTTTGGAAGAGGCTTTGGGCCTATCTTAAGACCGACTACTGAACTAAACCAAAGCCTACTAAATAATGAAATAGCTTACATATAAAGGAAATGATTCGTGTAATTTGGCGCGATATGTCTAGTTTATTTAGATTTGTAGGGCTTGATCTGCAGTCAACAACCTGTGTTATTATTCTGGAGATTCTAAGTATGAAATAAGCATACAGGAACTGTGTGTAATACGAATTAGAGAAGATTTACATCTCCCTACTCTTCCTGGTTTAGGAGAGGTTTTAATGGTAGATTTACGTTATTAAGAGCGGCCTGCTGAGCTGTATACAGGAAGGCTATTAAAAGTTCTATCCACAATCTTTCAAGCCACACAATTTAATAGATGAGTTTAAGAAACTGTAATCGTTAAGAAGATGGGAGCAGGTTACCCAGACAGTTTGGGTTAGTTGCCTTCGTTTTAATAAAATAAAAGCGTTTTTTTTTGTCGGCAATAAAGAATTCAGAAGTCTCCCTCTAGATGGTTGTTATAGCGACCTCAGAGCAAAGGTTTCTTTTCAGGTATTTTGGACTAAGATATGTCTGTCTGGATCAGGCGGTCACCGCCATTAGCGACTTAGTATATGGGTCTTGTTTTAAATTGGAAGTTACAGAGAGAAGTTGTGATTATTCTTACCTGGATATACTTCGTTTTTATACTGGGAATGACATTGTGTTGTCAGGCAATCACCTTTTAAAGCCATCATATTTTACACGTGAATTTTATTTCACCTTACGAGATTTTCGACAGGAATTTATGACACTTGCTACACGTCGTGTGTTTTAAACCAGATGTGACCATCAGTGAGTCACTGACTTAAGCGGCCAATGTTTATCGATGGATTTTATATCACGTAGCAGCACAACCCGGAAAGACGTTATGACTTAAAGTTTCCGTACGCATTTTAAATTAGACCTGTATGGTAAGGCTAGCGGCATATTTTGTAAGCTAACATTTGGAGCGTATATATATGCTAGTGATCCATGTATCTGCATAATATCCATAAGATAAACTTCTCAGATATTACGTAAAATGTTAGTTATTACAGTTACTTTTATGAGTGTCTTTATGTAAAGATGTTTCACGCAGCACTACTGAACACGATCCCCCACAGTTTTCAAAATATCTAGCTCCAACGATTTATTTTTTATTTCCACAAAATCTAAAGTGAAATGCGGATTTCGAAGGATCGCCGTGATGTTGTTTTTGTTGTTGTTGTTGTTGGTGGTGGTGGTGGTGGTGGTGGTGGTTGTGTTGGTGGTGGTGGTGTTGGTGGTGGTGGTTGTGTTGTTGTTTGTG
>Ga0136643_10009180_pt1 | contig 14530 bp, 6 predicted proteins | sample TergutLab28metaG_FD_96883 | JGI IMG/M metagenome (GOLD analysis project Ga0136643, IMG submission 96883) | Labiotermes labralis P1 segment gut microbial communities from Petit-Saut dam, French Guiana - Lab288 P1 (version 3) (version 3) | ecosystem: Host-associated > Arthropoda: Insects >... | reverse complement strand
CCCCCCCAAAAAAAAAAGTGTTCGGTCTGTTAAGGACTTTGGAGCTTCAAACGAATTAAATCGAATTATATGGTTTGCGTGTGAGCCTGATAGCTGAGTTAGTATAGTGACTAGCGTGCGGGATGGACCACCGGAAAAAATTGGTTTCGATTCTCCGCGAGAACAAAGATATGGGACTATTTCTCTTCGCCATTGAGTGCAGGTCAGCTCTGGGGTTCATGGACAATGGGTACCAGGACTTCTATCGCCGAATACAAAGCCGTCGGAGCGTGCAGTTAATCATTCAACTCAACCTTATGCCAAAGATTTCTTAATTAATAAAAACTGGATGTAAAACTTCACTCCTCTGTGTGTATTTCCTACTTTCTTGAGTAACGCATAAGAGGAGGGAATTTTCCTTTACCTTTCGGTTTGAGCCTGCGTTTGGCAGTGATTATGGAAGTTTGAATTTCATTAAAAACTGTCAGAATATTCAAAATCATTCTCTTACAGCTTTACGTGAAATTTCTCTTAAAATGAATTAATGTAAACCAATCGGAAGCAGATTACTTTCTTCCTGTGGCGCTTCGCCCCACCGTTGGACATGGCCTCCTCACTCTTGAGGTTTCTAGATCATAGACAACGACGCCTCACAGTCGGTAGGATTCCTCTGGAAGAATGAACAGCTCGTCACAGAAACCTCCACCTGACGACACACGTCATTCACCAGAGGAAGATATCTGTTCCCCCTGGCGGGATTCGAACCCGAAATCCCAACCAGCGAGTGACCACAGACCCACGCCTTAGACTGCGCAGCCACTGGGTGACTGAAACTGAAGGAAATTTCTGAATTTACTTTTGTAATGCAACTAGGAAACGGAGGAGGTGTGCATAGGCTCTTTGAACGTAGTCTAACTTACTAGAATTCAAGGCGAGAATACATAGGCCTCTGCCAAATTTTAAACAGAAGTGTGGATGTCACTGGTGGGTAGATGTACAGTACATACCTGCTTTCAACCCTGTACAGAAACAAATGTGGGACTTAGTTTTCCTTCAAGCAGAACCCATGCATACAGTCCGATGATGGGCATTCATATCTGTAATTAGATTGCTCTTCCAGAAAATGTGTGCCTAAACGTGGAACAATCCTGTTGCTGGCTGTTGATGAATACACAACTCAGCAGCGTTCTTGATAAACCCATCATGCCCCGTCAGGTACAGCCCTTAATAAGGACACATTTCCAGACCTGCAGTACACGTACCTTACAGATATGATATGCAGATTAATTTTCTCCTTCCCACCCACCACCCGCTGTAACATCCCATCAATCGAACGCCTGCTTTGTATACTGCAATGCAACTATAACAAACTTATTACAGTGAATATCTAACGAACGGAGCACAAATTACACTACAGCCCATCACTGGTTGACAGTTGACCGCAGGTAAGCCTATGGCCGTACTGCCGTTTTACACAGACCGGAACTCTGCTCGCAGTAAAATTAGGATAAGGTTCGTGACGTAATTGTTAGTAATCTAGCTTCTTCTTTTGGTGATCCGAGGTTTGATTCTCGGTATAGAAAACCCATCCTGATCGAAATGTTTGTGCTGTTCAATCAGCTCTCCAGTGGGGAAGTTTTTTTCTTCTTCAGTGTTCACACTAGCACAGAGGTTCACCAAACCTTCTTGCAAAGTATGCCGGTGGCTGTCTTTGCATTTAATGCCGATCATGAAATACTGGGGACTGTACCTTGACTTGGCCGTGTGCCTTTACTTTGTGGTGTTCCAGCGAAGGCAGATACAGTTTTACGTGCTGGGTTTCACTCTACACACCCCTGGTACTGTAGGGGTCATAGGATCGACTGTCTAGATCCGATGAAGTAGCTGTTTGAAGATTTTTCCCCTCCAAATGATTGATGGGATATGGGCTTCCAAACGGCTAGAAGCACTTCGTAGTTTCACTTGTATTAGCATTTCTAAGTAGTTTCTAAAGACTGGACATTGTATCAAAAAGTGTAACTGAAAGAAATTACTTGAATAAACTAAGATTCTAAAAACGTTTCGTGAATATTAAAATACTGGACCATCTAAAAGCAAATTCTGTAGTGGCGTAAGTTATCCTGAATCGTAAACACACTCTCTCTTATACGATGAACTGCAGTAAAATAGAAGCATGGAATTAAAGGTCCGAAACCGCATGTGTTTTGCATATTTCGTGTATAAGGTAGTAGAACGCGACACGAGGGACGACCATTATCGGAAAATAACTTAACTTGGTCAAATTACACATTGTCGTACTGTGATCTGTTGGAAGCAGAATTAGGTTTTATTCGAAATAACAAGTTTCTTTGAATTATAACAAAGTTCCGGCAGGACGTATAATAAATAGCAGCGTGAATTATTCCTTTAATTTCCAAAAATGTCCTTAGTGAACACAGTATACAGGTCCGTAGCACATAGAGGTACGACACTTCATCTTACCTATCTCACTCAAAAGACTCAGTCACGATGCTACTAAAGGCTGCTTAGTGAAATAAAATTTTGGTGGTAACAGTGGAAGTCAACATAAAATAGATTAGTGATCCATTTTGATTGACATAATCTGTCTGTATTAACATTTTAAAGCCTGCTTGTTACGTGATGCGCCAACAAATTTAACATTCAGGAATTTTACAACCTGCCCACACTTTATGTCTTTTGTATTTATGTCAGAACAAACAGCGACTTCTGCCCAATACAACATAAACCGATTGGTTTTTATAACCAAGATGAAAAGCGTTTACTTCGCGATACGGACTGGGTCTTTAAATAAAGCATCATGCGCTTCGTCTTTAAAGACTTAATGGCGGAACGTCATAATGTGGGTATGTGGTTTGGTATTGAGGACCCCTACCGACCTGAAATTCGATTGTCAGAGAATCTAGCGGTCGGTGACGTGCCAAGAGTAAACAGGTAATGCGTTGTTGGTCTTATTGTTCTTAGGGTGTTTGTGCTTTTGTGTGTGCAGCTTTCGATGTTTTCAGTGCTTAGGCTTCAGATAGTACATGTGATGAACTGAATGACCGTAATTAAGGTAAGTGAGTTACGTCACAAGTTCTGTAATGTATATCCAAACCAACACTAAAGTCTAGGTAGCCAGAAAGGTAGCTGGCCTGTCCGTTCAGTAGAACGTGTTGCTGTCCATTTGCTACAGACGTAGACAACAGTTTTCTTGCAGGACAGATTAACATTGGCTGTGGTAGGAAGGTAGGTGAGCCGTAAAAAAATTACGCAAGTTAACATCGCGCTTCTTCGGGAGGCTTCGTTAACTACGAGCTCTGTATGAAATGTCGTAACTTGTTTTACTGAAGTTTAAAGTGTGGGAAGTTGGGTTGTGATGGATGACCGAGCATGTTTATTTGTTGTTAATTTAACGACGCTGCCAGTGCGTTCGGCCATATAGTGACGTATAGCGGGATTGTCAGTCAGCAATGCATTGGAAAGAATGTAGAAGGAAATGATGGAAATCTAATCGAACTGTTATTCTGCTATGATTATATGGTCATAGAGGGACTGAGAGACGCCACGATTCGTACCTGGGGTGTCCAGACTTCGTACTAAGAACGTTACTTACTGCGAAAACTGCACTGCCTCAAACTTTGGGCACTGAAGATTTTTTCCCTGGCCTACATGACCCGTAGCCTAAAGATAACGACTAACGTCTGGGGCAGAGGACAGTATACATGGAGCTTTGCCTACAGACGTTCTATATGCTGTCATGGCGCAGTACTTCAGAACAGGTAGAGATTTACATTTTCATAATTTCAAACATAGATGTAAATCGGTGTTTTGTCTGCCCAGATATATTGAACGTTATATTGTTTATTTGTGCGCGTCAGGGCGGTCTTTCTGTTTGCGATGTCGAGGCTCGTTAAAGTCCAGCATATTTACCACAGAGTAAAAATAAGTTTTTACTGCATAATTAAGCACACAAGCACCCTACAAAAAATACAGCTTTGAAAAAATAAATTTTGGTTTTGAAGACCTTATGAAGTCTGTAAGAATACGGTACTGGTTTTGCATTTTAATTTAATTTCCAATCATGCACAAAATTATGGGCGCCGGTGAAAATAGGGTGTGGATGGCTGCAGTTGATAAGACAAGTTGGTGTTGAGCTGGTTCATTCCCGTGAGGAAAATGGCGCCGAAAACCTTAACTTCGTGTGGAAATGGATTCCAGGGCCATCCAGTTCGTGTGCTATGTTTGAGAGGAAAACTGTATAGAAATATTATAATTTTAGTTCATTGTATGACTAAAAGCTGTTTTACTGAAACGTTTGCTTCACAGTACTTACAGTAAACTCGTGACTTAAATGTAGATTATAAACCCTTCGAAAATGTAACAGAATTAAATGAAATTTATGTACCGTAAGAAGCTAAAGAACCGAGAGTTCTGGAAATGCTTCCTACATTCAGTGCAGAATATTTTGTCTTCTTTTTTCTTTGGTAAATACGCTGATAGTGAAGGGTGGACATGAAACGTCGTCTGTACCATCATAACGGAAGGACGTCGCTTTTAAATCCAGTGGAAAGATCCTGTGAACACAGTAATGAAACTTCAAATTCCACAAAAGCCGTAGAATTTTATAATCTGCTCGTTGAGTTTTAGTTTCTTACGGAGTCTGCTCCATGGAGACAGTTATTTGCAAGGAGGTTGGTGGAATACACTTTATACACACTTTACAGTCTTTCAATACTATTCATGAAGTCGAGTTCGTAAAGTTTCATATAGTTTTGCAGTATCCTTAAACTTCGCAAGAATCTCGCAAGTAGACAAATGGACATTGTCCCAGTAGTGTTAATTTTTGTGCGGGAACTCTTTAAGTATTATTAATGAGTAAATTAAACTAGAGGGTGTGACGAGCAAAAGCAATTTGCAAGCTCGAGCTGGTGGTTTAGGTGGACGGGGGAATGCTTAGTAACCGTCGTAAGTCGAATAGCACCCCGGGGTGAATGTGAAGGGGTGTGGTCGCATGGATAATTAAAGGTCAAAAGGGGATGAACTTCACTCTCCTAATGAATCGGAGGCACTGAAGGAACGGGATTGGGGTGAGGTGTTATCGCTCAGTGAGGGTACCAATGGCGAAGGACTTTAGGACGGAATTCTAGTCGACAGTACTTCAAAATTTTTGTTAACAAGAGCAACCAGTTTTTCCCCTTCAGTACTATCTTCATATCTTGTGTTCTTGTAATTGAAAGTTTTTCTTCTGTCTACTAGGGATAGAGGGTTTTTTTTCTATAAAGAGCCCCAAACGATGTAGTTCCGGTATCTTTTTATACTGAACTGAATGGTCACATTCATTAATTGAATTTCGTTTGGTCATCAAAGCAAAAACCAAAGACCAGATTGTAAATCTGAACCAGAAAATAAAGATGAATTAGGGTAAGAATTTTTGACGCCTACTTCTTTTTGCGTTGCAGACAAATGTTGCAAAAATTTGCCCATTAGCTTCACCGTGTCTGTCTGTCTGTCTATCCTTCTCTTCACTCGTAACAATTCGAGAATCTTTTATCGCATTCTCATGGAATTTGATTTTGGGATGTTATACTACAGATGGTTGGGAATTGTGACTCTGGTTAAAATCCGATAAAACGTAGGCGGCATTTTACGTGAACACTTGTGTTAGCTGCTACGTGCATCTGGACTGTATCTTCCTATACATTTGTAGGAGGCAGCAAAGTTTCGATGAGACGTTGTAGACAAAGCGGAATCACGTACTTTGTGTACATTACAAGTACTCCTGAGCCCTGCGTGTTTCGTGATTATTGAATACAACGCAATTAACGGCGGGAACGTGTCATGCAGTGCGTGTATCTCGGAGCCTGTAGACCCAGACTCTGCCGAACAGACGTGAATATTATCCAAGTCTCGTGTTGTCAATAATAAGTAAATGAAGCTACTTCCACTTGAATTTGCAAGTCCCTGTGTGTGTATAAGTGTATATTAATTTAAAATGTAATTTAACGAGTTGATAAAATGGTTACTTGTTAAAATTTAGCGTTTATTTCTGTCGATGTAGTTACACAAACAGGAGGGAGCGCTCCGTAAATGTTGTACTGTGTTTTTTTTTTTATGTTCGTGTGACCGTGCATCCTTAATATGAAATTATTTTATAGTCCAATTTTATGCAACAATTAAGATTTATTGATAAACCAATGACTCAACATGTTTCGGGCACCATTGTGCCCATCTTCAGGAGTGCAAGACTGTACACTACTGCATATGGCTTTCAGCACTTAAAGTGCTGGCAGGAGTCTTGGGAAGCCGGGAGGCAGGTCGTGTGCACTGTGTAGAAGCAGTTTTTCGACTAGTCGAAGAACAGCCTCTACACAGTGCCAGCACTTTTAAGTACTGAAAACTATATGCAGTAGTGTACAGCCTTGCACTCCTGAAGATGGGCACAATGGTGTCCGAAACATGTTGAGTCATTGGTTTATCAATAAATCTTAATTGTTGTATCAAGCTGGTCTAACAAATCATTTCGTTGTACTGCGTATCGGTTTCTTGACTTGTTTTAAATGTTTTAGGTCAGATATAATGCGGCACATGCTGTGCACTTTAGCGATCCGTTACTCTGCGTAATTTCTACTAGGCTGCATTCCTGCTACATTAATTTTTTCTGATATAAAGTCAAAACAATCCTCGCCATGTTTATAATTTTTAATAAATCTTAAATATATTTTAAAAACAGTTTTGAGTATGTTATAAATTTGAGACGTCGACAGACACTAATAACCTAATCTAAGATTCAGACTTGAATTTGAGTTGACGTCTGTTTGCATTATTAGTTTCCTTAATCATTTCGGCAATGATAGAAGGACACAGTATGACATAAAGAGGGAGGCAAGTGGACCTATATGAACTGTGAAACGGAATTATTTCCGTTAACTTAGCTCAAATTGAATTGCTCAAGGCACATGGCTACACTACTGGAACGGCTTCTTCAGTTCGAAGAGAATTTCTGTCCCAATTTTCCAATTGAGTGAGAATGCGACCCTTCTGTCGACCCTTAGGGATTTTACGGACATCGAGGGAAATGGCGTGTTCCCTTACTGTACACTTTGATTCAGTATACTGTGGATGCAGAGCGGACATCGGGTCCGTTGCGTGACTGAGGGGAGATGAACCACCATTATAACCACAAGGAGCTCTAAGCTGCGCCTTATACGTTTCAGTAACTTCTTTCTTTCTTTATTCTTTCCTTTTTCCTTTCCGCTTTTATTATTTTTCCTTTCTTCGCTTGTTTTCTATTTTTATTCGTTCCCAGCCCAAATTTCGTTATGATTTGTTCTCCACAATGAAAACCAGAACTGAAGAGTTAAACGTAATCAAATTTCCTGTGCTGACTTTCTTTAAGCACACAAGCTGCTTCCAAGATATTGTGTATCAAAATCTGTCACACAAATACAACGACCGTACAAAGAAATAACTATATTTTAACCACCTGACTCTTATGCATATTGGATCGTGCATCATCTTGATATTTGAATAAAGGTAGACCAACTCTGATAACACTTGCTTTATTATGTCAATTTACTGCTCAACATGTTTCGGATGTTAAAACAGCCATCTTCAGGAGCTTGCGACTGCTTGGTGCGTTATTGTGTAGGCTGTATTGTGCTGACTTGAGGTGTGTTGGTGTTATGTAGCGGGATTGTCTGTTGGTGATGTGGTATCCGGGTTTGGATACCAAATGCTTCGCAAGTCATTATTCTGTAATTATGTTAACATCTGAACTGCCGACAGATTTTTAAAGTAAATCGAATATATATATATATATATATATATATATATATATATATATATATATATATATATAGTAAGGTCCCGTTTCTTTAACTTTTGCACTGAAATCTCCTCCACAACGAATTCAGCAATACTTTCTGGACGCTTAATGTATTGGTTACAAACGAATGTCTAATTAATTATCGGTTTATTAAAGTAGGTACTGGCACATAATCTACATTCTTATATTTTCATGTCGCCTGGTTGCTTTTATTGAGTTTGTACTGTTTCCGATGCTGGTAATTGATGACGCGTGATTTCATGACGACTTGGTGTCCGTCGCTTTGTGTGTTGTAATGAGTGTACCACACGAAGGTGAGGTTCACGGTAGGGCACAAGAGGCTTTATATTGAGCGTCCTAACCACTACGCTGCCAACTCTGCTCTTCCTCTCAGCAGCAGTTAAAACGGAAGCTCGTATATCAAGACACCGGCCTGCAGTGCGTGCGACTGAGCCCTCGCCACGACCTCTGTGGACATAAAACTTGGTAAAGCACGACGTGCGGTAAGCAGGCTCTACAGTTCACCTTGTATCCACTTAGGAACTTCACCGCGCGGTCTTTATATACAGGATTAGGATATGAGACCGACACACTAGCATCAGGAAGTAGTTCCATGTATCGGACATGTATGCTGTTGACTGCACTTCGCAGTTTTGTGCGTGATTTCAGGCTTCCGCCTCGAAGTGGATGATAACTGCGTTCTTCTGGGTTATTACGCAGGGAGTAGCGGTAATTTCATACCGACGTTTCGGGACAGCCTATCGGTCCCATCTTCAGGGTCAAGAAACAAAAAAAACCTTGTAAATGGTACCTCTAGGTTGTCCCGAAACGTCGGTAGGTAATTGCCGTTACTCCCTGCGTGGCAATCCAGAAAACCGCAATTCTCTTATTTCCAGTTGTTTAGCGTTTCTTCATATTCGGGAGATTCCAGGTTCGAAATGCGACTGCTGTTGTTACGGTAGTTTTCGCGGTGTTCCCACAATGGGAACAGTATTATTATGAAAAGCGGTAGGTCCTGAATAAAACAACTGCAGCCGCTGATTACTAATGCCACTGCAAGTTCCTATGCAGGCAGTAGAGCGGCATACTAATTCAAAGTTATACGTGGCGGGAAACCTACAGTGGCGAGTTCTACCGTGAATGTGGTAGCTGTCTGTTAGTCAGTGGAGTGGTACTGCGTTCTCATTAACTCCCATTCATTGTTCACCACGCACGAAAATAAGAAGGACTGAGTCTTGAATTTTCCACCCAAATTAACTTTCCGCACGTCGACCTCACAAGAAATATCGCGATATTTTTTTATCATAGCCTCCCGCGCAATCGGCATGTAGTTCATACATTTATTGCCAACTAATTCCACTATTTAATTAAACACCATTTTCCAGGTTGTCATTCAACTAGACTTGAAGAACATTTTACTATTCTTACGTGTTTTAATGTCATCTATACATAATTCGAACTGATATAAATACTGTATAGTAAGTTTTAACATTTTATTATTAGCATTACCTGTTGATAACATAATTAGATTACTTAATATATACCACTTACCATTTAATAACGACGACTCTGTGTTTTAACAACTTGTACTTCTTTGTGAAATTGTACTGTCCGAGAATTTCTATTTTCACTAGCCGAAACATGTCGTAGTAACATTGCTGTTTATGTTAACTAGTGCAGTTAGTTGGTAATAAATGTATGTCTTGATATTTCTTATTGTTGAACTTGCTGGTACTACAAGACTGCGTGGGTAATAAAATATCGTGCGATCGGTATATGGAGTAACAAGGGCTGGGTTTGGCGTAGCAGTCAGGCGACGGTCAACGTTTTTCCTACTGCTCGTCATCGTCATCCTGCTACCTGCCATATTGTTGTCGGAAACCTCTTCCTGGATACTTTTATAATTTCGCAATGTCTGTCATGACGTTGTGGGAAACCAGTAACATTTGTCCAATATCACGTCAAAATTTTAAGCTCATGGTTCCCTACATCATAATTCAATATTAATAAAAATCCAACTAGATGCAACAGTATGCAGATATTTATTTACTGCAAAATCACTCTACATGTTTCGGGTGTCACCGCACCCATCATCAGGAGTACTAAAAACTGGCCGTTCAGGCCACGTTGGAGGGAAGTAGCTGTACCAATATTATGACCTGTACCGGAGGCTGCGGTTACAGTTTTTAGTACTCCTGATGATGGGTGCTGTGACACCCGAAACATGTAGAGTGATTTTGCAGTAAATAAATATCCTCATACTATTGCATCTAGTTGGATTTTTATTAATATCACGTCAAAACTTCATCAGTTGCGAATCGGAACTTAGCTTAAGGAACGTGTCTAGCTTATCATAACATATAATCGATGGCAGGACTGAAGAAGTGTGAATGACTTCGAATAGTTGATGTAATCCTTGTGTTACGGTCGTTTGCTAGCCTCTTAGTGCGTAGGTTACAATAGCTTCTCAGGTTTTAAATTTTATTGCAATGTAGTGTCATACAGAGCAATTGAATATCAGTTGTAGTTTTACAACTGGTTAATCGGGCTACATGTTTCGGCCGTTTTATCTGGCCATCATCCATTAGTCTAGTGTGAATGATCGCCCTAAGTACGCTGTATAAATTCTACGCAACTAAGTGATACCACGGCTACTTACGTCCACCCCTACATGGAAAGTAAATAATATATATATATATATATAGTTTTATACCTGTTTTATATCAAATAGTATTTTAACCGCTAACATTAGCTTTTATATGCACTTAAAGGTCCAGTGTAAACAGTGGGATCCCATTGGTAGAGTTAACGAATGTACCTTAATTGACAGTATTATTCTGTAGGCCTGATGAAGGCCGGATAAAACGGCCGAAACATGTAGCCTGATTAACCAGTTGTAAAAACTACAACTGATATTCAATTGTTGTGTATGACGGTACTTTGGAATGAAATTTATTACACATGCACAACGGGATGGCGTCATTCAAATTCTCAGTTTTTATTCGTGATAATTGTATTGCAGTGTGTGCACTGCGTTGCCTTGCATTTCTGACTCCGAGTTTTAAATTTCAGTGCATCCATCAAATAAACCGCGACTTTGTAAGCACGGTCTGTATGAAATCTTGTGGTGGTCGATGGTCGCTTGAGTGCAGGATCTGCTCACTCACCCGGTTTATTCAAGGGCCCATTTCCTTCCCTATTTATGAGTGTCCCGCCTCGAAGCTGCTAGCCAGATAGCATCGGCCCCGGGAAGGGTTTTGTGGGGAAATGAAACAGTCATATCCGGAAGAAATTTACGGCCCCTTCATCTACAGATTCGTTTTGTTACGTGCGTTTCATGTTGGAAAGCTGCTCATATTGCTACAAGGCCAACTTTTAAATTCAGATGTCTTTCTGATTTTATTGTAATCCTTTGAAGCACCGAACATTTGCTGAACTCTGTAAAAACCATACTTATCTGCCTGGCTGGCAGCTCATTTTCTTTTGCTTCTTCGTTTTGACTTCTTACAATGAGGGCATTTTTCTGTTGCCGCGGTCATGGAAGAGTAGAGCTATATCTCTACCCACCCTCTGGGCCACACCGGGCCTGTAACGCGAACACTTCACCTTTTTACACTAAGAGCATTTTAGTGAACCTACCTCTAGACACTTTTGTGATCTCATGAAATAAAGACTAAAGTATTGGAAAATTTAAATTACGTAAGATGCCATGACAGGGTCGTTTGGCACAGCAGGGAATAAGAAAATGGTAAAATTACTTTCGAAAAGGCCTAAAGTGAAACATTTTTTTTATTGAAATGTATAAGTGACATAATGAGGCGTATATTAAAGTAGACCTTAAAGACAGCAGACTGTACCGAATTCGTCGATCTAATTAATTATTTAATGACGTAATAGCAGGGAATTTCTTAATCAACTAACCCCGTCACTGATGTAAATTATTACTCACGCGTGTCGGTTTCCACCTGCCTGTCTATCCTGCGTTATTCAATATCCGTCTTTTCAACTGCGGAATATTCCCGACCAACTGGTTATCACAACCCACATCGTCAACAGGGCTTCAGCTATTGCCGAACACTTGTAGGGACTCTTGAGTAGGAGAAGTTACTTCTACGGACCGGTGGAATCGTGGAGACAGTTACAGACATGCACGAACACAAGCACGTACACACACACACACACACACGCACATTTTATCACGCGATCCATTTCGCATTCTTAAATTTCTTTACTTCGAGATCATTGTTGTGCTTTTCAATGAACAAAGAAACACCAGATGTTTAATAATCAATTTTGTACATGTTCTCGTTGTATGAGTATTTTTCGGTAACCGGACTTGCCAGGGACCTCAAGTCGATGCTCATCCTCTGTTGGCTTGTGCCTGATGACTTCTCTACTACTCAACACGAATGGGGTTTTCATGTTCGAGACAGCATCTAGCATAGAACCATTAATCTTTGAGCATGTGTGGGATAGGTGAACAACGCAAATAAATTAATACAAACATAATGATGGAACAGTGGACGGCGTTCCGTAGGGACATTGCTGAATCTTGTTGACTCGTCGACGTTTATCCCTCTTTTCAAGCCAAACATATCTCAGGGGGAATGTTCACATTCCGGGCACCGTATATGTCCCCCTGTCTCTATCCCACTACGCTCTATGATTGGGTAATATGAATTGCTGAATGCATACTTTATACCGCGATGCTAATGTCGAAAGGGACGAGGTTGATTGGTTGATGCGTTTTATGGATGACTGGTTGATTATGTGGATATCTGAACGATTAATTCGTCATTTAGTTTCTAAATGACTGTTTTTAATACCACTTTTGTACCATGGCTGTTTTTGTAGGAAGTTGGCTTACTTGATTTTATGAATAGTTTGTAAAATGTCTGCTCAGTTTAATTAGTGTTTATACGGTTTGTTTGTTATTTTTGTGTTTGGATGTTTGTTTGTTTGTTTTTTTTTCCCCTTGTTGTATTGTGTGGTTAGCGATTGGTTGTTTGGAAGATCGGTTTTTTGTTTGGATGATTGGCTTACTGTTGGATACTAAGTTTTGAAATATTCTGGCCTACTGTGTCTATCGGTAGGGGCATTAAGTAACCACGTAGTGAACATAAACACAAGGACTTTTGAACGTGGCCAATAAATCCAGCTTAGCTTTTCAGCCACCCCAAAAGAGACTTGTCATGAAAATTGTTTATATCCGTCATTTATTTAGTGCCAATAACAAAATATCTTATGCAAGATAACATTGTTTTAATCCCCAGTTTCTGAATATCGTTGTTTTAAAGAAACCATACTATTTTCTGACATGTTGGATAAGGCGTAGTAAATGAGTTGTCTTTTACCATGGCGTTTTGCCGGTCTAGCATCCTAATCAGGCTCGTTAATTCTGTATGATGTTTCAAACCTCTTTATAGCAATTGGTGTGTCAGTTCTCGCAGCGTTCAGTGATAAATAGTTCTTCTGTATCCACTCATAACATTAAGAATGTACAACTACCTCTCTTGCCGTATTGTAACACAAAGAACTGAACTATACAGGGACAATATTATGTAACTCGTATCGCTCATCACTCCGACATTTTCTTGTGACGTCGAGTGATGCAGCATCCGCCGATAGCTCATTGTGACGTGAGTTTTGGGTCCGCAGGCTGTAGCTAAATGCATTGTAGATATGATTCTGGTATTATTAAGCACATTTGAGAAAGCTTCTGGGAAATTTTCGTTCAATGTTTGCAGTAAGTATCGGGGTTTTACTCGCCGTATTTCAAAACGGTGCTGGAAAAGCGTTTCCTTCTTCTCGCAGACGTGTCATATCTAACCAACACACCGAGGTTCTGCTGAAGAAATAAAAGATAGTACATCGCGAATGCTGTCTTTCAGATCGACTTCAGTGCAATTTTGTCACTGTACACATTACAAATTTAACATTTTTTGCAAGTAATAAATCGTTCGCGCAGGTTCGTCCTGGCGAAGGAGGTCACAAACTACTTATCACACTGTCATCAAATACACTCTATCAACAATGTGAAGAATTGTAATCAGACTGGTGTTAAATATTGTGTCAGAACGCTTGTCACTAATCGGTGTGAATGTATAGGTTCAGAGGAAATAAGGGACCAGATATTCCTAGTAGCACTTACTGCGCACCATACACGAACTGTAACGTCATGTAATGACACTTTATGGTTTAACTTATAATTTTCTGCAGAAATAATAAGAGTTCAACTTATCACATACTATGAAGCCACAAAAGTTGGATGGAGGTGTCGGTGTGCCCTTCTTTAAAATCAGCGCTGGATGGGGATGGCTGGTCTTTGCCACGCCCCGACCATTTAAAAAAAATTAAAGGGTAAAGCAATCCCATTACAAACCTGGACAGACCCTGAGGGTTCCAGGAGTTCGAGGCTCCCACATTTCAAGACATTTGGCACATGAAGGTGGTAAGGTTGTCAGCACTTGATAAAACTAAGTACATGGTCATGTCTCGAGATCAGAATGCAGGACGAATTCACAGTGTGAGGATTGATAATAGTACCTTCGAGAGGGTGGAAGGGTTTTAATATTTGGGAACAACTTTAAGAAATCAAACTTGTATTGCGGAAGAAATTAAGAGCAGATTGAGGCCAGGAAATGCTTGCTATCATTCGGTGCAGAACCTTTTGTCTTCCAGGTTGCTATCCAAAAATTTAAAGATCAAGATATATAGAACTATAAT
>Ga0136643_10009178_pt1 | contig 14530 bp, 14 predicted proteins | sample TergutLab28metaG_FD_96883 | JGI IMG/M metagenome (GOLD analysis project Ga0136643, IMG submission 96883) | Labiotermes labralis P1 segment gut microbial communities from Petit-Saut dam, French Guiana - Lab288 P1 (version 3) (version 3) | ecosystem: Host-associated > Arthropoda: Insects >... | reverse complement strand
CGTTAACTGTTATAGCCATGCCTGTCGCGTCAATAAAGCTGTAGCCCATCACGCTTACGACTATAGGCGCACCAAGTTCGTGGCGCGTTAATGGTCCGGCAGGTTGTTCCGGCTCATATATATTCCCATCATCTATATCCGGAACGAATCTTCTTGCCTCAGGTGTACCAACAGAAACCGTTTGACCGCTAACCATCGCCGGTCTGGCCAAGCCTCCGCCGCCTGAAATCATATTCGAGAGGACATCACGTCTGAACTGCAAGTCGCGTCCTTCCTCAGGTGTTAAGTTATGACCCAAGCCGTGGAATGGGAACACCGATTCAACAACCGACCACCACGAGAAATGCGGTGTCTGATTGCCGATTGTCTTACGAATCGGGATTGTATCGCCATTCGCTAAGAAGTCAAAGCGTTCGAATGTTGTGCCTACTCCAACTATTAAGTCGTAAATGTCAAAACCTGTGTCGTTTAGGATACTGCCTGCCAAGACATTACCCTCAAACACAAACTCGCCATGCAGTGAACCCTCAAGTTCTACTTCCATAGTCTGCGAGAAATATCCCCCGCTCCAGCTCGGCCTGCCGAAAAAAGTTATCTGCGAACGCGCTCCTTCGCCAAAGGCTATTATTTCGGCTTCGTCCCGCTCAATTCTTCCGGATACCCTACTATCTGATGCCGATAGCGGCATAATATTGTTTTGCGGCGACAGCTCAAAAATAATTGGCGCACCATTCGCTACGTTCACTGTAATGTCGCCGCTTGTCGGCCAGTATACGCCCGTAGCCGCAACTGCATTGGCATTTGCCGAGCCGCCTTCAAATTCAAGCCGCGTAACCGTGTTCGTTATCGGGTCTTGATACCCCGAGCCAAACCCTATAAACGCCACAACACCCGCCACCAGCAGTGCCGCCGCAGGTATCACAACCACCGCAAACTCGCGCCTGTCACGTTTTTTAAGCACAATGTACAGAACTACGCCGATAATCAGTGCGTATACACCTACAATCGCAAATACAAACACCAAGCCGGTGCCTGCAAACAATGGAAGGTTGGTCGTAAGCTGCAAAATTTGGTTCCGCCCCGTGCCTATGCCAAGGTCAATATTGATAGCTACCCTGTATACATCTGACAGAAAAGCAACTGTACTTTCCTGTGCAATAACTTCAGCCATTAACGAAAAGTTGTGGATAATAACCGTGCCATCGCCAAGAGGCGTAACATAGGTAAGCTCCGCTATTTCAACCGGCAGTATACGCGAAGACGTCAGCCGGTACATCATTTCTGCTTGTATCGCATCGAACCCCTCTAAGTTATGTAAAAAATCGGGGGCAAACAAAGCACTTGCCACAAGCGTGCCGCCGCTGTTAGTCCATTCGTAGATTGCGTCCACCTGTGCGTCGCTAAGCCGTGCCAAATCAAAATCATCAATTATAAGCAGGTTGAAACTGCTCAGGGCATTCGCAGATGACGGAATCATGCTCTCATCAAGCAATATCAGACGTTCGTTAAGGATAGACGTTCCCGGTGTCCAACTCCAAGTGTCAACATGAAGCCAGCGTAGACGCGCCGCCGCTTGGCGGTTGTCTGTCAGCACACCGGCCATTACAAGCTGTGAATCTACGGCGGATGCAAACAACGTCCGCGATGCCACAATTTGCTCCCGCGTATCGGTCAACACTACACGATAAGTACGCCTGCTCGATGTCAGCGGGATAACCATTTCGAGTTCCTTCGTCGTTCCGCCTTCGATAAACACATCGCCCGCATAACTCACAAAATTACGCTCACGCTGGTTCGTCGAGACATCCACCATTATCCTCAGCGTGCCTTCAAAGTCTCCGCCTTCGTTCGTCAATTGGATATTAAACGGCGTATAGCCAAACATTTTGTGCATTCGGTTGAAGCCTACGCGGCCATCAATAGTGATGGCCGAAGTTTGCCCGTATACAGGCACAGCAGCAGTAAACATCGGTGCAAACAACCCAAGCAGCATAATCAGTGCAATCAAGATTGCAATAGCTGCCGCAACAATGCGCTTGAGGTTCTGTTGCCTATCCTTTTTCTTTCTCATGCGATTCTACCTCTTTATCTTATAAGATTATACTGACGGAACAACTAATGTTCTTTACAGTATAGAACGAAGCACTTGAAAAAATGTTCTAATAAATTTAGATGGTGTCCACACAAGTTATGGCGCACGTATTTTCGGTTGATTTTCCGCAACTCTTCATCGGCAACTCCTAGCAGACTTCTTCCAGTATGCGTCGTCGTCGCCTCTTCGTGTGGCGAAAAATCAAGCTCGAAAACCCATACACCAAACTTGCATCAACACCCTCTAGCGGAAACCAAAAATTTCACAATACCATTCTATCAATACCGCTTTGGATAGTCAACAGAAACTGTTTTGAAAATCCTTTATCACACCTTTAAGTAGGGACGCCATACATGGCGTCCGAATAATCTGCAGACGCGATATATCGCGTCCCTACGTAAGACGGACGCACCGTTTCACCCAAATTAAACTGCATTGAAAAACCGCCCTAATCCTAACGAACAATAGAGCGGTTATCTTCATGTAAGCTATTCATCTTCAACATATTCCAGTACATCCGACACCTTACAGTCTAAGATGAAACACAAAGTATCCAGCGTCTTTGTGCTGATAGCTTCACCATGCTTCATCCTGTGCAAAATGTTTGCAGAAAAGCCATGCTTAAAGATAAGCTGATATTCCGTTATGTTCTTTTCCTGCAGTGTTCTATAGAAAGGCGCGTAATTTATCATGAGTTTCACCCCAATAGACTTGTTCTGAAATTAAGATTTGTCATTCTGAGCGCAGCGAAGAATCTTGCTTTTAAGACCCTTCATCCAAGCAGTTTGCCTACGGCAAACCGGCCTGCGGGGCATAATTCGCCCCTACGAGTGCCGCTTTCGCACAGCGAAAGTGCCAAGGTTCAGGGTGACAATCAAAGTCAATTTCAGAACAAGTCTAATGATATTATTATACCCTATCGGGCTTATCTGCATCACCTACAAGCCAGTTCATGGAAACATTCAGTGCTTGCGCAATCATTCTTAATTCTTGGTCTATAACGTGACGTTCACCTTTCTCGATTCTTGAAATAATAATTTTCGTTATCTCAAGCCCTGACTCTAGCTGAATCTTTTTTGCAAGTTCTTCTTGTGTTAATGGCGAATTGTGCATAGCACGGCCTAACCTAATTCTACCACCGCAAACATTACCTTTCATTGTAAACATAGTTTTCATCTATAAGCCTCTAGTTTTTACTTTCAGCTAATAAGCCTTGCATATAGATTGAGACATGTTCCTTTTGCGATGGTGTTAATCTCAAATAGTCATTGTAAAAATTGATATCGCCGGCTGTACCATGATTGTGCAAGTTTGTTCTCTTAATATCAGAACGGCCTATCAAATAATCAATACTCACATTAAAATAATCTGAAATTATAATAAGCGCGTCTAAGTCTGGCTTTCTCTCGCCCGTCTCATAATAGCTTATAGAAGGTTGCGACATATTTAGTTTCATCCCAAGACCTTGTTGATTCAAGCCTTTTGCCTCTCGTAGCTCCCTCAAGCGATTCATATTTATCACTCCTTGAAATAATATTATTTCAAATCGTGGTAATCATAATCACTTTATGTTATAATTGCATAACTGTACATTATTCGACATCACTGTAGCAAAAATAGTGAATTATAAATGAGTGAAGGAGAGGCATGATTATGAAATCAGAAGAGCGTAGTGACAATAACAAGTTAGGAGAACTTCTCAAGCAAACTGCCGGTGAAAAACAGCTAAGCCTGCGTAACTTTGCCAAAAGCTTGGGAATCAGCCATGCTTATCTTAACAAACTTATGGCTGGAGTAGACCCCCGCAGCAAGAAGAAGATTAGTCCAACCATTACCACCCTGCTAAAAATCGCTGATGCATTGGAAACACCACGCGCTGAGTTCTTGCGGCAATGCGGTTATCCGGATAAGTAAACATATTATGCTATCGGTACGCAAAAAACAGGCAAAACTCCTCGCCTGTTTTTTTGCGTTTTTCGTAGGGCCGGCCGCCTCGGTCGTCCGTTTAATATCGAGATAGCGAAAGCGCAGAACCCGACCGTTAACCAAGTTAAGCATTGTTGCGCAAAAAACAATTGATAATGTTACTCTGAAGTATTATAATAGAAGGAGCATTCAAGCAGTTGGAGGAACTCAATGAACATCGGAATTTTCACGGACACATATTATCCGCAGATAAACGGCGTTGTTACATCTGTATCAACGCTTAAAAACGAGCTTCAAAAACGCGGCCATAATGTATTCTTGTTCACAGCCAGAGACCCTGCTGCAAGCGAAAAAGAGCCAAACATATTCCGCTTGCCAAGCCTGCCTTTCGTATTTTCGCCCGCACACCGCGCGACATACATGTATCCGCCAAGGCTGCTTATGCGAATGCGTACATTCGAGCTTGACGTTATCCACACTCATACCGAATTCAGCCTTGGGCTGCTTGGCAAGATTGTTTCTGAATATCTCGACAAACCGCAAGTCCACACGTATCACACAATGTACGAAGAATACACCCACTATCTTGCCAACGGGCATTTGGTCAGCCGCAACATGGCGCGTAAATTCTCAAGATTTTTCTGCAACCGCGCACATACAGTTATCGCGCCGGTTAACAGCACACGCGAACGGCTGATTCAGTACGGTGTAACACGCCCTATCGAGGTCATCCCCACAGGTATCAATTTCTACCCATTCAACAAAAGCAACTACCCTGCTGAAGAAACCGCCGCTCTCAAGAAAAGTTTAGGCATAAACCCGGATTGCCCGGTTGTCGTAAACATCGGGCGCGTTGCCAAAGAGAAAAACATACCCGCGCTTATCAATGCCATGCCAAAACTGTTGGAGCGTCTGCCTGATGCAAAGCTTGTTATAGTCGGCAACGGCCCTATCATAGGTGAGATGACAGCTCTAGCTGCAAGCCTTGGTGTTAACAATTCGGTTCTATTCGCAGGCGGCAAGCCTCTCAGTGAAATTGGCAGATACTATCAACTGGGAGATGCTTTCGCAACTGCATCCACCTCTGAAACGCAGGGGCTTACCTACTACGAGGCTATGGCATCGGGTGTGCCTGTCGTGGCTAAGCGCGATACCAGCATCGCCACAACCTTGGTTGACGGCTTCAACAGCTATCTGTTCGATAAAGATTCACAACTATCCGATACGCTGTACAAAGCATTGACAAACAAAGGCGAGAATGAACAGCTTACGCGCAATGCCTACGAAACCATAACGCCGCTAAGCTCGGCCAAGTTTGGAGAATCAATCGAAAAGCTCTACGAAAATATGATTGCACGAAACAAAAAATAAGAACAGGTGACTATGGAAACTGTAAACGAACTGCTAAACACGCTTTCAAAAGATAACACCCCACACGCGGGCAGTGCGGGCAACTACTCGCCGCTAACCCTTGCATACATCGGAGATGCAGTATTCGAGCTTCTTGTGCGGACACATGTACTCTCTGAAAACGGCAACATGCAGGCCGCCAAACTGCACAAGAAATCTGCGGCTATTGTATGCGCAAAAGCGCAGAGCGAGGCATATTTCAAACTGTTAGAGCATCTAACAGAGGACGAACTTAACACCCTCAAACGCGGACGCAACGCCCGCCCGCACTCAATGGCAAAGAAAACTTCTGTTGCCGAATATTTGCACGCAACAGGCGTAGAAACTCTGTTCGGCTATCTATTCCTCGCAGGCGAAACCGCGAGGCTCAAAGAACTATTCCAAATCGTAATCAGTGAATAAAAGGAGACTATCATGGCATTTAATACACGCAAAGGCGGAAAACCTCCGCGCTCAAGTTCACAAGGCAGAGACAGCAAACCTTCGAGGTTTGGTGCATCATCTCGAGGTGATAAACCCTCAAGACCCGCAAGGTTCGAAAAGCCTGACCGCAGACCGGCACCTGTAAAAACAAACTACGACAAACCTGTCAGAGAAGAAAAAGTCGAAGACGATAACTACTACTTGGTCGGGCGCAATGCCGTTCTCGAGGCAATCAACCACGGCAAGCCTGTGGACAAGATATTCCTGCGCAAAGACGGCGTAGAGGGCAGCCTCAAGATGATTGCAGCAAAAGCACGCGAACGCAAAATCGTCGTACAAGAAGTTGACCGCGCAAAGCTCGAAATGCTGGCAGACGGCGCGAACCATCAAGGCGTAATCGCGCTGTGTCCGCCGCAAGAATACGCTGAAATCGAAGATATTTTGCAGCTTGCGGCAGACCGCGGAGAGCCTCCGTTCATAATCGTACTCGACGGCGTAACCGACCCGCACAACCTCGGCGCGATAATCCGCACAGCCGACGCAAGCGGCGCGCATGGCGTAATCATACCCAAGCGCAGGGCTGCAGGCATCACCCCGATAGTCTCGAAAGCTTCGGCAGGCGCAGTTGCGCACGTGCTTGTTTCACGTGTCTCAAACCTTGTCGCCGCCATTACCGACTTGAAGAAGCAAGGCGTATGGATAGCCGCCGCCGATTTCGGCGCAAAGCCAATGTATACGAACGACCTCAGCGGTGCTCTTGCAATCGTAATCGGCTCGGAGGGCGAGGGTGTATCAAGGCTTGTCAAAGACAATTGCGACTTCGGCGTAAGCATACCAATGCACGGAAAGCTCGACTCGCTCAACGCATCAGTCGCGGCGGGAGTTCTAATGTACGAAGTTGTACGCCAACGCTCAGGCCGTAACCGCAATAACAATGAGTCGTAGAATCGGGCGTTCCGGCCCAAAAGGCAAGGAACACATCCTTGTAGACGGCTACAACGTTATCTTCGCCCATGCAAAATTCAAAGACTTAGCCGAAACCTCAATCGCCGATGCACGCGACAAACTTGCTGAAATCCTCGCCGACTACCAAGGCGCGACAGGGCACGACATAACCCTTGTCTTCGACGGACACAAGTCAAAGGGCAACCTCGGCATGATAACCTCACACGCCAACGTAAACATTGTCTACACCAAGGAAGGCGAAACAGCCGACCATATGATAGAATCCCTCGCTGCGGGGCTTTCGCGCGGAGCTGTCGTCCGCGTTGTCACGTCAGATTACACCGAGCAGATTGTATCCTTCGGGCAAGGGGCGTTTCGAATGTCGGCGCGGGAATTCATCCGCGAAATCGCCTCGACAAAGCAAAGCCTGCGCCAAAACTACCTTGGCCTGCAGACCGTTAAACACAACCTTCTCATAGATAACTTGGACGAATCTACCGCCGAGTGGCTTGAAAATATGCGCCACGCCCGTGCGCACAAAGGAGGCAAAGGGAATGAACCCGTCTAAAATACACCAACCCGCATATTCCGAGCTTTCAGACGACGACATCCTGCAACTTTACCGCCAAGGTGACGACCTCGCCCTAGACTTCCTAATCGACAAATACAAGCCCCTCGTGCGGCTCAAATCGCGCACCTACTTCATCATCGGAGCTGACCGCGATGACCTCTCACAAGAAGGGATGATTGGTCTCTTCAAAGCCACCCGTGATTATAAGCCAAGCAGCGGTTCGAGCTTTCACTCCTTCGCGGCTATGTGCATCACCCGCCAGATAATCACCGCAATAAAGGCCGCATCGAGACAGAAACACATGCCGCTCAACTCATACATCTCCTTCTCAAATCCTGTTTCCAACAGCGATGATACCAATGAGACCCTTCTTGAAAAACTTCCAAGTACACGCCTCTCTGACCCCGAAGAACTGCTAATCGGCCGTGAGGACAAGCTGTTCATCGAATCCAGCATGGAGAAAATCCTCAGCGTGCTTGAACTTCAAGTCCTGTCACTATACCTCAGCGGCAACAGCTATAACGAAATCGCCGCGGCTCTCTCGCAAAACACGAAGGCCGTTGAAAACGCCCTTGGGCGCGTACGCCGCAAGGTCACCAAAATTGTCGAACGTACCTAACCCAACCATAACCCCAAACCGCATCAAAATACTTGACACATACCACAAATTATGCTAGGCTATATAAGCTGGTTTTAAGCTACTAAGCTCAATTTGCTCTCATAACTCAGGGGTAGAGTACCTCCTTGGTAAGGAGGAAGCCGGCAGTTCAAATCTGCTTGAGAGCTTCGTGTTTTCCCCTCTAGGATTGCCTAAATTTATCTGCGTTGCAGTACAAATTGCAGTACATTTTTAGAGGATGGGGTGTCCGTCAAACTATAGCGAGTTTGGCGGATTTTTCTTTTGGGCAAAGGTCAGTAAAAGCCCCATCGAGTGTTTGAGCAGTTTGCTCGTACACGGTGTCGAATACCGTTCCGTATAAGTCGAGCGTAGTAGAGACTTTTGTATGCCCCATTAGTTCAGAAACTATTTTAGGGTTCTCGCGCTGCTCTAATAAGATAGTGGCAAATGTGTGACGAAACGTATATAAGGTGATTTTCTCACTCTGTAACCCATGTTTCTCCCTAAAGCGTTCTATCAAGCTACGTAGTCCGGTGTATGTACGCATTTCGCCTTTTGTGGGAGGCGTTGTAGATGGGAACACAAAATCACTTTTTATATCGTTTTGTTCACAATACTGTATCCACTCAAGTAGAGCATTAACTGCGGCATCAGGCATACGTAAAGTACGTACACTCTTCGGAGTCTTTGTTTTACCAATGACTAAACTCTTAGAAATTACATTTCCGTCACTGTCAAACTCAAACGTGCGATTCGCTGCTTTTTTGACAGATATGGTTTTGCTATCAAAGTTAATATTTTCCCATTTGATAGCAATCAGTTCTTGCGGACGCAATCCAGTTAGAGTAAAAACAAAAACAATCGGTTTCAAAATTGGGTTTTCCATAACCCATGCTATAACATCTTCACGTATTTCAGGGCGTAATGCCCTGTCATTTGTGTTGGTGACGATGACACGTTTGTGAATCACTACATCTTCCATCGGATTAGTAATTACATAGTGTTGTTTCAAGGCATACTGGAAAAAATTATTGAGCAGATTTTTCATCTTGCCAATATAATCTGCCGATAGTCCAGCCTTTGCTTTTGAAGTGAAAAACCGTTGTAATCGCATAAGGTCTACATTTTTTATATCCAATGCTCCAAATTCTGCGAATATATGGTTTTTCATCATTGCACGGCGATGTTCTTCAGTATTACTTGAAAGTCCCGGCGCAATAAACAGTCCAAACCATTCTTTGCACAACACCTCAAAGTTCGTACCATCGCGAGAAGAAATAGTAGTATAGCCATTGCTAAAAACATAAGCAGTTAGCTTGGCTATTTCTGATGCCACTTCATTGCGCGTCTTGCCATACACAGTCTTACGAACAGGTTTGCCGTCTGTCTTATATCCTGTAGTGACTTGTCCGCACCATTTACCATCTTTGCGTTGATGTATAGAACCTTCATTATTTCCTCTACGTCCAGCCTTACTATGCGTTCTCTTTAACTGTTGTGGCATTATGGTATCCTCCTTTTAATACCTCACCACGAAATTTATCTGTAGACTAATTATAACTTCGCGGCTATCAAAATGTCAATTAAAAGATATATTTATACAAATTTGTCATTATTTTGTAACGACCAAAGTGCAAAAGCAATTACACTTACAACTTTACGATTTCCAACTTCTATCGTTGGAAAGGCCAAGTTATTAAAAAGTTGACGCACATTATTTTTTCCAATACCCATGATTGAAACTACATCATCACAATTTAGATAATCCTTTTTGTATTTCTCAGAAATCCGCCCAGCTTCCAAAGCAGCCGCTACACCAAACTCGGAATTTATGTTTACATCATATCTATGGTTCATTTAACTCGCTCCTTTGCAAACTTCTAATTACCAAAACCACAATAACGCGCCGGAATGCAAACAACTCACTCCGGCGCGGTGATTCTGATTTTGATATAAATATTCTTGATTAGAAATCAACCGTTATGCGGTTATCCAATCAAATTAGTTTATGAAGCGTGTCGTATTTATCCAACCCTCGACATTAGGCATAATCCAAACCGCTTGTGGTAAAAGCGTCATAATGCCAACCAGCCGTGTTACACGGTTAGACCAGCACTCTCCCCATTCTTATGGCAAGCCGTCCCTTTCTGTGAAGATAGCCAGACGGAAGTATCATTATATCCTTCTGTGGGTCATGGCGTAGACTTTACCAATAAGCCTATTAGATAAATGCTTATCGCTCTTGCTTCGTAAGCAGTCTTGGCGGCATTTGCTCTATCGCTTTACCTTTGAAGCACACAGTCGGAATGTATTTGAGTTATGGGTATGACCGATGGTTAATCGGTGTTTATCAATGTGCAGTTATAGAGAGATATAAAAACCTCTCTATAAAGCAAGGACACTCAAAAGCCATTTTGTGATGGTCTACTCAAAATATTTTTTTAGCTTTTTAAGTGCGCCTTCCACCGAACGCACTATAGCACTATGATGAACACCTTCACGATTGGCAATTTCTTGATAGGTAAGCTCCTCGTAAAAATATGCCTTTAATCTTCGGCGTTGAGTTTCAGGCAATAAAATAATCAGCTTACAACGCACTATGCTAAATCCGACAATGCAATTATAAATGGATATAAGAACCTCCTTATAAAGTAAGGACGCTCAACTGCTATTTTGGGATAGTGCATCGCAAATATTTTATGGAGTAGCTCAACCAAAGGTATAAAGCAAAGTAAATATCTAACAGAAAAAAGGATTGTTTTCTTATTTATGAGAATTGATTTTTTGCTAGATATGTCCAAGTTCATATTTCGCTTGACATTATGGGGTATATCACATACAATAATAGTAAAGAATATATTGAGATGGGTGGAGTGCATTTGCATAGACTAGAGTTTGACATTAAGTTTTATGATAAGACTGACGGCACGAAGCCTGCCAAAGATTTCATTTTAGAATTGCCACCCAAGATGAGAGCTAAGGTTCTTCGCATAATCGATATGCTTGAAACAAATGGAACGGATTTACGAGAGCCTTATTCAAAGCACCTAAATGACGGTATTTTTGAACTTCGAGCGCAGATAGGTTCGGACATTTCTCGTGTCTTGTACTTCTTTATGATTGGTCGAAAGGCTGTACTAACTCACGGCTTCATAAAGAAAACACAAAAGACTCCGCCAACGGAAATTGACAAAGCCAAACAGTATAGAACTGAATATTTGAACAGAGAGGAGAATCGCAAATGAGCGAATGGAAAGAGTTTCTGAATGAGCAATTAAAAGAACCCGAAATACTTCGAGAATGGGACGCCTTAGAGCCAGAATTTGCAATTATTCAAGCCATTATTGATGCAAGAAAAACCACTGGACTGACACAAAAACAGCTTTCTGAAAAGACAGGGATTGCCCAAGCCGATATTAGCAGGCTCGAAAATGGTAATGCTAACCCATCACTCAACACATTAAAGCGTCTTGCTGATGCTATGGGGATGACATTAAAAATTGAATTCACACCCTCTGTTGAAGAAAAAGAGAAGGCTATAGTGTAAATCAAGATTTCCATGATATTTGCGAATAAATTGTGACACATCATCGAAGTCAAGGATAGGAGACAGATTTTTCGAGATGTTTCCCTCGAAAAATACGCTCCGCCCTTGACTTCGGCTATAACAAAGAAACTCGGTGCATGGCTTTGTGAAGCGGTTTTCTTCGCAAAGCCCTTGACTACGCTCTTTTAGAAAAACATTAAAACAAGCGATGTAGACAATTAAAATATTTACAGCATGAACCCATCAGCATGACAACCGCAGGCTAACGGCAGACCGACCGACCCTGAGAGACGTGGGGCGAACTGCCTGCCGGTGCTATCGCACAGCCTATCATACTGATACCTACTGTAAATACATGAAATGTCGTGTACGCTTGTTTGATGTATGCACATCGTCCCACATCACTCTATAAAATTACCAAGTTTTCATGATGGGTTGATGATGTTGTAAGTTACTAGAAACAAAGCACTTTCCGAGGATTTTAAGACAGACAGGAATAAGGCACTACGTGCCAGCCTGTACAGTTTGTCGGCAAAGCCGACAACGAGAGCGTTAAAAGACACAGTAAATGGCACTGTACAAAACTCCATAATACAGTATTCACACTGTATGCTTACAGTGTAAATGTGCGGCTTTATTGAGATTGCCAGCATTTAATCACACAGTAACGATACAGTACCTATATAGCAGAAGTTTGTAAAATCAAGCTTTCTGTTTACAGTGACATTTCTTCTGAATAGCATAAGTAAAGCATTTTTATGAGAAACGACATTTTGTTGACATTCGCCAATTTCGTTGTAATTACTACACATTTATGGAATATGACATTATGCGAAATGTCGTTTGACATTCTTTTTGAAAATTGACATTCGATTTGACATTCGCTGCAAATAACTTTGTTGTCGGCTTTGCCGACAAGCTGTATGTCAGAATGACATTCCTCTATTCCTGTCTGAAACTAAAATATGCTAAATTCCAAAACTCTGTAGCCATTTACTTGTCAAAAAAACTGCCAAAGACGTTTTTTATTCTTTTGGCAGTTTTTCAATTAATTGTGGAAATGCTTCAACAAAATTTACTTACAAAAGTCTGGGTGCAAAAACTGAGCTAACATAAACTTCAATCAATTTCCCATTTTCATCGAAACCCCAAAAAATACGTGTTCTTCTTTCGTGAAATAATATAACATTATATATTTCAGGACGAGTTTGTACAGATTGAGTCCCGACGATGAGTTCTCCAAAACGTGCATCGTAATCCCATGGACTTGGATGAATGAATCCAGAGCGTCGATTGACTGTAGGGATTCCCCACCTTTCATTACTTTCAATAACCTCGATGACCTCCTCTATGCATGTTCCAACTGGTGTTTGCCTTAAAATATGATTTCTTATCATAGGTGCAGGTCTTCGCATAGGGTTATAAATCATGGATATCAAAGTCCAAGCCAACAGAACACCTCCGATTATCAAGAACACTAGCGAAATATGTTTATAAGATAATTTGAACTTTTTCACGCTTGAATCAACCTCCTTTTTTTGATTTAGCCTCCAAATAACGATAGAATACGCATTTATCATTGCAATTTGGCATTATAGTATTATTTATCTTCCAAAATGTCGGGCAGAGAAAGCGTTGTCAATTCCCCATGCACGCGCTACTTGCTCTGATGATAATCCATGGTTAAGTCCCACCGCATTCGTTAAACCGATTGTAAAGGAAGTTGAATTAGTCCAACGACCACTATACGCAAAAGTGCTGCTATGATTGGCCATAAAATGGTTATAACCAGCAAATAAGTCTGTTGCTGTTCCAACACCTGAAGAAAGATGATTCCAGAATTGTAAATCAGCACGTTCAAGATAGTTGGTAGCGTTTACCTGACCTGCAGTACGCGCAGGATTAAATCCCCATCCAGGTGTAGCAGTGCCGCTTATAAACGCAAACCTAAGCCCCCATCTCGTAAAGTCGGAATCCAAGTTATAAAACATATTGTAATAACGCCTATTAGCTGGTGAAGCAAACATAGCAATATGCATATGATAGGCATCGAAACGACCACCAAAAGCACCGTGCCCTCCAAGGAAAGACATTTCTCCTCCAGCCGCACCAACAATCGTGCTGTAGAAAGTGTCGGCCCTTACTTGGAATCCGCCAGCCGCACGCCTCACATTGGTATCACCTTGCGCGAAAGAAGCTTCTACACCCCAAATTGAAATTGTTACTGAATCTAACGAACCTCCGCTCCAAGACTGACTAAAAGAGCCACCAGCGTTTTGTGTACTCCGAGCATTAACCAGAATCCAATCATCGTCATTTTCATTCCATGCAAACAATCCTAATGGGTCACGCCATCTTACAGGGTTATTCATGACGAACACATACAAGTTGCCTGCTTGCATAATGCAACTTTGCATATTGCCTATCAATGCATGGAAAAATGGGTCAGGTTGAGTCCATCTACCAAGACGTGGGTTAAGATGGCGATTTGGTGTCATATATGTTTGGGTATGGAAATCCCAATACATGCCGCCAAAACGGAAAGGATTGGTGTTAACCGAACCAGTCGAACCACTCTCACCATTTTTGGTGGTTTCTATCTCGTTCCCGAAAGCGTCAAAGCGATAGGAATGTAGTACATTTCCGCTACTATCTGTCCTTTGCACTACGTCGCCCCTTACGTTGAAGAGGTAGAAACCGTGATGGTCACTGCTAATCAGGTGGCCTCCTGCTCCTCTGTAGAAACGGTTAATAACTGCTCCGCTAGTATTGCGTTGAAGGATTATATTACCTCTGTCCCAGATGTTTGTCGTTGTTACATATTCTGCGCCAGTTGAACCCATAATCCTTTTGGTAGTTCCTGCAAGCAGAACACAAGTCCGGTAAGTGTACACTGCTGTTATAGCAGGCGAATCTGCCGTTGCAGGTCGTTCAACTCTTGTCAATCTATTGAAAGCATCGAATGTATGGGTTTGTCGCTCATTACCTGTAACCTGT
>Ga0136643_10009176_pt1 | contig 14532 bp, 12 predicted proteins | sample TergutLab28metaG_FD_96883 | JGI IMG/M metagenome (GOLD analysis project Ga0136643, IMG submission 96883) | Labiotermes labralis P1 segment gut microbial communities from Petit-Saut dam, French Guiana - Lab288 P1 (version 3) (version 3) | ecosystem: Host-associated > Arthropoda: Insects >... | reverse complement strand
GTTTCAGGTACATACGCCCATCATCAGGAGCATTAGATGTTGAGTTGCAGCATATGGTTTTCTGCACCGAGTTTTTGGATGGGTGGTGGTCTTGAGAGCCACTGTGTAGGTCGTGTGTACGGTGCGGATGATGCCGTGCATGGCACAATCTGCACCGTACACACGACCTATGCAGTGGCTCTCAAGACCACCAACCATCCCAAAACTCGGTGCAGAAAACCATATGCTGCAACTTAACATATGATGCCCCTGATGATGGGCGATGTACCCGAAACACGTTGAGCTAAGAATACATCAATAAAATTACCTTGTTGCATCAAGTTGGCATTTCACATTATAACTTGTGGTAATTTCACAGTAATGGTTATATATGTCACTGCTTTAATTTTAATGTCTGATAAATAAGGGAATATAGCGTGGTGTGTGTATGGTTTATAGGGACACTTTGCATACATGAACATATTTTTTGCACATCCATGACAGTACTTTTTCTGGTGCCTGATACGGGAATTTGAAACCAACTCATTAAGCATGTGAATTATAAAAAAAAATAGGAGTTCATATGGAGTATAAAATTGGTATCAACTTAATGACAACACGTGGGGATATGGTGCACTGGGAGACTGGAATCAGATCTTTCAAATTAACATTATGTTCAGGAGTATAAACACAGCGATGGTGCCAGCCATCAGTGCTATATATGGCAGGGTGAAGTTGTCCCTGTGCTTAATTAAGCAGCATGCCATAAAGCTATACATGGGGAAGTGGAGATATGGCACTGTACATTCTTAATTTGGACAGTTGCTGGAGTAGTAGGATAGCTTCACATACCAGGCCCTTTACTGCTAGGGAAATAGCCTCCCATATCCACTGAATAGGAGGCTGGGTGGGCCCTAGAGCCCTTTTAGATATTATGGAGAAGAGAAAATCTGACAGGAAACAAACTTTAATTACTCAGGCATGAAGTCTGTAGCTGTGTCTCCATAGTGTAATGCTTAACTGCTTAATTAAGCACAGGAACAATTTTGCCTTTATTATTATCTTCTTATGACATATCTGCATTTACCATGTTTGTTGCTCAGGTACAATATCTGTGTTACAACACAGAATGGTCAGTATTCCCATTTCTTGGAGGCGCTTGCGAGTATCTTCCGGCCAGTTTTTTGATGACAAGTTCAGTGGACTGGGGTGCGGAATTGAACCAATCTGTTAGACGAATTCAGTGTGCGTTTGTTACTAAAGGATTATATCAAAAACACAGGAAGTATTATTACATCTGCCACATATTTTAACATCTGAAAAATTAATTTTTTGTGTACTTCACGAAAATGAAAATTCCATGTTACACTTTATAGTTTTCATTTATTGAGTCATTACTCACAGTGTTTTTGTGAAATATTAAAGAGAAGAAGGGAGGGGTCAGTACTTTTCAGGAGTGCGGACCATTAACCAGTACTGTCAGTGACACATATCCATGAAACAAAGAGTACTTCTTTTTCTTTTTCATAATTTCTACATGCTACTGGACACAAGTGTATCATGTGAAATTCTAATGCTGTTATGACACTGCCACTCAGAGTAGTAAGACTATGAGACTTGATGTTGTGTGGCGGTGAATATTAAGAGTGCAGCAGAAATCCCAAAAATCTTGATGTAATGTGCATAGGGGAAGGCCTGGATTAGTACAGGAAATAAACCTGATTGAAAGTAGGACCCTGCAGTATCTTAATCATCAGGTCCCACTGGACAGCTTCACTATCTTCCTTTTAATTGGCTTCTTCCCATACAAAATTGTGCTTCCATACCCTATAGTATAAAGTTATTATTACTTTTATTTTGCCTTTAAGTTCTGTGTGCGCTACAGCTGCATTAGCCCTCTTCTCAGCATACTTCCCAACAGCTACAATCACCTCTACTTGCAACAGTTGTAGAACATCACATAAAGCTTTATCACATATCTCGTTTAGTGCCTGTCGCTCTGAAACCTACAAATAAAACAATATTATAAGTTACATTTAATTATTCTTTGACTTGTCAGTAATCACTGAATGCACAAATGGATTTTTTTAATATACCAAATATTGAAAACTGAGTTGTTAGGACTTAATACTACAACTCTGAATATTGAAGCACTATAATCTGCCATTTCTGTCACTTCATATATACGCATATATGTATTTGAGATTACGCATTTGTGTGTTTTAAGTATGGACTAATGATAAACCACCAATATTCAAATAGCGGCAACCTTTATTGAAGTGCACTTTAAAGTATTCTGACAGTGGTGTGTTGCAAGAAGCTTCATTACTATTTTGGATGTTGCCCATGATCGTAGTTTTTATTATGCCAGAATTTTTCAAACACAGGGCATCTTAGAGTCTATTGCTGGGTAAGTATAACATTACATGGGGTTCTGATAATAATGGCAGAATGGCATTAGAATAGGTTCTGGAGTTTGTGTAATGTAAAGTTACTTGACACAAGAACAGATTGTACATATGACATTACTGCAGCACTGACAAAAAAATAATCTTGCCATCTGGCATACAAGGGAATTCTGTAAGCCACTGTCAAATCACACTGTTGTTAGTTTTTTTTTTTTTTTTTGGCATTATAAAATATTAAGCAGAGTAATCAAAGAAAATCATATGTAAATGTAGCTCTATAGCAACTTGAAGAATGAAGCAAAGTGATGTACAAAATTACACAGCTGGAAGGGAACATGTGATCATCGCTGCATGCTTTTTGAAGGTGAGGCTTAAAATGTAACTTAAATGTTTGTTGATATAATGATCTACAATATGCAATCCATCTGTCCAGTAGTCAAATTTCATAGTGGCTTTTGATATCAGTGCAGTATGCCACTCATCACTCCGTATAAACTAAACAAGTTGGTGCAGCCAGCTCAAGAAACAACATGATAAACATGAATGAGGTGTGATCTGAAACTTTATGAACTGGCCACTAAATGACCCTACTCACTAATATAGAACTCATACTTTAGGTGGCAGTAAGAGTAAAATATGTTGATTCATCAGCTGTTGATTAAAACTTTGAAAGTTCTAGCATACATCATTCTGAAGTAATGCCGTGCTAAGTGTGACTATTGTACCATCTGTGATATCTGAAGATATAAATGTGTCAGGATGTTCAGGAAAAACTGCCAAGACACCCACAATTCCTTTCAGAGTGACAGTCTTCCCAGTGAGGAGTCCACCATCTCTGCATCTGAAGAAGGCCAGACAAGTTAATTTGTTGCCAAGTGCACTACATCAGTTCCTTCAATATGCACAGAACTTGGCATCACAAATGTGTTCCTTAAGCACAAACTGTGAACCACCATTTCTACATAGACATTCTGCAACTTATTGAAAAAATATGCAGTAAAAATGACTGAGAAATGGCACACTGGTGATCGGATTCTCTACCATGTCAGCACTGCCAGTCACTTTACTTTGTGGAGGAAAGCGATTTCATGACCAGGATGATTCAAAAACAGTCACAGGCAACAACACTTGCTGAATTCTGAATCTAGGGCATTAGCAAATGCTGTCAACAGTGGCATAATTGCTGGACTTGCTGAATCAAGTCACAAGGGGATTACTTCGCAGGGGATAGCAGGTAAATGCTGTTGAGAAAAACACACTGTCCCTTGTTTCAACAGCTTACATTTAGGTACATATATATGGCAAGATCTGTGAAGTAACTGTCCATTAGTGGCATTGACAGATTTGATTTTCTGGTGCCTCTTGAGACAAGTAATCACAATGGAATCCCGAACAGAAATTATGAATTTCAAAAATAATCACAATTATTTATTGAATTTCCTCTTACTTTTCCGGTAATTAAAAATAGCTGAGCACAGAAAATCAGATTTTTTTACTTATTTATTCATTTTGCTGGCTGCCTGCTGCCCCCTGGACTCTGCCATGTGGGGGTGACTGCACAACTCCACCAGCTCCCCCCATCTGCAACCCTGCTCTCCACAAATGTTGTCATTCCGAAGTATTTGATGTACAGTAAAATACAATCTAAAAATCAGAATTTATAGGCAAAAAGTGCTAAACATGCATAAACATTAAAATACACATATTTAGACACCACAAAACTGGATTAATTTACTTTCTTGTGAGTAAAACATATATGTAATACATGCATTTTTATATCTCCTCAGGGGGAAAAAAGCAGGCATTAGCCTAAACTTCTGAGGTCTTGCTTATAACATGAAATATCATTTAGAAATGTGTTATGGGTGTACATGACAATAACGCATGATTCAAGTACTACTTGTATAGTTTAAAAAACACCTTAAGTTTGTCTGGAGTGATGTTTCTGCCAGTATTTGCAATGAAGGCCAATGGACAATAGTTGTAGACGAATGCATTCTTAAAGAATATATCTGGATCTCCACACAGCTTCTGGAATAGACCCCAAAACTTTCGGCCGCTCACCTCACTGCGTTTACATTCAAGTCCCAATACTGGTCGGGATGGATGTACCTTTTGCGGCTGATCAACATGACCAGATACTCTCAACCACTCTCGTACAATTTTCACCTCACCAAATGGAACCTAAGTCAGTAACAGTGTTAATTGTTATGTGTTTACACTAATGGCACCATGTTTCATTCATGGGACAATACGTGGAACACCTCACAAACAAACAATGTATGTAAGGATGGCACGTCACAGTCAAGTAAGGTACTGGGTTCAAATATTACTACAGTGGCCGGCTGTAGTGGCTAAGGATTGCTGTGATATGATCAAGGCACATTTCAGTACAGTGCCTGAAAGTAGGCTCTCATTATTTCTTACTACCATCTTTTCCAGTTCAGCTTTCATTAATCCTATCATTCCATGCTACATAATCTGAGCTACCAAAACATTATGCAGGCAGGAAATACCAATAATTATTGTCAAAATAGCTTCAAATATGCATTTTTATGTAGCAGAAGCCAATGGCCATGCAAGGTTGACACCAGTTCCCAATCGATTATGAAGTTAAGCAACCTTCAGCATGGTTGATACTTGTGGGTTACCACCAGGAAATACCACGTGCTGTTAGCACCACAATGTTAGCAACTTGCTACCAGTTTCAAGCCCCTAGGCCAGTGTTTCTGAAACCAGGTGGCTTTGCCAGTACTTAAGCAGAAAGGGTTTCACAAAATATTGGACTCCTACAGTTGTGGTGCCAGGCTCGTTACAATGCCCATCTATGATGCTTACAGAGAAAGCTACATGTTTCATTCGCCCAAGGCCAAAACATGTACCTTCTGTTACATAATGCATAGTTGTGCTGCTGGAGTTTTAATAATTATTAGTAATTATAACAACACAGTGGGAAGCCTTCTTTTGATTTAATCAGTGAATAACTCAGCACTTCAATGTGCAAGTTAAACTATATATTTGTACTGTGTCACTTTTGTTCAGATAAGTGTCATATGTTCATGATGTACCATGTACTACATTTACACCTTGATCTGTATCATCATAGTGCACACTCAGCTGTAATATGACAGTACAGATCAATAAGGTTGACAACTTCTTGTGTTGTTGATTATTAAATATATTGTGGCAACAGTGTCCATTCCTAGCATCATAATTAAGCCATGATGATACACAATACATACAGTCAAACACTATATATGTTTGCAAGCCTCCATGTTTATTAATAAATATATTGTGGTTTCATCAGTAATAAATTAATGGGCCATGATGAAGAGTATCTGTACATGTATTCATGATGTAATATTTGGTTTGGTGCATTATTCAGCAGAGGTGGAAGTTCAGCCTAGATTACATAATACAGTTCTTAAATATGGTAATTTGCTGTTATGGGGGGAGGGGTCTAGCTATTAAGCACATTAACCAGTTACTATATTTGTTTTTGAAGTTTTTATGTTTAGTTACAGGGCAATTGGTCTTGTTTCAAATTACTGCTGCGATTCTGCTGTGGATTTTCTGACTGTGTACATGTTAGGCTTCTGGATCTCTTAAAATGCCATTGCCTTACTCCATAATGCACCTTCCATATATGACAATGTCTAAATTTGTAGATGTGATTCTTGTGTATAAGTTCTGATTCATGGCCAAATCATCTTTCAAATTTTTGGTAACAGTCTATATAAACAAAACCTCACAAGTATCTGCAGCCTGCTGCTTGATAATGATGCTGTGAACATTGAAGTATGTAGCCACAACATACCTGTTTGTTAAAAAAGAAATGTGCTGTGTTGACAGTTTTCTGTATGTACATTTAATAAGGCCCTGACATTTTGTGTTATAGAATGTTTTACTAAGTCAGTTTCTGTAGTATTATTGTAAGCAATCTTACCCCACTTTGTGACATGCCCCATGGCCCAGGGTTCATACCCAAAAATAAGATATGTTTTGTTGATACACAAAACTTGTAAACAAAATTTGAGTGTATATCATATGCATACTCAAGCGGACTGTAAACATACTGTACTGGATCACTGAATAATAGAGCACTCAGTTTGTCACGTTGCTCTACTTCTATAGATAATAGTCTATGAGAAACTGAATATGGTACTTCAGTTATATTTGACATTTTACATTAAAGTGAACATCACTGTTGCTATGTTTAGTTACAGTTTAAGCTCAACACCAACACTCCATAGTGCTTGACAAATTCTGCTTGCTGTTGAAGGTTTCAAGAGAAGTTATATGTATGTGACCGTTGTGACTCCATTTGACTACTATATACAGGATACAAAAATAAAATTTACACCACAAAAAGGAGTATTTCAAAAAGTGTTTTGTAGCATGCATGGGAGAAGTGCTTTAACTCCAATGACAGTCACCAGGTACATGACTATTGAAACAGCAGTAAAATAGCAACTCAGAGCATTTTGTATGCCCAAGTTCCATTCCATAAAATCTGTGTGCCAATTTAATTGAGAATGGTATATGCAATTGCAAGAAAACAGCTACATCTGGAACAAGAAAAGTGCCGGTTGGCGAAGTACCAGTGAAGAACCTGTCAATAGTGTTTTGACATTTCTCTGTGCAGTTCTCAGAAATCAGTGTCCAGCTAGCTGTAACTGCATCTACCATCAACAGTGTGGAAAATTCTGAAAAAGTGTTACTCTGTCCCTACAAGCAAGCTGGTACAGAACATTGTCTCCAATGACAAGACTGCTGAAGTGCAAACATTCGTAGAATTTGTTTTAGTGACAATGAAATGTTCATTTAAGTGCCATAGTGAACAGGCATGTTAGGAGTATGGGGAAATGAAACTCCTCACAAAGTTATCGTTTTCCATTGAATACAAGGATAACCTTAAAGTGAGCATGTTTTCTGTTCTCTCTGCCATCTTTCCGTGTTTAAGAAACAACTGTGGCAATCATGTATTCCGACGTACTGGACATTATATTGATACTCCAACTGCTAGACGATAAATCGGGTGTTCTATATTCGACTGAACCTGGGCGGTGGATCGACCAAGGGAGGCCCCAAGTCCTTGCCGCCATAGCGTCCAGATAAAGGCCTCTCGCTTTTTCATTTTGGGACTATGCGTGCAGGTTACGTTCCAACATTACGAGCAACAGTGGGAAATTTTAGAGAAGAATAGTACAACGTGCAGCTGCGCACATTGACAATGACAGGCGCTTGATTGAAAACATCGTTTTCATGCATGCAGAAATACAGACGCAGCGAACACTGAATTCTGTCTTGCACCAAAACACTTTTTGTAAAGGCTCCTTTGGACAGTGTATATTTCATGTCTGCATGTTTGGTTTTCATGAATTGCACCTCTTAACGGCTATATGTTTGAACACACAGACACCACACGTCACGTAAAAAAAGCTTTGTGTGACTGTAATCCGTGACATGGTCACCTAACAATCTACGTTCGTGCTGAGTGCAGAATGACGTGAGTGTACCAGACATGGCCTACTATAACCATTGTTCGAGCAAGTGGGACTTAACTATCAAAAGGTTGGTACTTCGTCGAGCAGCAAATTGCGAACTGTCAACCATTTCGGGGCATTACGTCATACACAAGGTAGTGGAATGGGTGAGGTTAGCCGGTGTCGGGTGATGTTTGTGTAAATTGTTTTAAATGGCTTCACGATCATTTGAATATATTACTTCTCCATTCGAAAACGTGTTTAGTTTTTTGGGAAGTTTACCCCAAGGTCATGAAAAGGCAGTGAAGCATGCTCTGTATAATGCGTTAGCATTGTTCTTATTAATAGTGTCAAGTGCGGCTGGTTGTGGGTTGTTCATCATTTTGGGTCCTTTCATTAAACCATTAGTGTGGGCCTTATTGTGTGGCTTTGTGCTTCACCCTTTCAAACATTCACTGGCAACTGTGCTGCAAACGTGGTTGCAAACCTTAGAGTCATCCTCAACGTTGCTGTGTTTCGGCATTCTGATGGTGCCTGTGAATATTATAGATGACATTTCAGAGAAGATAGGTGGACAGCTTGCTAAGCACATAAAGACTCTAACTGTAATTGCAGTTACTGCTGTAATGTTACATTTATTTTACTCCTACACTCCACGTGTTTGCATCTGCCTTATCTGGCGTGTGGGGATGTTCAGCAACGCAGCTCTCTCTTGGTTCATAGACCATATCAGCACATCAGTTGTGAGTTATGTTTTTGTTATGGATTTGTAAAATACTAGTTGAATGTATTCCTGTCAAAACAGACTTTTATAAGTATATTGATGGCTGCCTTTTTGGAAAATTTTGAGAAGCCTCGACACAGATACCTGGGTAATCCCAATTTTTTAAAGCTGAGAACTCAATAACTTCTGGTGGCATGCTGTTCAAAATGTACACGTTTGCAGAATTGGATATATGTATATATATTTGGCTAATTATAATGATCTGTATGTTTTAAAGGTACTGTATGCAGGTGTCATGGTCATCGTAACATTTCAGGCTTCACACTAAGGAGGAAAAACATCCAAAATGATTATAAATATGGCCTATTTAGAAATTGTTTGCTGCTGTTTGAAACATGAATAACAGAAGATGCTGTGTTTTGAAAATAGTACTTAATTACTGCATTATTTTTATTCACTTTATTTTTAATGTTTTTTACTTTATCTCTGCTTCATTTCTCCTCCTCTTCCTCTCCCTCCTCCCCTCCTTTTCCTCTTCTCCTCCTTCCCCTCCTCCTCCTCTTTCTCATTTTCCTCAGTCTTCTCCTCATTTTCATCCTCCTCCTTTTCCACAAGTTCTTACAATATTTCAGAATGAAGAATTAATCATACAGTACTGCAAGGCCCCAAAAAGTTGTTGGCAACTTTGTGTGTGGCCTTAATGCCATTTAGAACAGGCCTGTGTGTAAGCCCAGTTGCATTTGTGACACAAATATTGTGGATATACACAAAGTTATTTTCACCTAGCTGCACAGTGCATAGTTTTGATGCACACAATACATATTTTGGATGCATCAAAACTATGTATTGTTCAGTTAGTTGGAAATAAATGTGTATGTAGAAGACAACTGCACATAAGTTATGTGGTATTAAAACAAGAATTGTGGGTTTCACATGAATATCTGCTCACATGTTTCTTGGTATTTAGAATATCACAACTACCAGCATTGTGTCATTTGACACTTATTGTCTCAAATATATGAACATTTTAGGGTTACACAAATGGTCTGTTTCTCAGACAGGGTTTATTGAGAAGCACTTCACAACAGTACACAAGAAAGTATAAAATACAAAATGCATGGGTCTGTGCCCACCAGCACAAGGGCATGCATCCTGTAGGATGTAATATAATATGACTAATGTAAATAGTGGCTAGGTGAAGCAAGATACGGGAGACATGATTTTAACTACTCTCTGGGAACAAATGTTATACCAGAAGTTAAGTTTGTACACTGAAACAAGTTAATATAATGATTGAATTTGACATTAAAAAATAGTTATGTACATTGTATGCGTGCCGTATTCCATCAACCATTATCATACATTTGATTTTGGTGCATGGATTGTTTGCTTGCTGCAGTTGTTTTTACTTTGAATTGTGATTCCAAGGTATTAACAGTTTCCATTGGAAGTTTTCATTGAATATATTTGTAGGAACACAAAAATTTCAGATCATATGGTTTCTTTAGTTTGTTTCAATCTCATGATCACACTCCAGCCAACTTGTGCAGAATATTTAAGTAAACTTCTTCATATGGTATAACTGTTCATTTTTCATCTGCGAGAAGAACATTATAAGTAAATAATGCAGTGTTCATTGCATGGCTTATAGCTGGTGAGGTAACTCTGTATCACACAATAAGTGTTTGACAGAAGTTACTGCTCTGTGTCATGCTATAAATGCTTGACAGAAGTCACTGCTGTCTGTCACACAGTGAGTGCTTAATAGAAGTTGCTGCTCTGTGTTACACCATAAGTGTTTGAGAGAAGTTGCTGCTCTGTGTCATGCTGTAAATGCTTGACAGAAGTCACTGCTGTCTGTCACACAGCGAGTGCTTAATAGAAGTTGCTGCTCTGTGTTAGACCATAAGTGTTTGAGAGAAGTTGCTGCTCTGTGTCATGCTGTAAATTCTTGACAAAAGTCACTGCTCTCTGTCACACAGTAAGTGTTTAAGAGAAGTTACTGCTCTGTGTCATGCTGGAAATGCTTAACAGACATCACTGCTCTCTGTCACACAGTAAGTGCTTAACAGAAGTTGCTGCTGTGTGTCACACAATAAGTGCTTAAGAGAAGTTGCTGCTCTCTATCACACAGTAAGTGTTTAACAGAAGTTACTGCTCTGTGTCATGCTTTAAATGCTTGACAGAAATCACTGCTCTCTGTCACACAGTAAGTGCTTAACAGAAGTTTCTGCTCTGTGTCAATAAGTGCTTAATAGAAGTTACTGCTGTATATCATCCTATAATGTGTAACAGAAATTACTCCTGTGTGAATATGTAATGTAGGTTTTTAAACAGGGTTAATATTTTTTCATTTTATTTCAGATATGTTATGAATATTTTGTTATAGGTTGTGAGCTGTGTGAATGGCTACATATGTGTGGTGGCACTGTGCTGGAAACCAAAACGTTCAAGACTATTTATGTATGCTTCTTGTTTCATATGGATTCTGGTGGCTTGCTATCTGGCCAACTTGGCATATTCTTTCCAGGTATGCAACACAGTTTGGAACAAAATTTCATATTTAATGGGTTTAATGCATTTCTGGAAAACATGACTGAAAGTAAAATGTTTCTTCTAAAACTTAAATTATATGAATGTGCCACATTGGGTATCCTGCCAGGTTTTTGTTGTTTTCATCTGTTCTCCCAGGCAAAGGCTGGGATTACCTCAATTCATGCCATGAGAGCTAGCTTTCTTTTTACCAAACAGTAAGTACTGAACTAAGGTTTGCAACTACATACTTTTCAGTCAGCTATTTCCCTTTTGTCCCTCCCCTCCCTCCAATCTTTCATTTGTTTGTTTCTTTTCTTGTTCAATCCTCTCCATGTTTGGAAGTAGAAGGTCTATATACTTTCTTTCAAACAAAATTCCTAAGTGAAGGATTTTCAGTTTCTTTTATCGCATTATTAATTCTAACTGGTGCTGTGAAGTAATGTGTTTTGTATTTTTATGGTTATACTAACCACCTCTGTCAGGAATGAGGCAATATTCTTTGAGATCTGGTCACCCATTGTGGATGGATACATTGTCTTAGGGAACCCACTGCATCACCTATCCACTTGATACCATGAAGCAGCATCCTTCTTGAGAAGGTAATGGCCCCTTACATAGTCAAGAAATTTCCCATATTTTATGCAACTTGAAGATTCATTACCATGTTTGCAAGAGCCTGCCCCTTGTTTCTGTCCTGAGCCAGCTCAATCCAGTTCTTGCCCTCCCATCTTATTTCTTTAAGATCCATTTTGATACTGTCCTCCCATCTATGCCTAGTTCTTCCAAGTGGCCTCTTTTGTTCAGGTATCCCCACTGAAACTTTGTATGTGCCTCTTGTCTGCCCTGTATGTGGATGAATGCTATCATGTCTCTGTAATACTAATGTCATAAGAGCATGCGTCTTTATACCCCATAGTTCCTGCACACATTCACAGTGCATTTCTTATGCATAGGAGTACCTATTTTAATGTACGAGATTCACATTTTCTTTTGAGGGTCTTCACATGCTGCATGTGCGGAATTCAAAACACAGGACTTGCATATGCATCCAACAGTGGTGTAGTCCTTGGACTTGCTATGGCAAGTTATATCTGACTGCACCATGTGTATGATGAAAGTGTGTTGTCCCTTGCTGGTCCCATGTTTTCTCAGTGATTTTGCTGTGATCAGACCCTTGTGGTTGTCAATAATTAAGCAGTGGCTAATGTTTTAATTTAGTGTTTTGTTTTTAATTTGCAGGTGGCAGTTTTCTTTTTCATCCAAGCAATGTTTTTGGCAGGTTTTGTGGTGGAAGTATGGCACATTCATGAGAAGAGGAAGGCTTCTGGTAGTATTATTTAATTGATTACTTGAACACATGCTTTTATTTATTTTATAAGAGCTTTTTAACTTCTGGAGAAGCAAGCTTTTATTGGAATAGAGATGTGAGTGTCCCATTTTGTGGTCAGAAATAACAATCGCTAATGTATGAAATTAGTGAAGTGTATTGTATTTGTGGATGGATGAGTGTTGGTGACAGTAATATTAAAACCAATTTAGGAACAGTACGTCTGTTTAATTTCTTTTAAGGACAGTTTGTCTAATTTTAAGTCATATTTTAATAATTACCTGAACTGCAGAATTGGTTATTTTGTGGCAGTTTGGTGTTTTCACAGCAGTGACAATGAAGACTCATACCATGAAGATGGAGGCAGCAGTTTCCTCCAAAATGTCAGTAAATTTTTACCAGACTACATGGTATCATAGCTCAGAAGGCATTAATCCTCATGCTTTATTTACCTGAATGCAAGACTCTAATCTAAGACAACCCCTCAAACAACTGTCTGCCAAGGGAAAACATATTTATCCAAACCTAAGGTGACCCCCCGAAAAAAAGTCCGCTTAGAAAAAATATTTTACTGTTAATTTCTTACACTTACTTACATACTACTTACTTACTTAATTACACATTTACTCACTCACTCACTCACTCACTCCATGGAGTGGAGTTCTTTTTGAAAAGCTAACTGTTTCTCAGCTAGTCAAGAAATTCCCTGCACTTTATGGAACTCAAAGGTTCATTACCACATTTATAAGTGCCTGCCATATGTCCCTATCCTCAGCCAGATACACTTCATACACAAAGCATGTCATATTCTATCTACCTTTACCAATCAGTGTCATTGTCTCCATCACTCACAGTTGGTGCCTTTATCTTCCTCACACTCACTCCTAACATTCCTATCCTCTTCACTGTAATTCCACAATGTATCATTATCAGTCCCATCCACTGCTCTGGATATACATAACTTCCTACAACCCTTCATTGTCCTTACTGGTGAGATGTGCTGCCATGCCCTTATGATCCACATTGGTAAAATACTGCGTTTATATTTCTTTGTTTGTAAACATACTTGAACCCATGCTGGTTCACAGTTTTTCTCCACAGATGGTGTTTGTGGCATTAAGAATTGTAAATTCATGTGTTCTGGTTTCTTGTGTTGTGTCTATGGTCTGGTCAGTCTGAGTTCATGGCTCTTTTTATTGTTTTTAGTTTGTAGATAGGTCCAGGTTTTATTTTCAAGCCTTATAGTTAATTCTTAATTTTTCAATAGCCATTTTCCTGTTACTACCCTTGGACAAGATTTGTTAGGTGCATATCTTAACAAGTTACTGGTTCTGTGGTGCCAAGTGATTGAGAATAACTCAATGAAAGGGTCCACCAGGTTAGGTGCTCTTTGCCTGAAAACAGAACCAGAGCTGGCTTCTGAAATGCTGAGCATCTTTAAAAAATTATAGGATTGACAAAGCTCCAAACAAGAAGATTGTGTCAGTTAACTTCAATTGTTCTGTTTTCTCTCTTTTAGATTTCTTGACTGTTGAAGATGGGAATGATAGGGTGTCCCAAAATGTCGGTACAGAATTACCATTCTATGCTGTATAGTACCTCAGAAGATCACATATCTCACATGATGATTTGGCGATGCAGTTTCGGTTTGGTTCCACATGGTCTGATTCTGAGCTATGTGGTTTGGTGCGGTCTGGTTCAGGACTTCATGTGCGAATTTAAGACAACTTCACTATTTAAGTGCCAATTTTAAGGAAAATCCCTTGTCTTGCATTCAAGTAAATACAGTAGTTCTTTGGTGTTTTAATATACCGTATATTCTCGAATCTAATCCGCACTAGTTTTTGCCAATTTCTTAAATGAGAAAAAGTTAGTTCGGGGCTCTAATCTGCACCTTTCCATCAACCGCCCCTTGCCTACAAGGCAGACTGATTGAATAATATTGGATGTTACCAGTGCTTTAACCGTTATCCGACTAACACACTGTCGTGTCTGGCGACTTTAATCTCGCCAAGCGACCACTTATTCCCAGCTATGGTTTTAAAAGGCAGGGTGCGTGTGTGTATGGACCTT
>Ga0136643_10009170_pt1 | contig 14536 bp, 9 predicted proteins | sample TergutLab28metaG_FD_96883 | JGI IMG/M metagenome (GOLD analysis project Ga0136643, IMG submission 96883) | Labiotermes labralis P1 segment gut microbial communities from Petit-Saut dam, French Guiana - Lab288 P1 (version 3) (version 3) | ecosystem: Host-associated > Arthropoda: Insects >... | reverse complement strand
TGGTGTCACTGGAATTTTTCATTGACATAATCCTTCCGATCGCACTATAGCCCTGGGGTCGACTCAGCCTCTAACAGAAATGAGTACCAGGAATATTTCCTACGGGTAAAAAGCAGCTGGTGCGTAAGGCTGACAACCTTACCACCATTCTGGGCCATTGTCATGTACTCTGGGAACCTTAACTCCCTGGAACCCTCTGGGCCACTCCAGGCCTGTAATGGAACTGATTTACCTTTTAACAGATTTTTTTAACAAATCCCACTCATTAAACATCATGAAGATTTATTCAGTGGGAACCTATCTGTGCCATGCAGAGAGACAGACGGATAAACACACAGGCATGACAAAGTTCACAGTCACGTTTCACAATTTTGCTAATGTGCCCAAAATATGATTTTCAGAGCACTAACTGCGCACTCCTGTGACATGTGATCAGTCCAGACGTTCAGTTTTACATACAATCCACATAGTCCATCATAAATATAAGCCAAAATTTAAAGACTTATGGGTATTCATTTCCTCTCAAGCTTCAAAACATTATAATTACCTCAAATTACCTACAAAAATATTTGTTTGCATTTCACTTATACAGAATAATGCTAAGAACCAATTAACTTTATGGATAAGAGTCCTTCTTCAGGGAGGAAAAAATTTGGTATGTAAGTGCTTAAGATTAACTTTAACAGTAATCTCCCACCCACATCTAGGTCTTCTTAGTGGCTGTTTTCCTTGAAATTTCCCCACCAAAGCTCTGTATGCATTTCACTTCTTTCATAAATGCCATATGCCCTGCCCATCTCATCCTCCTTGATTTGGTCTGTCAAAAAATATTTATACAAAACATAAAGCTGTTCATTACACAATTCCCATGAAACTCCTGTTACTTCCCCTAACCCCTGCCGAATATCTTCCTCATTACTAGGTTCTCAAATGCCCGCAGCCAATATTCTTCTCTTTAAAGTGAGGCCCAATTACACCTCCATATAAAATGATTTGCAAAATTATGGTTCAGTATGTTCTAATTTTTATGTTTTTTTTTATACCAGATGGAAAGATAAAATATTCTGAGCTTAAAGGATGCCCTTTATTTGACCTACCCTTAATTCCTTCATACATGTGATATTTGTAAATGTCATATCCAAATGTTCAAACTTAACCACATTTTCAAAACATTTATTACTCTGACTAGCTTTACATATGAAAAGGAGCAAACCAACTCCAAAACCCCCAGCATATGTTTTTATTTCCAACAAATATGACTCACACATGAACATTTGTGCAATCTGTTTTGGCATGACTTAATCTAATACACACATTTTTGTTGCTGCATTCAACTCATCTGAATATTAAGACTACAGTCTTCTGGAATATAACATCATTGAAAGCACCAGGTAACCACCAGTGTTTTGGATAAACCACCTACTTCCGTCTTCATTTTAGAAAAGTGAGTCAGTATTCCTCAATGAAGACAGCACACATTCACTACCATGGCACCTCAAATTTCATACTCACCTCAACGCATTTCCTCTTGAGTGGTTCCTTGTCCTCTATTCCACTGCAGCCATCACTTTCAACATCTTCCTCCTCCTCCTCCTCCCCATCATTATCATCATCATCCCCATCACTTATATAATCTTCCTTATCATCATCCCCATCCAACTCTTCCAAATTATCCAATTCTGTACCTTCACTTCCTTCATTGCCATCAACATCATCAAAATTATTTTCTTTTGACATTGTAAACTGTTAACATAATGCAATACACACAACAATCAAATTCAATACAAAAGCAGTAGATATTACATCATACTTTGTGACTATTCACATTGCTAGAAACCCTTATCCAGAATGGTTTGAACTGTGTATGACACCAAGAGTACTGAAGAGAGCCACAAAAATGCATATTATATTTACATTACCATTTTCATTAAAATCAACTGTTTTGGGTAATGCAATAATAGTATTCTGTGGTGCCATGGTGCCAGCAAATGAAGATTTCTAAAAAGTTACAACTTAAAATATAACTATGTAGGGTCTCTATTCTACATTTATGCAAAATTTTGTTGCACAGTACTGAAATTCTAACCAAAGCACCAACATAACATAATCTAATGACAACAAATTCACCTAAACAAAATTTCACCCAAACCAATTGTGTTCAAATTATTTCAGGACAAACAACCATACTTCACCCTCTGGTCCATTCACAGCTACATTTTACATAAACATCCCAGTACTCTACCTCTACTTTACACGTGGGTACTTAAGTGCATGTTTATAATCTGAATGAATGGTTCGCTATAAATTACAGCTATGAAATCACCTTTTTATTTTGTTTCATGTTGAATCCTAGATCCTCCTCAACTTTCTTATCGCACCTTCAAGCAATTACAAATTATTTTAGTCACAAAAGTACTGGCAATCGTAACACATATATCACATACCCCTCCATCCTGTTTACCGCCATATTTGCTCGGATTTGCCCACAGATCATGTAAATCCGGCGCTGCCGATCACAGGTTACAACACACGTTGCCAACTGTTGCAGATTAACTGATCTGTGCAACACGCTAGAAAATGAACTACACCGCCATCTGCGATGGGGACCTCCGAGTCGACAGCCTGTCCCCTGATGATAACTTATGGAACTATTAAGCACCTTGCTAAAGCAAGCTACAATACCACAACTTCCCAACCACTAGATGATCTGTGCTCTCCTCCGCCCCTACTAACCGCCCACAAAACAAATGCACTAAAAACTATAACGGACGCCAAAATTGTATCATTCATTAGAAACTATGTACATTTATTGCGCAATAAATATACCTTATTTTAGATTATAACCATCATGATGGTAACAACCTACACGGGACCATTCATGATTCATGAATCACACGACAGAGCGCAACTCAGACTTTCGTTCAACTAGCCAGAGCAGTATATGCTAGCGTGTTTTACGTTTGTTTCCAGCATTCTACAGATAGGACATAATATATACATATTCTATGTCTGGGCTGGCCAACATGCTGCCCATGGGTCGCATGCAACCCTCAAGGAAATTATTTTCAGGCTCCATCACCTGAATATTTTCAATAATATGACTTAACATACTAACAAACAAACGTAATGTAATGAGGTCTAGGGAACATAATATGGCAACTTAATTTCCAGAGAAAATGTTTAGAATTGATAACTTATCACTCTCAAGACAGGATAGTGGAAACCAATTTTTCTTTATGCTTTCCAATATATCTATCTAGACACAAAGGCAGCCCTCGGGCGACACTTTACGAATTGTGGCCCTTCAGTGGATTGAAGTTGCCCAGCCTTATTCTACATATTTGCTGCTAGACCACCTCCTTATTGAATGCGTTTTTAAAATGGTTTTTTCAATGGCCCTGATGCCATCAGGCTTATTTAATGTTGAGTTTTTGGTTACCATAACTTTTGAATGGAAAAACTCTTCATCCTAATGGTCAAAAAGCTCATGTGATGTAACCTGCGCACTAAACAGGAATGAATACACAAATACGGCCTGTACAAGGGTGCACTTTACCTTTTTTACTTTGCCAGAAGCACCTTGTTTATTCATTTTTGGATATGTGGACAGCCACATGCCCTCCGTGAAGTCCAGACAACAGAAAATCATGGGAACATTATGCATACTGGAGGTAATCAAGGCTGCAACTTCTGTACTTGGCAATATTTTCTTTGAAAGTTGATCTATCAAGATTTCCAAGGTTTCGGCTTGGTGGACTAAAGATATTGTGTGTTATACCATTCAGTGTGGTTAGTGGGATCACCAGAAGTAATGGTAATTACACTGCAAGATATGATGTTCCCAGTGTTCCACATCTTCTAGGGTGGCAGCAGTCTTGTCCCACAACATGTAGTCACCATTTCAGAGTGTCCTGCCATTGTCATTAGAATCCAGCAGTTGAAAGTAGTGCCAGGGGACATGTGCGTACATTATACAGCTGTGGCTATGGAGTAGACACCCAGTGAGAGTGGCTGCACTGTACACCAGGAAGAACCACAGGAATGATGGTGAGGAACATCTAGGACCCAGCTCAAAATTGTATGAGCCAAAAGGGTGACATGAATCAAGTTCCATTCTTAAGGCCCACAAATATTAGCCACCTCCCACACACACAGTTTAGATGCACAGGATCTGAGCACCCCTGCCACTAATACCCTCTCAGCTATCTTAAATGCCTAAAAACATTTGGCTCAAATTGTTTAAGTCTCCAATATCAAATTACATGAAAATCAATCCCATGGAAGCAAAGTTGATACAAGCAAAAATTTCATGCTAAGTAGTCTTACCTCCTCAAACACAGCACAGATATGGTCATTATGCTTACCACGTGAATCTGTGTAACGAATATGCGCGTGCACGCACATGTGTGTGTACCACTTGAATTTGGAAAGAATTGCCTTCCATCCTTTTCTTAAACAGGGGTGAGCAGTGCAAGAGGTTGGATTCAAAGTGGGAAACCCTCTCATATACAGGGCGGTTCATAATGTACTCCAGGATTACATAAATTTATTATAGGAAAACCGTAGGACACGTATTTACGAAACCTGTACAGACAGAAGGAACAATCCAAAAACTTTTTTCCCAGTAAGTTGTTTTTCATCATAGTTCACATTTCTGCTGCTAGGCAATGCAAGTGTATGTAGTGAGAAAATGGCCACTCCAGGGGAGAAGTCAAAACGACTTGAAATATCACATGAGTAAGTCTGTGGTTACTCTGCAACGTGCATTTCGTGCAAAGTATTCGTCCCACCATTGCCACATGACCTCACTGACCTAAAGGCATGGATCATTGCAGCAGTGAAGAATACTGAAGCACCCATGCTGGCGAGTGTGTGGCAAGAACTTGAATATTGTATCGATGTGTGCCATTGTCACCCATCGTGCACACAATGAACACCTCTAGTTGTCAAAAAAAAACTTTTTCAGTTTTCCTGTGGCTGTGAACAATTCCATTAAGGTAGGTCCTTTGGTTTTCTTGTTATAAACATTTGTAATCATGGAGAACATTATGAAACACCCTCAATTTTTACTCATGCATATGAGGACAATTTAAAGGTGGTTTTGTGTGTTGTGCAATGTATTATGTGTGATGCACATCATAATACATTTATATATTGAAACTACAACTGTTCACAGTTTGATTATTTTTCTGTACCTTACCAATAATAAATGAACACAGGTGTTGGTTTATAGTTAAAAAAATGTACTAAGTGATCATCTTATTTACTTCTGTAATGTGATAAATAGTGTGCACATTATCACCTATAACTACATTCAAATTTACATTAAAAAAGGGGACATATACATTATTTATGTACCACACATAACAATTACAATTTACAGTAAGAAGTGCTAGATTAACATACTTCATATCAATCATGGCAAGTTGCAGTTGCACAATACTACCTGAAACAAATACTGTTTTCATTTCTAGACAAAAGTTAAATGACCTTTCTAGGAAACAAAACATTTAACAGAAGTATAAACATAAATTATTCTGTCACCGTACACTGATATGGCTTGTATGTACATGTACATTGTGCAGTACCTTCAGTTTCATATACTTCACAGACAACAACACAGTCTATAATCTTCCACACATACGGAAACAACTTGGCATTTCTAGCGCCAAACAACTAATCTTTGGTAATGGGAAAGCTACAAAATACACACAGAATAATAATACTAAAGCAGCTCAGTGCTCCCTTTCTATACAGTTGGTGACTGCATTAAAGACAGCAATGGCCATAACCATTTTGAACTGTATCTTCTACAGTAATACATACAAAGAAATGCAAATCAGTACAAAACAGAGTGCAGAAAGTAACAAATATCATACTTGATTTAAAACGATGAACTGCTACAAAGTAAAGATATGACCGGTAAATGTAATGTGAATATTACCACACTTATCTGTAATCCAATTCTCTCTAAAAGAATTTTTTTATACCACCAGACAATTGTATTTTGACTACAGAATACTGAATGCCACCAGCTTTCTTTTCGATAAATGCAAACAAACATTACAGAGTTGACCACCATCTCAAACAGTTAACTGCCAGATTGCTGTAACCACATGAGAAAATACCAGCCAAATATTGTGTCCACATAATGTGATAATAAGACAACTGTTCAAGCCTTTTCCAATTTATAACTAAACTGTGTAAATAATCCTGTGTGGTATGAAGTTCAAATCTCTGGCCACAGTTACATCAAGGCGGTGTATTTATTAATACAGGCATTTCCAAGGTTTCCAAATTGTGTGACTGATGTATGTGATAATTTGTGTATTTTTGTCTAATATTTAGCTAGACAATACAGTGATGTGTATCATGACTAACCATGCAAGGAGTGTGCACTACATCTGCATAGCAGACAGGTAATACTATCAGTTACGTTAAAAGATTCACCACTTCCCTCCCTACTTCGAAACAAGAAGCAGAATGCCATTCAACAGCTGTTGAAAAATGGGTGCAATAAAGTAGCACTGTCTGGTTGCTATATGCTGTACAGCTGAAAGTACAGCTGCAGAAAAATACTGTGCCCAGTTATGATTCTGTTAATTTTCAGCCAATGAGTGAAGTCAATCTCACAGACACCATCCACCACAGACATATGTTCGTTAACCCAAACGACCAGCCAGTAGGTACCGAGTTGGACATTTTAATGAAATTGGATACATGGTGTTGATTATTGTAGCTTCACAGTACTGATAACTAATGTGGCAAAAGCACAATATCCTCATGGTTCAAAAAGATGTGGCATTATTTTGGCAAAATGAACTAAAACATTACAACATTTCTGGACTTCTTCTATTATTCCACATCTCACAGGTTTCTTCCATGAAGTTTTCTTCTGTAAATAATCAAAGTCTTGAAAACAAACATTAAAACTTAATAATTGCACTCTAGTCACACAGGAGGATACTCAACACTCTATATGTATCTACTGACTGGATGGACATACTGTGTGATACCAAAATGTCAGCTTTAGGTGGCCATCAATGGGACATACAAGTTCACAGTACATTGCATTGGATTCCATCAGACATGCTCTGTTGTACAGACAGATACGACTAACAGGACTGCAGACTGGGCATCTCAACATGATGAACTCTTCAGTTCACTCAGTTCTGCCAACAGACGAGCCCCATTCTTTCCTTGCTGTAATGCGTATCGGTCCTTCAGGGTGGTCAAAGCTGACATGAGACGATTATTTGCAGCATCTAATGCAGCGATCTTATGTTCTTGTGCCTCTATGACCCTCTGCTTGTGCGATAATGCATCAGACATCTTTTGCTGTTCACGGCGAAGCTCTTCCTCAACAGAGATTAACCTAAAATTCAATCCATCAAGTGACTTACTTCAAACCTCACCTAATTTACATATAGCATGACTGCACATGGTATAATCCAAGATGGATAATACTTTACCAAGGTGTTCTTTACTGTCAGAATGCCATACAATGTCACTGTACATGCATAAATGCTCACAGTAAAAGTACGACCTTCTTTGCACAGATGTTCACGAAACTCATGAATGCAGATCTCTTACACCACACTGCACAATAAATACGGAAAGTAAGACGTACGGTCATTTATGCCCTTAAGTAATGTAGGCTTCCATAAAGATGTTTTCCATCAAACATTCTGACCGAAATAACAGATGCTCCTAAGGAAGGCATGGCTTCCATTGAGCCAATATCCACAAAACAACTGTTTTCAAGGAACCTCTATATACAACCTTCACTCTCATTTCTCTTCAGTCATCTCCTTCCTATTCTTAACCACACCACTACATCTATGTTTGAGGGAAGGGAGAAGGAAACAGGGTAGGTAAGGTGGAAAACAAAGAGGAAGACAGAATAAGCAAGAGGGCGCCAATATGGGAGATCAAGTTGACCATGGGTCAAGGAAACAAAGACAGAGGCCAGACTCAAAGAAAACAATGAGAGCATGTGGGTGCACACAATACAACAAGCCAGGGACTATAAGATGACAGGAGCAGAGGACAAGGTTTGCTGGAGTGGAACAGGAAAAGCAGGCAGGGTGCTGAACAGTGTATCAGGGCAAGGGAAGAAGGAAGAACCGACCGTGAAGGATTGGGGCCAGGAATAGGATTATGGAGTAGAGATATATGCAAGGGAGTTGTGAAGTATTCAGAAAGTAATGTTTCAAAACAATATTATTTTAGTCTATACGGCAGAATAATTTTTTCACAAAACTGCCCTCGAAATCAACACACCTATCCCACCAGGCCACAAGTTCCTGTATGCACAACAAGCAGTATAATCAACATCCCTTCTGGATACTTTCTGATTCGTCCACATAGTACTCCTGGTGAGGGAAAGAGGACTGCAACAGATTACAGGGTAGCTGAGGTCCCTAACAACACAGCTGAGTTGACATGGTGTGACTGCCGCTAGGCTCACCACTACATGTACTTTCTTGAATGTGTATTCAAAGCTTGTCACTGTCAACGTTCTGGATATAGTTACAGACTGCTCCGTGGTGTGTGCATGGTGAGTGCCCTCTCAACAGCCTGGTTCTCCACCCTTGCATCAACAGCTGACAATTAATGCAGTCACTATTGTCTGGACACAGGAAAGGTGGTTCTGAAAGAGTAGGAAGTTACGACGAGAAAGAGAAAACAGTGTGAGGAACAGGAACTAGTCAGACAATCTCCAGGGTAGAGGCATAACACAGCAGGCGACAGAGGATGGGTGTATGGACAGTGTAGGTCAGGAAGGTGGAGTCAGGATTACAGCACACTGCAGGCAATCTTGCAGAGAGAGAACACATTATAAAGAAAAGTAACATGTGATTAGGGACATCTACAACAGATGGTTGATGTAAGAAACACCAAGGAAATATACCAAGCCAACTTACACAAAAAATGACCAAAAGGAAATACCCAAGGCCAGATGGAAAGCAGAGACTAAGGAAGATGGGAATTGTTAATTGGAGACAAGTAGCACTGAACAGCGAGCAACTAAAGACACTTATCCTTCTTGGACAGTGGTGCCACAGAACAGAGGAGGAGGATGTGTGGTTAGAGGAACGGGGAGTAGTGGGCACACGAAATGAGTCAGGAGGAGGCCAGTAACTGGAGTATGAGGAAGGAGAGTAGTCAGAAGGATCTGAGGTTACCCAGAGGTTCACTTGCAACAGTATTACATTCGAGAGAGTCATGTCTCAGTTTGGGCTGGCGGAAGTCAATGGTGAAGGATGGAAATAGGCTAGAGAGACCAAAATGATGGATGGAAGTAGCTGCCTTTACAGTACATTTCAGTAGGGTTCAAGGATATGATGGAAGGTAGAGGGGTGGGGGTACCAGAGCTGTATTAATACCACAAATACTGACCTGGCAATGATGTTCTTCATGTTTGTATCTCCCTGGCCAGGAGATGGCGGGTCCCTCAGATCATGTGTTGAATCCTGCTCACTGGAATCAATATCTGGCGAGTCTGTGCCTGATCCTCGCTGCTGTCGGTCATGCTGCTTTTCTGCCTGTTCCAACTTCAGTTTCAGATGTTCTACATCCTTTTGCAGTCGTTCAATTTCTTGCTCATACTGTAACAAAAGAAGGTTTTTTCCCTCTTATGTTTGCCTCAATATACACACCCACCAACTCTGTAACATTAAAAATTAGCTAACAAGATTATGAAATTGATGGTGCCTATTTTTTTATGATTACCATACAAGTCCCTCTATTAAAAAAAAAAAAAATTCACTGTACAACAGCAAGCTTAGTTTGTTCTTCAGAAAATACAAAATAATGTCCAGCTAACACAGGCTATCACCTTCTTCAATTTATCTAACTCATATTTATGGACATCGAGGGACCGCGGTGGCACAGTGGTTAAGGTGCTGTGCTACAAATCGGAAGGTCGCTGGTTCGATCCCAGCTGGTGTCAGTGGATTTTTCATTGACATATAATCCCTCCGATCGCACCATGGCCCTGGGGTCGACTCAGCCTCTAACAGAAATGAGTACCAGGAGTATTTCCTGGGGGTAAAGGGGACCAGTGCGTAAGGCTGACAACCTACCACCACCCTGCACCGTTGTCATGAAATCTGGGAACCTTAATTTCCTGGAACCCTCTGGTCCTATCTATTTATGGACATCATGTGTACAATCATCTTTCAGAATAGGACTACAGCAAAGAAACAGGTTTTAAATATGTGAATTTTACAAGTGGCAGTTTTCTATTGCCATTATCAAGAGCAAGAAAAAATGTGTTACTGAACAGCCACACTGATAACTCTGCTTGTCCTCATTCAGAACATGCATTAACAAACGTGGCAAAAGCCTGCTGGTACAGGTGCAAAGCCATATATGCTACCTGTGACAGCAACCATGAATTCTTTATTCCTGAACAGTTCTCAGTTAGACTTGAAAAAGCAGGGTTAATGAGATATGACGATGAAGAAGAGAAGCAGGAGGAAGAGGGGAGGAGGAGGGAGGAGAAGAGGAAGAAGGAAGAGGAGAAGAAGAGATAAGGAGAAGGGGAGAGGAGGAGGAGCAAGATGGAGGAAGAACAGAAGTTAAGTACCTGCTCAATATTCCTGGGGCTTCGAACTTTACTGCGCTGCTCATGACAGCTATAGTCATCTGACGAGTCTGACAGGTCTCGAGTAGAGTCGAGAGATAGCCGCCGCCTAAGTTTTGCGCAGCATGCAGAAACAGGCTGATCTGAAAACAAGAAGTGTCCACATGCATACATTAATTAAGGCGAAAACAGCACTTTACAAAATTCAACATTAAAGTCTATTATTTCCGTTACTTGATAGTGTTTAAGTGAAATCACAGGAAATGAAGCTGCTAATGGAGGCATATGGCCTAAGCCACAACTAGGGCAACAGAAACGTTGAGCTGGCTGGGTGTATGATCAGTGTAATGAGACAGAAATACTTAATGCATAAATTCAAATGCAGATGTGTATGGCAATAACGTTTGAACACCTGATACACTTTGGGGTATCAGATGGCTTAAGATTCAGTGATGCTGAGTCTACTCCAGTAGTTAACATGACTCAATAATCAGAAAACTCAAAGGCAACAGTGTATTTGGAAGACCTATGGAAAAATGAGAGATATTACTGAAACTGATCCTACAGCATTGTTTCAAAGATGTGGACTGAATTTATCTGGTTCAGGATGGGGGTCACAGGCAAAGCTTACAAGAACATGGTAATGAACCAATTTAATTCCTCAAAGGTCAGCAACTTACCCACAGCAGAGTTGGTTACCTAAATAAATTATTGCTCAAACAGTAAACCCCATTTCAATGTAACACAGGTTTGATTATATCACACTCAGTGAAAATAAATCTGCTACATTTGATTCCACCTGTATCTGATTAGAATGACAGTTTCCATAAGTCAGATGCTCTATCACAAATCGGCAATTACCTGGATTGTTGGAACATGTATGAAGGTGTGTTTGTAAAACGGCAGTAGCCTGACCATTTGTGCTACGCCAGTTGCTCCTCTGGGCACACTGTGGGTTTGTACGTGGAGCTCGTGATCCTGGTGAGAACTTGTGAACCAGTGGAGGTGTGGGCGTCGAAGGTGAAGGAGATGCATCCACTACACCCGCCCTTTCCAACGTTCCACCACCACCATTTTCCTCTGAAGATGAACTGCAAGAATGACGCCGACGAGTATGGCGATGTCCATTCAGGGCTGCCATCTGTTGTTGCAATTCCATGTGATATACTGGATTGGTGAAAGCCAGTGGGGCTGATGCTATTACGCTGATATTATTGTTGTTATTTACAGCATTGTTTACTTGTGCAGAATTGTTGTTGTTGTTTGCAATGGTAAGATCGACAGGACTTGAGCTCTGACTGTAGGCAAAACTCTGATACCCGGACGAAGCGACATTGGAGAGTTGTGAAATTGATATCTGACTGCCCTTATTGGTATTGTGTTCTGATAGAGCCTCATCATCTGCATACCGCAATAAATCAGACAGCTCATCCAAGTTCCCATTCCCATTTACAGAAGCGATGTTTCCATTTAGACCATTAGCGATGGAAGAAGACCGTCCACTCCGCTGCTGCAGGCTGCCAGGTGGGAGGCAATGAATGCCACACTGGTGTGGAGCCGGGCTGGGGCTGCGATAGGCTGGAGGTGGATCACAGTATTCATCGCCATGACTGGCTGATGTCATCGTCAGTTTGGGCAGGAATGCATTACGAGGCAGCGTTGATGCTCGGGGTACAACTGGTGAACGCGAGATGTGGCCTGAGCTTGTGCCGATCATGGAGCCACTCATCTCACTTGTAGGATGATGATGATGGTGATGATGATGATTAAGATGATTATGGTTATACTGATGTTGCTGTTGTCCGTTGTAAAACTGACCCGGAACATTGCCATTGCAGACTGTGGGGTCATTAAACCTGCAAAGCAAGTTAAGCTGCATTCATATCCTTTTCTTTAAAAGGTACTGCAGTCAACTGTACAATGTTCAACTTCTAACAGTCAAGCAACACGGTACAGCATCTGCTGATGTGCAGTGCAGTCATAATTTGGTATTATGAATGCACATTCTGTTGAAAGTAAAATGCTGAATAAAATAATCTGCATTACATTAAGCATACTTATTAGTGCTAACAACTTAAATTTTGAAAAATGTTTCACCCTTGTATATACTTAATGAGGCTTTTTCTAAAACACATTTCTGCCTTTCAATAATTATGGATGAAATTAAACCTAAATTAATTACTAATTAACTTCAGTAGTGTGTCAATACTAAATTCTGAAACAACCTTTTCTTCCAGAATGAAGCCGATCAAAACCAGATCAAATATCATGTGCAATTCAGCGCTGTGCTGTGGATGTTTGAGTTATGAAGACTCATGTCCACATCAGATCCCCCAAACATAAATCTTCCATGCCACCACTACAACCTCTCATGTATTACATATATATATATAACAACCATAAATTTTCAATATTTGTGTATAGTACAATTAATACCTGAAAATGTTCCTCTGCAGGGCCTGCAGTGCTGGTTCCGAATTCCTGTTGCCTGAATCACACTGTGCCGGTGACGGTACAGTGCCAGGCAATGGAGGTGAACTATGCTGACGGATCAATCCTGCCGGCTGACTCTGTGCCAGTCTCACTCTGTCAAGGGCCCGTGTGAGCCGCTGGAATTCTCCATTATGCCCAGGTCCAAGTTTGCCCACACATTCATACAGCAGAGAAGCCAAGAGACTTAACTGCTTCCCTAGATCAATGTAGCCATCAAATTCTAGGCAGTGTGGAGATGGGAAGTCACGCTGTACACGTGTCTACAAACACAAACACAACTTCAACTGTACTGTTTATCACTGTAGAGGTGTACTGGTTATTTTTGTCACCAGATAAGTACACCAGTTGGTTACAATCCAGCAGTACTTGTGTGCAGGCTTCAAATCATTACATAAAGTGAAGGTGGGTGGGTACCTTATTACACACTAGTACAGTGTTTTATGTTGTTTGTATGGAAATTACACAATAAAAAAACCAGGATTAAACTAAAAACTGTGTACAATTTCTCAGTTTGTCACTGAATTAAAGACAGGTTTCTCTCAATCCTTGGAATATACCTTGTGGTCACAATTTCCACAGACACAAATTATGCCAACACATGTAACCAAATATGTACATCTAGTAAAAATACTCTTTGTTTAACAAACATAAAAGATATGACAACAAAAAAAATCTTTTGAATGCATTGAATCACAAAAACCTGCACTTCATTACCACGATCCAAATGTCTGTCCGTTCAGGTAATAATTCAGTCTTGAAATACAGCTGCAGAGGGGTGATAAAATTACCACACTTGCCTTGGATAAAAAATATGGTCTTATTTTATTTCTCTGGTACCTAACAAATGTAGGCTTCTCTTAAATAACATTTAAGAACATATCACCTAGTCAGCATGCTTACATTATCAACACAATTATTAAAGCAACAGTTCAAAAGTAAGCTGTATTGAATAAGATAATTCTCCACATAATCAATTAAGCTCTTGTCTTATGCTGAAAACTTTTTATTTGTTGGGGTCACATTAGATGAGCTCTTCTTGGGTGGGGACAAATTAATAAACATCAACTTTAGCCATTGCACCGTACATGTTCACTTCCATACATGGTACTTAGAAACTTACTGCACCACCAAGCAGACATATCCACGACTTCAGATACAATTTTAAGACTGCTCTAGTGGACAGAGGGAGGAACATCATACATATACAATTAGTATGGCAATATATGTGCGTGGCACTTACTGTCAAACACAACTATTTTATTGGCTAATTATTGGAAGGTTTACAACTACATGTTTCGGCCCTATTCCTGGGCCATCATCAGGTTGTAACACGAACCTAGAGTAGGCTATATTACATGCTACTTATTGGTAATGGGTGTTTTGGAGAGCTCTCCCTATTACTGTGTGTTATCATGGTATGTGTATTTTTTCTCATTCTATATATAATAATAC
>Ga0136643_10009167_pt1 | contig 14538 bp, 11 predicted proteins | sample TergutLab28metaG_FD_96883 | JGI IMG/M metagenome (GOLD analysis project Ga0136643, IMG submission 96883) | Labiotermes labralis P1 segment gut microbial communities from Petit-Saut dam, French Guiana - Lab288 P1 (version 3) (version 3) | ecosystem: Host-associated > Arthropoda: Insects >... | reverse complement strand
GTATTTATTTCTTTGATTGTACTTTAATGATATTCTCAGTAATTCATCCGACATAGAATCGATACTTCAGACGATATATAATGTCAAATATAATGTTAGGACTATCAAATTTGGTTAATTGGGTCAGATTAAGCAAAATAGGCCATAACCTATTTCAAGGTCTTATGGAACAATAATATCTCCTACAGCATGCAGACCAATTACCCTATAAACAATCACTGTTTGTTCATATAAATACATGAAATCCACAAATACATTCCATTGGAAAAATGGTAAAAGTTAAAGCAGTCCCATTACAGGCCCTAAGGGCTCCAGGAGATTAAGGCTCCCAAATTTCAAGACAAATGACATATGAAAGTGGTAAGGTTGTCAGCCCCACACATTGGCCACCTTTACCCCCAGAAAATATTCCTGGTACTCATTTCTGTTAGAGGCTGAGTCAACCCCAGGGCCATAGTGCAGCCAGTAGGATTATGTCAATGAAAAATTCCAATGACACCAACGGGAATTGAACCCACGACATTCTGGCTTGTAGCAGTGCCTCAACCAACTGCGCCACTGCATGCCCCATAGGAAAAATGGGTATTATGTAATTTTAAACCAAGTGGTACATACAGCTACCACCACCCTTTAAAGTTTTCAATACAGCGAATTATCAACAGAAGAGTCATGGCTTACCTTACCAAAGAAGCGGTCCTCTTTGGGGAGGAAGTGCTGTGGCCAGATGTTATCGAGATACCATTCAAAGCTCTTGCACTTTAGCCTCTCACGGAGTTCAATTCGCGACCTCACACTTTGACGGTCCCGTACCCGAGCTGCAGCTGAAAGATGAGAGGGCGGAAGGCACAGGTAAATTTATCCTTGAGCACGCCATGAAGTTATATGGCGGAGGAAGGAGAACTCAACGCATTCTTAACCTTGGCACTAGATGGAGATGAGTGATCAGATTCATGTTTATGTCTAGCCCCAGGGAAAAGGCCACTGGTACCAATTGGATAGAAGGCAGAACAGGTCCCAGAGCCCATCTGGACGCTTTGGAGAAGAGACAAGTCCCTTACCTGCTGGGAACAAAATCACAGTTCATCGACACGCACCCCGTACCCCAATCCCTATACTGACTGAGCTACCCCAGCTCACCTAAACAGGGAAATAATCTCAGTAACTATGGAAAAATTATTTGCCTGGTGATACAGATTTAGCAGTTATCAATAACTTTTAAGGTGCTGCAATAATTAACCATGCCTTTGACTAATTTCATTATCTAACTGATCTAGAAGTAGATGGGATGGTGTTATTAAGATTACTCTTTAAATATAATGCGTGCAGAAGTGAAATGGATTCATCTGCCTCAGGAAAAGTACCTAGTACCATACAATTCTGAACACTATAATGATATTCAACTTTGAAGGGCTCTACTCCATGGTGTCATATTTCTAATGAATGGCTTTGCCAAACTGAATGTTCAAATTCAGAGGGACATAATACAAACACACACAGTTTTCTAATTTGAAAATAATTCCTGTAAGAAACCACAACATTTGTAACACAGCAGAGTTGCAAGTTGACAGTATTCTTTACACTCTTTGTTCAAGTGCATATAGTTCACAAAAACAGAGCCTAATATCAAAATAGCAGGACTTAAGTACAATGAACACCTTGTATAGGTCACTTTGCCATACCCTTTTTCTGCCTATGTGCCACTGGTGTACCACCTACTGCACTGGTCCAACAGGTATATCGTCACATTTATCTTCACACACATTTACCCATCATTCTGGCTGTGAATTAAAACCCAGCCGTCAGCGCCTGAGTAGCAAGGGAATTAAATTTCTCTTTCTGGAAAATAAAGGCTAAAAACATAACTCTTAAAACAGCAGAATCACGAGGCGTGGAACAGCCAACAAACCTGGGTTGAATTTGAAGTAGAATTCCTTCCAGTCATCCATCCACACAAGCGCAACTCTTGCCAAGTTTGAATAAAGTACTTCACTGACTCCGCCGGGGAAAGTATACGGTGAGGATTTGCGGAACAAGTGGCCAACATGCGAGCACGGTGCAATCTCAACACTGCCTCCACACTGCCACACCTGCAACAGACAGTGTGGTTTTTAGGGTTTCTAGTAAGAACCATTTTCCATTTATTTATAATTTTTCATGTAACAAACATGGAAGAAATGAGAAATGCGTGTAAGGAATTGAAAGAAAAATATGAATGGCATAAGCCTCTTGGAAAACCTGTACGTGCAGATGAAAGAAGGCAACAAATAGCTCTGAACAAAGAAAGTATGAGGATGTGAAGTGGATCAATTTGGCTCTGGTCAGAAAATAATTGCAGGCTGCAATGGAAAAGTGATGAGCTGTCAGATGTGCTCAGAGGCAAACCTTTTCTTAATTGTCTGAATGACTGTCAGGTGCTGAATAATGACTCTCTCCCTTGGACGGAGTTGCAACTAAAAAATGAAGTTGGTACTTATTTTAAATTGTCATGGAGGTCTCTTAGGCAGTTACGAACATTCTGGAGTGACATTTGCATCCACTTCCAGCCTGAAGATGAATCTAGCAGGTTCTTCATGACCTTCGAAACCATTATCAGTTTGTACAATGACTGAGGTGACAGGTTCCTCGAAAGGTTACTGCCCATCCATCAGCTATACCATGTTATGAAACAGAAGGCCACAATCTTAAAATTCACCGCCATGAAAACCTCACATATATCTACTTAGTTAAGTTGATGCACACTGCTAATTCATTGGAAGAAGAATCTTAACAAGGGGAAAATTATTCTGGTCATAGCTTACAAGTTTGTTCTTGTTTATTCAATAACACTCTGACAAAAGAACTGGTCAATTAGCATTTAGCAATAAATCACATAACAATAATTTGTGCCAAAAAGTGAATGACATGATAGAAAGGAGGCTTTACCCTCTGAAATCTAAAGTTCATGTAAAAAATATTTAAAAAATCAATTCCTACTTCACACAAAATGCACTGCCTCTCCATTAAGAATAAACCCGTTTATTGGCATTTATCATCACCACTCCTTCTAAAAACCTAACAAAACACATCCACTGTGTTCCAGAGAGTTAAAATTCTATCCCATGTATATGTTCAAAGGTCTGAGGTAAGCCATGAATAACTTCAGATAGCAACCCTGGCCATTATTTGGAATGGGAATGGCCAAATAAAGAGAACAGAATAAGCATTTATGCTATGTAATTAAAAAGAATTATAATATATTCATCTAACAGAAGGAGGAAGTGGGATGTGTATAATTAAAGGCAAGAAGCAGACATCTTTTACAGAAGCTGACAGTGTCTCACCTGCTCAGGGAATTTCCTTCCTTCTGTGAAACCCAAATGTTCAATGCTACTGCCCTTTTTAATATTATTATTCAATCTGCACACATCTCTCCTTCATATTTCTGGCTAAAATTATGCATATATTCCCATATTCCCCAAGCATGCCACATGTCCAGCTTCTCACTCCCACCTTGATTTAAGCACCTAATAATATACAAAATATACCTAAGTACACCTACACACTGTGACGTCTCCATGACACAGTGTAAGAAGAGATGGAAGTGAAACACAGGGCCAGGTGAGGATTAATGTTCTTGTGAAGCTCAAAAAGGAATCTCTGAATGTGCGTGACAAATTCTGCAAGTGGTCTTACCCGAAATGATAACTCAAGGTTTTCACCACCCCATATCTCCATCTGATCATCATAAGCTCCTAGCTCAAAAAAGTAGTCCTTATCCATCGCGAAGAGGCCGCCGGCCATAGCTGGAGTCCTGAAACACATGAAAGAGTTCAATGTTAAAAGTTCTTAATGTTTAAGGCATTTTTAATTTACTACTGACTCAAATGTTCAGGGCTTTCCTTGATGAAGGTTAAAAAAATTGTCTATTATTACAAAAAAAAATTATCATGGCCTACACAAGTATTTGTCCTTAACTGATACAACTGAGTTCATGTTTAAAGGTCATATTTTTCTAAAATTCCCCTTTGTATTATCCTTTACATTTTGAACCTGTCAATTGTCATTCCGCCACACTGACATATCTATCAACAAGAGGTCATCAGTAACCACATTTCGGGAAACTACTTCTGATCTGGAATCTACCGGGTTCTTGTAAAACTCTCTTACAATGTTACCAATGTCACAACTTAATCTTCTGAAACTTGCCTGAAATATGAACCACACTGCATTCGAACCCACTTGAACTTATCCAAAAGCTCTGGGCTGTACCTGAATGGCTCTGTGATGTCCTGCTGTCTTCTTTTGATTTCGCCACCCCCGAGAGTGTACCACCGAAAATGAAGTTCCCAGTTGAATGCTCCCCAGTGCAGTTCAAAGCTCCGCACATAAGCAAACGTGTCATCATTGATGATGTCAATCACTGGGCACACAACCCGAGTCCTATCCTCAGCAATTCTGGAAATCAAATTTTCGAGCCAGCCTGGAGGTAAAATATAGGAAGTTAGGAAATACATGCATAGTATAACAATTCCAGGGCATTCTGTCACTTCCATTCCATTATAAAGATATCCGTACGCCTTAGGATAAAATTATATCAGGCATAAACTGAGTTCCATCTGCCTCTACAAGTTTTGTGTCTAAAACTTTTTGCTTTGTAAATCAATATCAACATACTGTCATCACACCTACAGAAATGCATACAGCTCTTCATACTTCCTTTGTTTTTACCATTTCCAAACCGAAATTTCAATGAGTTTGCAAATGTCTGTTACATTCCCCATCACAAAATTTTATGAAAATGTTTTCAGCAGTCTTCAACTTCTTACTTCCTACCTACGGTACATTCACAGTGGGCGTCTAGGAAGGTTAGGACCTGCCCTCGTGCCTCCTGGGCTCCCATAAGCCGTGCTCTCACCAAACCCACTCGTCCTTTAGTGCGCAGAACTCGTGTCGGGACTGGAAGCTTAGCAACGTATTCATCAAGAGGCTGCCGTAGAAATGCTGCAACATTTATTTCACCATTAAGAACAGTGAACATTTTATTCATCATTAAGAATGGTGGTATATGATACTCCTTCAGAGTTTGGTAGTAATGCAGTTGACAGAAATCAAAGTGTTCATAACCATTTTCACATAACTTCACTGTTGCTCGCTAGCCAGGTCTGCTTGAAGCAGTAGGCCTACACACTTAATTGATTACAACCTATTTGATAATTATTTTCATACTTCTTACTGCCCAACTTATATGCTTTCCTTGAACGTTTTAATTCAAATTGTAATTCATTTGTTGATTCTCCCCATTCGCACTATACATCCCAACCATTGTGCAATCTGAGATGTGGTACCGACATTTCAGAAGAACATGCTAGATAGAAGTCTGTCTTTACCATGACAAACAAGGAACATGTTCAACTGAAAAGTTCACACGAACAAACCAGACTGCAGATTGTCATTACCAAGCAACATCTCTGTATGACCACCAAGGAAACCCCAAGTCTATTTTGTCATCTTATGTTGTGAGAAAAATATGCCTAGCGACTCTGAAGATAATTTTCTTGTGCTTACAGAGCGTACTTTTAAACTCCAGTCTCATCACAACACCTATCAGGGGAGCTCCATCACTTTAGGAGTCCTGCCTCTGTTTGTAGTTAATAGTACATCATGTCCCATGCAGTTCAACTTGCTGTTTTTCATAGAACAGTCTTGGGCCAATCCCGGTGCGTGTCTAAGGTGTGGGTCTATGGCCGCTCATTTGCTGGAATTGTGGGTTCGAATCCCGCCAGGGGCATGAATGTCTGCTTCTTGTGAGTGCTGTGTGTTGTCAGGTGTCTCTGCATTGGGCTGATCACTCATACAGAGATGTCCTGCTGAGTGTGGTGTGTCTAACTGAATGTGAATGTGAAGCCTGAATAATGAGGAGCCCTGGCCCACTAATGGCTGTTGTGCCATAAAAAAAATAGAACAGTCTCAAAGTACTGATTTCCAGCTTCCAAGCTCACCTTGCACCATTAGAAAATATTTGCTGCCAAACTAGAGAGCTCTTCTCTTGAACTACAAGCAATTCCTCTTTCAGTTCTTGCACAGCACATGGTTTACCCTGCATTTCTCTTCTTCTGCAAACTCCCTGAATAACTATGTCTGATCGAAATGTGTTCCTTCAAAAAACATAGGTGCAACTATTTTGCGCATACCCTCCGCAGCTTAAGGCGATTTGAAAGAATTGTAAGGTATCAGGTGGGTATTTTTGTAACACCCACCAACATGTGTCAGTCTGGCTGTTTATGTTCCTGCTTAATGTAAACTAGCAATCAACCCATGTAAATACAGTTTTGTACATTTTCTGTCCAGCACTGAACTCATGATTCAATATCTTTTCACTCTTCAGTATATTGTTCTTTTATATGGTACTCTTTATGCGGGATATTGTTCACATAACTTTTTGTGATATTTGTCCCACGACACCTCTGTACATCATAAAAGTTCCTTGCTAAACAGACATTTGTCTGGGCAATGACCTGCACCACATGACCAACATCACACAATCAATTTTCATTGTAGTTTAAATGTGCTAACATGTGATCAACGAGCTTTGCACTATAGATTGTGTATTTTGTCATACTTGGGGGGGGATAAAGTACAATTTATACTTTAATGGGGACATCAATAAATATTCCTTTTCCTAATAAAAGTTATTGCAAAAGTAGTTTCTTGTGTCACGGGAAATATTTTGGTCATGAAATTTCTTGCTGCTCTAGTTTAAATACCGTAGAAGTGAACACACTATAAAGTAGCATCACTTTTTTTTTTAAGTTGTCTGAGGCTGTTTATTCTTCTATATACACTTTTAAATTCGAAACTAATTCAAATAAGGTATAAAAATTCAGTTTTTGTCCCACAGAAAACACATCGCACCTCCATTATCAAAACCTCATGTAATAAACTATGTAAAGGTAAAGCAGTCCTTGTTCAGGTATATTCAGGACCAGAGGGTTCCAGGAGGTTAAGGTTCCCAGATTTCAAGAAAACCGGCACACGAAGGTCGTAAGGTTTTCAGCCACATGCACAGGCCGCCTTTACCCCCCATGAAATATTCATGGTACTCATTTCTATTAGAAGCTGAGTCAACCCCAGGGCCATAGCACAGCTGCAAGAATTATGTCAATGAAAAATTCCAATGACACCTCAGGAACCACACAAGCGAACTTCCAGCTTTTAGCCAAGTGCCTCAAACAATTGCACCACCATGTGCCCCAAATAATGTATGCCTATTTTAAAAATGGTATGAAACACATACAAGTAAATGCACTATGTAGACAAAATGCAGAATTTTTTAATATTAAAGCAGTTTCTACTTATAGTGACTTTTGTACCACACAAGCTTAATTTAATATACAGTGAAGCCTGTAAAGATATCCACCTTTTTATACTGCCTACATGCCACAGTTGACCATTGTAAGAAAGATGTACCTAAAATGCCACAAACTTTCCTGAACTTGAAAAAATCTGTTACATCTTGACAACTCTGCTGGAGTTTATTACTCAAGATAGGCTCTTAATAGAATTGCCACATCTGTGCAAAGTCAGCAGCAGATACATGGCTGGTTTTGTAATAAGGTTTCCTCTGTAGTACTCTGTGCACACAAATTCAAGAGTGTGCATATCATGCAAGAAACAGAGTTTGGGGAGGAGGGAAGGGTTTACCAGTGTTGTGTTCAGACCAGACTGCGGTGGGAAGCAGGGAGGAGTCTGTGGAAGATGTTAGGTTTTTCAGTACTATCAAACCTCAACTCAACTAAATATGAATTATGTATTGAACTAAGTTTACAAAATAATTAATTGAAGATAATAAATGGAATAATTCTATTACCATACAATATCTGATACAGAAGATCTTTGAACTTTCCTACTGTAACAATTTACAATTTAACACCTATTTGGCAGTTCAGATCAATCTCTAGTGTGTGAGTGAGAGAGTGAGAGAAAGGCAGTATTCGCCAAGTAGAATTGTGAAGACCAGAATCTTCACAGCGAGTAAGACAGCTAAGGCTCTTATCAGTGGTATCAACTGACTCCTCCGATTAACCAAAATTGGACATCTTTATATATGACGCCCCCAAGAATATTAAGCGCCAGGCCCATGCCCTGATCCTTTGCTTCCATTAGTCAAGAATGATCTACTTTCCAAAAATATGTTGCAACTAGCATGATTCGATACACATTTCCCATGATGTAACAAAGAAGAAGTGGTTTTGATGTGTATGATGACATCAGCCTCCTTGTTGCGATTTCTCAACAAGTGACCTCAATTACCTGTCATCGTTCAGTTCATTGCTCATGTCCTCTGGAATCATGACCCAATCCTTGACTCAAGAGACAGTGAGAACAATGGGTGTAAGGCACAACACCTGCAATTCACAAAGTGTCCCTGTGCAGTTACCAATGACCTACGTATCACTGTTCTATATATAGTATTCTGACCTCTGGTACTGGCATCATCCACGAGGAGAATCTCCTGCAGCAGTTTGCGAGGTGACCTGTTGACCACACTGTGTACAGTGCGCAGGAGAGTGGACCATGCCTCATTGTGGAACACGATGATCACTGTTGTGGTGGGTAGGTTGCTCAAATCCACAGTCTTGTTCTGACACCTGCACACACCATACACAGAACTGTGCCACTTTCCATGCTCTGAAGTGACTGATTTAATTGCTGTCTGGCTGAATTTAGTAACAGCCAGAAGATCAGCTGCCTGGCGAACTGGCTGAATGTCTGACTGACAGATGATGGGCTAGCTAATAACTGGCGTACTCAATCAGTAAATGAATGAATGAATGAATGAATAAATAAATAAATAAATAAATGAAAGAAGGTAAGAATGAATGGCTGACTAGCAAACTGTCTGACAGGCAAACTGGCAGTATCATTGAATGAACAAATGAATAATTGGTTGGATAACTGGCTGGCTGGCTGGCTGGCTGGCTGGCTGGTAGGCAAAGTGGCTAAGTAAGTTGATTAACATTTGACTGAATGAATAATGAATGAACAAATGAATACATGAATGAACAAATAAAAGCTGGATCACTAAATGACTGACAAAGTGGCTGAATGAATAAATGAATGAAAAATAAATAGGCGAAAAGTTATATATGTACATGATTGTTGAAACAGCTAAATTATAAATGGACAAAGGGTTGAATGACTGAAAGCTTGGCATACTGACAAAATGAATGGCTGACAGGCTGCACAGGTGGATGGATGGATGGATGGATGGACAACTAGCCTCTGGCCAAATATCTCAATGAACAAACTAACAAACTACCAAACTACCTACCATCTCCACAGAGCAGAGCCATTTGTCAGAAGCTAACAGTTCCTCAGCTAGTGACAAAATTCCCTGCATTTTATGGCACCCAAAATTTCATTACCATATTAAAAAGCACCCACAATTACTCCCTACCATGAGCTATTTAATTCAGTCTATGCCCTCCCACAATATTCCTTTGAGATCCATTTTAATATTATCCTTCCTCTAGACTTTCAAATGACTTAATCATTGAAGACACAAATGAACTAATTAACAAGTTAATAAAAGGACAAAGCAGTGAGTGACTGGATAGATGCATGAATTAGTAAATAAATAAATAAATGGTTGACTAATTTAATAAATGGCTGGCTGATGCATGTACAAGAACCACTGACATCATGTAAGCCTATCATGGATTCAGCTGCTATAGGATGACTGAAAATAAGTGAAATTCAAGAAAGAGTCTCTGCTTTTTCAAGTACTAATCCAGCACTTGCACAACAACAAACACTGCCATCACAGAGTACAGGCCATGGCAATGAAGCTTCAGCTTTTTCAAGTACTAATCCAGCACTTGCACAACAACAAACACTGCCATCACAGAGTACAGGCCATGGCAATGAAGCTTCAATCTGAGGAACCTCAGATATCACTCTTACCTCTTCTTGCGCATGTCTGGCAGACTCCTATCCAGCGGGATCCGGTCGCTAGCCATAAGATTGAACCTGTTAATCTGAAACAGTTGCTGCATCTTGAGCAGTTCGTGAGAGGGGATCATCACAGCCTGCCCGTTCTTCCCTTCATTGGGACGCGGGTTGAACATATTGGAGTTCAGCAGTTCTGGAATACAAAAATCAGCTTATCAGTCTTCTGATGTGGCCCATGGAACTATGTGATTCTGAAACTACTGCAGATGTGCCCATTAATTTTTTTTTTTTTTATTTTATAAAAATCTTAACTTGTATAAAGAAGCTAGCTATTTTTGTTTCTTCAAGAACATGGCTTAAAATAAGCAGAATGGACCAAAATATAAGAGGGTAAATTTCCAGCAGCAAGCCAACGTCTTTTCTAATTCCCTATCGTATAGCCCATTAACAACTCTACTTACATTCTAAATTTCATTAATTTTCTGACTTTGACTTTATGACAGCTGTATGGTCCAAAAAACACACCCACAAATTAAGGTACCCGGCACATATAATAGCGATATATAAGTAAAGTCCTTGCATAAGTCTTAAGACATCTACTGTAAGTGGCAACGTCAACTGACCCCAATTTGCATACGTCCTTTGAGAAAGTATTTTCTTTCAGGAAACAGATTCGTCAAAAATTTCAGCACACTGAGATTACTGTAAATTCTGACAATTTATATCTGCTTTTGACAATGAAACATTTAAAGCCTCAGAGTCATTAAAATAATACTGCTACCTACATACGTGTAATATTCATACTTCACAGAAAACATGTTACAAGAAGGAAACTTCTCTATTTTTCTTTTTTGGCAAGATATAAGTTATAATATTGCAAGACAAAATGTGTTAGTGTGAAATGATATTCTTACTATATATGCAAGGAACTAAGGAACATATATTATCACAAGGAAAATAAACTGTTAGTGCTAATGAGCTGGCCATTTACAAAGAAAAAAACTAATGATATAATTATATCACAAGATTTAATAAAATGTGGTCTGAACTGAAACAGATATATGGAAAAAACAAGAAAGTGCCGAAATGAAGTTAGAACTGGTTGCTTGACTACTCAAAGCTTTTTCAGAACTTATTCTTCCAACACAGCCTGTGTACAACTCTGCCAAACTTAAGTGCTCAACACTTACTGTACAAATGACCAAGACATACAAAATGTCAGAGGTCAGTCTCACCATCTGTGAGGTTTGGAGGATTCTGTGATTTGCTGGTCTCTCCCATGTAGTGGCCCACTACGACATGTACCCCCCGACGATCTATATATTCCTTCTGATTCGGCCCCAGCCTGAAAAAACAGGAGAAAAATAGACAACAATATTTGAATAAAGGTAGACCAACTTGATGACACTTGCTTTATTATGTCAATTTACTGCTCAACATGTTTCGGATGTTAATACATCCATCTTCAGGAGTTTGCAACTACTTGGTGCGTTATTGTGTAGGCTGTATTGTGCTGACTTGAGGCGTGTTGGTGTTATGTAGCGGGATTGGCTGTTGGTGATGTGGTATCCGACTACTACTGGTAGTGGTTCAGCCTACACTTGGATACCACATCACCAACAGCCAATCCCGCTACATAACACCAACACGCCTCAAGTCAGCACAGTACAGCCTACGCAATATCGCACCAAGTAGTCGCAAGCTCCTGAAGATGGCTGTATTAACATCCAAAACATGTTGAGTAGTAAATTGACATAATAAAGCAAGTGTCATCAAGTTGGTCTACCTTTATTCAAATATCAAGATGATGCATGGTCCAATACGCATAAGATAGACAACAATACTTCATTACTGTACTAGAAGCTAACCGCAGTCTTTATCCAGTTGGACAATGGACTTGTGGTAAGGGATCAAAAAGTGAATTTGTCTTGTGGTGGATCTACCATCCTGGGAGTACTGCCGCTTCTCTTTGCAACATGTTTATGTAATACCTGCAAATTTGGAATGCAAGACTTCAGAACAAGGGCAGTGCAAACAGTAAGAATAAGGAAAGTAAAGACAAATATCATAGGGACGTAGGGCCAAAAATAAGAAATATCAATGCTCGTAACAGAATTAACAAGAAGAAAAAATTAATAGGACAAAAATGGCCCGAAGATGGAAGACAGTAAGTAATGTTTATAGGAAGGAAGTGAGAAAAGAAAGAAGAAAATGAAAATAATAGCAAGTTTCTTTCTGTACTGCATCAACTTCGCAATAATTTATGGATAATTTTGTTGAAAATTATAATAGTTGAAACCAGATAATAGAATCCATTTAACAACTGTTTCTTGTTTCCACGATTATGTGTAATTTGGCATGAGGATGTAAATAAAGTCAGTAAATCAACTGGACATGCAGCATGCAGCGCATCTGAATGCAGGAAGTATGTGAATGCACGTTGCATAAAGCAAGCATTGGTTTACAGAACCACTGGCAGTGCCCACATGTGGAACAGATAAAAAACACGTTTCATCTCTGTATAGAAATAATCTTTCAAGTTGTTTTTCACTTCAATAATATATTTAGGAAGGTATGCTTATGATGCGTGATTTTACCTTAAGCTGGTAAGTTCTACTAAAATTCTCCCTCATAAAATGTCATGAATCTCGTTTTGAGTGGTTGTCGTATTGCTGCATGCAGGTAGAAGAACAGATATACATGTCAGAGACAACAGGCATACTTTTTTGCAAATTTCGTTACAAACGCACTAAAATTTCGGTTCATATCTCACAGAAATTACACTGGGTCTCCATTAAACCTCCAACAGTTTAATGCTGCACAGAGAAACGATCCTTGTTTAGCATGAGAATTATTTGAAAACCATCAATAAAAATGTGTAGGAGACACTATTTTATGTCGAAGAAGTTGGTAGATACACACAATAAACTCCCGTTCTTTAAATGGTTAAGAACATTCAAAGGGGACTGGTATTTAGGTCTACATTATCTGCTGTGGTATTTAGGTACACATTATGTACTGTGGTACTTAGGTATACATTACTTGCTGTGGTAACATTATGTACTGTGGTATTTAGGTCTATGTTACCTGCTGTGGTATTTAGGTATATGTAATGTACTGTGGTATTTAGGTACACGTTATCTGCTGTGGTATTTAGGTATACATTATCTGCTGTGGTATTTATTTATACATTATCTGCTGTGGTATTAAGGTATACATTATGTACTGTGGTATTTAGGTCTATGTTACCTGCTGTGGTATTTAGGTATATGTTATGTACTGTGGTATTTAGGTATACGTTATCTGCTGTGGTATTTAGGTATACATTATCTGCTGTGGTATTTAGGTATACATTATATACTGTGGTATTTAGGTATACATTATCTGCTGTGGTATTTAGGTATACATTATGTACTGTGGTATTTAGGTCTATGTTACCTGCTGTGGTATTTAGGTATATGTTATGTACTGTGGTATTTAGGTATACATTATCTGCTGTGGTATTTAGGTATACATTATCTGCTGTGGTATTTAGTTATACATTATCTGCTGTGGTATTTAGGTATACATTATGTACTGTGGTATTTAGGTATACATTATCTGCTGTGGTATTTAGGTAGGCGTTATCGGCGATGGTATTGAGGTATATGTTATCTGCTGTGGTATTGAGGTATACATTAACTACTGTGGTATTTAGGTTAGGTTATATACTGTGGTATTTCCATAGCACAGTTACCTACCAAAGGCAAACAGTAAAGAATCATAGGCTTCCCTCTGTCACTACATTTTAATCATAAATTTCTAGCATCCTAGTTTTGCAGCTACACCAGTGTTGTTGCTAATATGGTTCTAATCTGATACAGCCCCACAGTGAGCCAGCATTTCTTGCTTACACTCTTACAGATGGGGTTCTATCTGGAAATACTATGATAAGGCAACGAGTCTGAAAACAAGGTATATATTTTGGTGCAATTCTACAGAAATAAATTCTATCCAGCCTTGGGAGCAAGCAAAATTACTCTACAGATGAACTAGGTCACAATGTAGGCAAATTTATAACTGGGTGATTACGATTCACTCCAATAACGCTACTAGGCTTGCTACTTGAACACAAGATTCTGTACAAAACTGAAGTCCACATTTTCATTCAAGTTCAGACAGGAAAGATAACTTGAATCAAATACAGGATCCAACAAACATTCCTGCACTATGAGGATTCAATTCTACAATAAGCTAGTTAACATAAAAGCATTTAACATTATATTCCACAAGTGTAACATGTAACACAACCACAATAATAATACCTTTCAAGCAAATGACAAACACATAACTTATTATAACACAAGTCACATGTACACATTACACTGTAAAGATCTGAATTCTGTAGAGGACACATGAGAGTGTAAATATACATGTTATATTTGTAATTGTGTTTCCTCTACATGCTACATGTTCCTTGCAACGCTAACCTGGAAGTCTGCCACAGTTGAGGATCGAAACATGTCACAATCTCTGTAGTGTGTAGAGCACGTTTGAAACGTGATGACACATGCGCAGAAACCAGATTTGGTCTTTCCGCGAAACGGATGAGTCCATTTAAATCGGCGG
>Ga0136643_10009166_pt1 | contig 14538 bp, 5 predicted proteins | sample TergutLab28metaG_FD_96883 | JGI IMG/M metagenome (GOLD analysis project Ga0136643, IMG submission 96883) | Labiotermes labralis P1 segment gut microbial communities from Petit-Saut dam, French Guiana - Lab288 P1 (version 3) (version 3) | ecosystem: Host-associated > Arthropoda: Insects >... | reverse complement strand
GTGGCGGACGCTTGTGAGTGCGGTAATGAACCTTCGGGTTCCATGAAATGCGGGGAATTTCTTGACTAGCTGCAAACCAGTTAGCTTCTCAAGAAGGACTCTGCACCATGGAGTAAGTAAGTTATGTGAAGACGCTGTCACTAACTCGGGCCATACAGAGTCTCATGATTGTATGACGGTGAATACTGAATTGAATGGTGTATTGCACTCACATGACAAAGCACACTTCTAACTGAACAGTTTCTCACCTTTTGACACGTCAAAGATATTGCTGCGCTGATACCTTAGGTGAAATACATGATTGATGAAGAACATTGTCTGTAGTGTTTGTATTATTTAACGCTTCTGTGACGCTAGGGTTTAAATTCAAACTACTGCCTAGGATGCAGGACCTTTTGGAGTAACTTTGATTACACTCAGAACTGTACGGTGCACCGAGGACGTCAGCTGTGAAGAAATTAAAGGTCCGTACATTAGACAGAGGCCGGCATTGAAAGGCTAACGGAATATTGTGACTTATAGAAGTTGGTGAAAACTAAATATAGATTTCAGGCTTCCTCCGCGATGTGAGATCTTCGCTTTTCTGGGATGTTACACAGCGTAGGGTGGTAGTTAGCTGCCGATGTTTCGTGACAACCTATCGGTTCCATCTTCAATGGGCAAGCAGTTCATGATGAGTTGGACTGCTTGCCGCTGTGTAACATGCCAGAAGAGCAAAGATCTCAAAACTAAATGGATTCCTCCTGAATAATTGGTAGGTCGTGGCTTGTCATGTGGATGCAATAAGCCTTTTTTCTTGTATAGAATGGAACTGTGAACGTAAGTAGCCTAATGAGTTCTGTAACGGTGTAGAGAGACTGCGGAAATAATTGGGGTGGACGGTGTCCCCGCCGAGATTTAAAATCGGGCATCACCCGAATACAAGTCACAAGCGTTAACGGTTGCTTCAGCTTGTTCGATAGTTCATATATGTGATTAAAACCCCGGATGTCATGACCCAGATGAACGATGGCAGCTGGAGCTGCTAGTGGTTTTTCTCGGCATTCTGCAACGTCAATGCGAAAGAAAACTCAGCACGTACTGAACAGCTACTTACAGACTTCTAGCATATATACAAAAACAGATGAATATGCTAGTGACCTATTTCTTGAAACTAGTTTTCATTCCATTCAGTACTTTCGTTGTGGCTTGAGGAAGAGTCCAGCATGTCGGAAGAATAGTCTGTCATACTGTGCATGTAACTGGCGTTGCTAAATATACCCACAAAAACAGCATTTTTCGGCCTCGATTTGAAGGAGTGTGAAGATCTAGACAAAGGACAGACTCTCATGCATGAGGGAGTTTTATTTATGTTGTAATACCGTCAATATCTGTCCTGACGCAATAGGCCTATACGAGCAGAATCCTTCCTGAGAAGCTGAAAATCGCTTAGCCAGTTAATAAATTCGCTTCCCGATGATGGATTATACTCTGTTCGTATGAAACAGTCCCTGACTGAGCTATTTTTGTTCAGTTCACATTATCAAACCCAAATTATTTAATACCAAGTTTAATAGTATCATTTATCTAATCCTTTGTCTATCACCGATCTCTTGCTGTCAGGCCCATGTATGTTCTGTGGCCCACCCATCTCACTTTTCTTGTTTGTTCAGCCTAATAATATCTCTTTAAAGTATAAATTGTTACGCTCTTCACTGTGTAGTTTTCTCCAGCTTCTCCTTTTTTTCTCCTACGTTAGAATATTTCTCTCCGCACTTTGCGAGACGCGATCAGTCTGACGATATACCCGTCAGGAGATGTCCACAATGTATTTCATAGTGCCATGCTGTGCACATATTGTCTTAGCTGTGAGATTTATGAAGTGCGAGATTATCATTATCACACCAGTTACCTTCCCCTGGAGCATATTTTGCATTAATCTGTTCCAAATATTACGCAGTTACTCCAGTATTTTTTATTCCTCATGGGTTCCACAGACATGTTATTTATCGAGTGATGGTTTACGTAAGATTGTCAATAAATGCTTAAGAGGAATAAGCAATATAAAATGGACCGATAAGATTACGAACGAAGAACTATGTAGAATCACCCATCAGAAGTTAATAGAAAATCAGATAAAAATAAGAAAATGGAATTGCATTGGACACACATTACGTAAAGAAACAGGAGCAACAGAGAAAACTGCATTAGATTGGAATCCTCAGGGATATAGAAGGAGAGGTAGGCCGAAGAGAACGTGGCGAAGGACAAAAGAGGATGAGATAGGAAGCACAAGAAGATCATGGAACGAGGTCAAGGGGATAGTTGGAAACCGCATTGCCTGGAAACTCTTCATGGATGCCCTTTGCTCCACAAGGAGTAAAAGGATTTGATTATTATGATGGTTTACATAAGAAGATTACCGTACCCTGAAATGTGACACCTTGCAGACTGAAAGAAAAATGCCGACGTTTCGAAAGAATATCGTGTCTTTATATTTCACTATGGAGATGGATTGAGCAGTTTCCTTCGAAACGCCAGTTCTTATCTGCCAAAATGCACTGCATGACATTCCATAATACAACAGTTTACAAAGTCAGCGCCGAGGGAACCTTATTTCATATATTCACTGATGGCTGGAGACTAAGGCCGGTCCGTAATATCCCCTCCTTTAGCCACAGTCAGCTCTTCGCATCAATAGTCAGCATCTTTGGTATGAGTGAATTTCGAGATAGAAGGTTTTTGTGTATCAGCTATATGTTGCTTTTGAATTTCCTAGTGAACATAATTAACTACCGGTGAGAGTGGCGCAGAGAGTGCTCAGGCTACGGGCTATAAAACCGAAGAATCGTGTTTCGGCTCCCGGCAGAGGCAAAGCCTTCTTCTCTTCTCTGAAGCATCCAGACCAGCTGTGGGATCTCTCTAACTCATATTAAGTACGTACTGGAGGCCCTCCTTATGGGATAAAAACAACGTGGCTTGAAGCTGACCACCAACCTTCTACAGCCGAGGTGAAGAAAAGTGGAGCTCTACTTCCACTCGCATCGACGCCTTCATGGCATGCACGGGGATACCATTACCTTCACTTTGTCACGAACAGTGCGTCTTACAGTCGAAGGGTACAGGACGTGCCAATTGACTTGAATGTGAAGGATTTTTGATGCCTCTAGGCGAGTGGCGGGAAGAGGTTTTCCCACCAAAATCCTGTGTACCTTCCTAGTCCTACCCATCCTAGACACATGTTCAGCCCACTGCAGCCTCCTTGATTTCACATTTGTGACCAAACAACAGAAATATCCTGCATGAAATATGCAGAATTGTGTTCGTGGTTTCGTTTTGTCACTGTGCCAGGAATGAAGATAGTCTCTACTCGTAAACCACGCATGGTGTACGCCTTTGACCTTGCCGACTGTAGTACGAGAAAGTAGTTTCTCTTGTCAAGGTTCTTCCTGCAGACTCGTTTATCAGGCCGTTATTTTTGTCATCCCGAAATCTAACTGGCTTAAAAGTAATGTACGTAGTGATTAATGGGCGAACTTTATCTTTGTACTTATGTTTCAGGAAGTTAGTTCTAATGTGCATTAAGGAGAGTTGCCCCGTTCGAAGCTCGAGAGGAATCCGGCTATCCGAATGAAGTTTTTCGTGTTTCTCTCAGCTCCTCCTAGAAAAATGCTGGAATAGGTCTCAAATTAGGCCCCTACCACTTTCTTCCACATTCCAATTCATTATTCATCACCAACCTTACCATTCATTCCTATGTGATAATCTCAGTCATTGACAACATTGTTACACTGCCCATGAATGAACAAATAATCAAGTCGTATTTACCATCGAGGATAAAATTAAGTCTGCTGTTTATGACTGAACGTTTATACATGTTTATAGGTTTATAAGTGTTGCATTTTAGGGACTAATTTGAGTTATTGTCAGTAGAGGAGAAGTGACTGCTTGAGGGCCCTCTTAGTTGAGGGCGGTTTTTGGTTTCGGAGTTGAAAATATCTCCCTGTTATAACTGAATGTTATGTACTTAGCTCAATGAATCCGCAAAATTACATATGTAGTTGTCCCTGTGTAGGTCACGGAGGTGTTTGGCGGAGTGGATGTATGGTTCCACCCATTTTTAAATTTTTGTGCTACAAGGAGGTGAATTGTCAGCCTGCCCCGGCCACTTTATTCCGGTGAAAGAACCCTCGGAATCTACTGAATACGACGCTGGCTAGGCCCTAGATTCAAGTCTCGACACTGTGAAAAGGAATGAAATATTTTGCCCTGCTGGCTGTTGAACCTCGAATCGTCGATATTCCAGCTCGTAACAAAGAAGTTTTGTGTATTATACATACAGTCGAACACAACTATATTTCACATAGTAGTACAATACTGTACTGTACTATACTACTGTACTACTAAGTGAAATATATTTGTGTTCGACTGTATGTGTAATACACAAAACATTTACAACCCACCCAGCTATTCAATCGGTAGGTATGTCTTTTTCTCAAGGAATCTAAGTGGACTAAGTGGCGGGCAGTGATATTATTAACAGTTGTCACTATTGATGTTGTTATTTTAATTCCTGATGTCTACATATACAGGTTGCTGCATATGAACGCGCCCTCGAAAAGGTATCCACTGTTAGCTTTGGTAGCTGTATGGCTTGTCACTTCCCAGTTACAGAACAGACTCCTTTTTCGTTAAGTTCCCTAAAACGCGCAAGTTTTAAGTTCATCCCTTCTTAAATTTCTTACGGTACCCAATTGGTCGAATGTTAAATTTCTTTGCTCCCTAATAGGTACAAAAGTCAGAATTTTGAATACGTTAACCCCATTTGCTTCTATCTATGTAACATTCTTCCATTGTTGTCGCCCCAGTGAACTCCTTCACGCGTCTCACTAATTTCTTTAGAGTCCAAGCATGCCTAACGTTGTAAATCTTCCCCACACGATTTAAAGTGTCCCAGAAGCTGTCAAGGTTTTCAAAGTCAGTCTTCTTCTTTTCTTTTTTTCTTTCCAACTTTTCTTACCCCATACATTTGATTCTGACAAAGTCGAAATTGTTAGCTTGCTACACCCGCCATAAAACTCTCTTCCCCTGTAATCTGTAATACTGACACTCTCCAATTTCTCCCCCATCATAAACCAAAGCAGCAAATTTTTTTAAAGCAGTTCTGACCTAGGCTTTAAATGTACAATTTTGACTTTTAATAAAAGACTTACACCCTTTATCGGTTATACACTCTTTGTTATTGAACCAACCCAACGGTGATGACGCACCTCAAAAAAAGTCCAGCTCGTAGCCTAGTCACTATACCGACTGAGTAATCGCACCTCCTCATTTACCCGGGCATGGCAACTGACTGGTGTGTGCGGGCCGCTCGGCCACAAAATTTTGAAACCAAATGAAGAGACTCATTACCATAAAAATGCCACGACACCATAAATATCACAAGCAGATAAAGTTCTGTTACGTCCAGGTCTAAACCTAAAACAACCAATCTCTCTTACATAATTCTCGGGCACGAAGAAGGCGAAGGATTCACACAGACTTTTTTTTTTTTAAAAATGAGCCCCACTCTTATTTTGCCACACTACTTCTATGAAACAAATACAACTGTAACTTTTCCGGTAGGTGTCCCATGAGCAGGAGTTAACCCTAAAATGCCTTCAGTTATAACCGCGCTGAAACCCTGCAAGCTAGGCAGTAACTACTACATGTGTCCTCACATCCGCTGCTGACGACTGGGTTTGAAATATTGTAATCCTCCATCGTAATTGATCCCTCATATAATTTGCTGTGTCATTTTTAGTCCAGCCACTGTGCTTATAAGAAGGCGTACGTTGTTAAGCGATTATTAGCTTCGTCATATCCGTCCGTCCCATCTCGGCTTCCACTGCACGAATTTTCGCGAAATTTGGTATTTGAGGATTTTTCGAAAATATGTTGGCAAAATTCAAGTTTAATTAAAATCTGATAAAAATAACGGGCACTTTACAAGTAGACCTACGTAACTTTATACTAATATCTCGCTGAATTCTGATTAGAATGAGAAATTTTTTAGACAAAAGTTGTAGAGAATATCACAATACACATGTTATGTTCAGTAATACCTTTATCGAAAATCGTGTCTTTTACGAGATAATGTGGAAAAATTTGGTACTGCCAGACATGCCACACATGACGATATAATATGGGGTAGAAAAGATGCGATTTGCATGCCGGAATATAGAAACACACATTCGTAACTTAACACGTATTGATTTTCCACGGCAAAAATGGTTACGCGAACGCGCCTCAGTATTGTGTTAGACGTCCATTGCCTGTCTTGTTAATTATTGTTTTCTCCTTCTAGATGATTTCAGACGTTTCAATTAATCTCAAACGAATTGTCCGTCTGTAAATGTTTTGTTTCATTCAAAAACAAACCCCTTACTCTCCGTCGATTTGTTTTTGAACAATCTACAAACACAGCGGGATGGAGTACTACTCCATGAAACTGGGGTTTGATTCGTTGGCAATTGTCCAACTTAAAACTTGTTTTAACTACTGGTTCATTTAATGTATTAATTCCGTGGAAGGTTTATTGATGCATGTTTGAAGATGATATTAATTAGCACAATGTACGAATTCTACACTTTTCTGTAAATATCCTTGTTGTTGCACCGTGCATATCGTCGAATTATTTAATTAGTATACCAACTGATGCACATACAAAAAAATTCCACATTAAAACACTAAAATTGCTCCGACATGTTTCGATCCTAAGATCATCCTCAGGGAGCTACATTTTCCTTGCTAAAGTCACCATTAAAATTACTCACTGATTAATTTCGTTGCATAACCAAGGTATTGTGGCAGCATGTCTTATTGTGTAAGGGCATGTTGCTAAGAGCGCCCGACTGTGGGTGTGCCACACTGCCAGACTGCCAGACTGTGGCACACCCACAGTCGGGCACTCTTAGCAACATGCCCTTACACAATAAGACATGCTGCCACAACACCCTGGTTATGCAACGAAATTAATCAGTGACTAATTTTAATTGTGACTTTAGCAAGGAAAATGTAGCTCCCTGAGGATGATCGTAGGATTGAAACATGTCGGAGCAATTTTAGTGTTTTAATGTGGAATTTTTATGTATGTGCATGAGTTGGTATACTAATTAAATAATTCTGTAAATATGTTGTAAGTATCTTTGTGTTGTGTTTCATAGCGACGTCAATGTTTGACTCTTTTCGAACACCGACCGTCTTTTGACAAATCAGACACGCGGTAATGGCTTGAATTACTGAAATGAAATATTCCTCTCTCCATTTTTATTAGAACATGTGACCTTGTCTTCTATTTTAAGTTTTATAGTAGCAGGTGGCTTCGGTTTTGACACTGCCGGTTTGTTTTTATTTGAACTGCAGTGAGACAACAGTCATTTTACTAAAACTAGACGAAAGCGAAGTCGAAAAAGAGTTAAATTTAAGCGAATGTAAATAAATATTAACTGTATGATTATTCCTGTGAGCACGACCACATCCCATCAATTCTAAAATCTAAAGCACGTTAGACCTACAAATAACAGAAACGAAACAAATCGAATTTTCGGTTGTAGGCGCATAAGAGAACGAGAGCTTTTGAAAGAAATCGAACAGAACAAGGCGCCAGATGGATTTACGTATCCTGAGATTGATTTAGGTACAGACTTGGCTGAGAAATCGATTCAGACGCGCCACATGCGTCCCCCCCACCCACACAGTTTTAATCCCCGCCGCAAACAATTGAAAAGTCAACAACTCTCCTCCCTTGTATAATGTCTCCACCCATCCGTAAACAGTCTTCACAGAGCTATTGCAATCTTTCTGCCTTATATTTCACATCCTCTTGATTACAAATATCTGATATGTCAGTGTTGTTTAGTACATCGTTTTAATGGAGCTGGCATTTTAAATTTGTCACGGTATTATGGAGATTAAAAGTACGAGGAAAATCAACGACGTGTAGTGAAAGTGAGGGAAGATTGTTTTTATTCCAAATACTTTTTAGTGCTGAGGTAAACTGAACAACTGCACTTACATAACTTTCACATAAAACACTTTAAAAACACCTAAAATCACTCCGACGTGTTTAGAATCTTGTCAGATTATCATAAGGGAGCTTTGTTGTTCCTTGCTAAAGTTATATTACAATATTCACAATTTAATTCGTTTTTACAAACAAGGTGTTGTGGCAGCATGTCATGTTGTGTAGGAATGTGTTGTAGAGAGAGCAGTTGGCTAGGTGTGTGTCGTATGCTACGTAATGAGGGATATGGTAACGGTAATGAGCAATATGGTTTAACAAAATGTGCAAAGCCAAGCAGCTAAAACCTAAATATATTAACGTTAAGATCAGCGGAAAGAAACCACAGATTCTCCCATAATAGAAGTGATTCTACAAAAATGCGCGGTGCAACAATAAGATTTATTTTCGGACGTTGCAACTCTTAGACTGATCAACGGAAATGACGTTTCGAAAGATCGTAGTGCATTCATCTTTAGTGTCAAGCAGTGCAAGATGCGTGATCCCCTTGGAGTGCCTGACCTTGAAGTTGAATGCACTACCGTCCTTCGAAAAGTCGTTAACTGTTTACCAGTCGACGCGGTGTAACATCTGAGAAGACTTGAATCTTCAGTCGCACCGCTCTGAGAACCTCAAATCTGGTAAAATTAAAAAGTTTGTTCCTTCTAGCCGCATTCGCAAAATTGCAAAAAAAAAAGCGACTATTAGCTTCGTCATGTCTGTCCGTCTGTCTGTCCACAAGGAACAGCTCGACTCCCAGTGGGCGGTTTTTCGTGAAATTTGATATTTGAGTATTTTTCGAAAGTCTGTCAAGAAAATTCAAGTTTCACTAAAATACGAAAGACAAGAACAGCTGGTACTTTCCATGAAGACCTATGTATATCTGTGATTATATCTTCCTTAATTCTTCCAAAAATGTACATATTTTAGAAAAGTTGTAGAGGAAATCAAAATATACAATTTATATTCAGTAGCGCTTTCCCGATAATCGTGCCCTTTATGAGATATGAAAAAATGCGGTACAGCCAGATACACCACAGATGACAATATTAGGGCGCATGCGCATTACATGCTCGATCACTAAGGTCACTCACACAGACATACACACACGCACACACAGAATATGTACTATTTAATGCTTTTCAACTGCAACAGTAGTTAAACGAACGCGCCCAATGTTACGTAATACGTACGTGGCCTGCTTTGTATTTTATGGAAACATAAATACATCGTCTAATTAGACCCTGCCTGAAGAATGGAAAAATAACGACAGGGAACAGTGCAGTTCTACAAACCATGACAAGCAGAGGCCTGCGGCCATATCATATACATGACGGACCAAAACGGGGTTTCGGACGGTAAGTTGGCTAACCGACGACTATTACCACTTGTTTGCTTTTGCTGGTGTATGCGTCTGACGTTCTGACGTACCAAGGGTCATATGCACATAGTTAAAAGAATGTTTAAAGACCAAAGTTACAAAAGGACTAAATTTACACAAGAGCCTTAGTCTTGGTGGATCCATGTCAATGAAGCAGTCGGATCTACACACGAACAACGGCAGTGAATGAGCGACATTTAATTATACGGAACGTATATGTACTGAAGGGAGACCTCAAATGCAAGGATACTTCGCCATGAAGGGAATTATGGAGTTTGCAATGATGTAGCTGTTTTGTTATCTTCTTTTAACTCTAAATTCGTGTTAAGTCAGTTAGAAAGACGCTGGATGTTGATTATGCTTTCTCAATTGACAAAATTCTATGTTTGTGTCGTTTTCAAAATCGATTTTTTGCTTCGGCTGTTTTACGGCTGTAATTAAATAAAGGATTTATTTATATGAATAAACAAATCAATATCAGTCGCACCACAACTATCTTTGTTAGACAACAGAATCTATGTATCTAATACAGCAACGTGTTTCGACCTAAATGAAGTCATATTCAGGTTCTTAAAATAGCCTACTTTAAAGAACACACTGAGTAAAGTAATGTAAAATCAATATCTTCTCATTCATAAAATTTGAGAAGAATAGGAAGAATTAAAAGACTGTAAAATAAAGCAATGAAAATAGAAAAACAGAATAATACGTGGAGTGAGAGAGAAAACCAAAAAGATGCAACAGTTAGATGTTCATTCACAACCGCTACCAACCACATCCAGCAGAACCAGCGCAGCACAACACACGCAGTAACATACGTCTTGTTCTCCTGAAGATGGGCATAATAATGCCCGAAACATGTTGAGAAATTGTTAAAAATAAACATCTAACTGTTGCATCTTGTTGGTTTTCTCCCTCACTCCACAATTTGCTCACGATGCACTGTCACAGAAACCTAAAGAATAATACCTGTTAATCCAAGGTATTAGATCAGTTACTTACAAGTAAATTCCATTTCTTAATCGAAGGCTGATAAGCATCAATAGCAGTCGAAATGTTTAAGTAGAAATTCTTAGGTAAAATTTTGAATCCAGATAGCAGAATTCTTTTCTTCTTTGTATAATTGCCGTTCTTATTAAGTAGCAACTTTTCTTTTCTTTGCCATGGCGCAACATCCCCAGTGGGTCAAGGCCTCCTCATTGTCGAGGATTCATGATCACACACAGAGACACAACACTCGGTAGGACTCCTCTGGACGAGTGACCAGCCCGGCGCAGAGACATCTACCTTACAACACATAACAATCACAAAAAACAGACATCCATACCCCCGGCGGAATTCGAACTAACAATCCCAGCAAGCGAGCGGCCGCAGACCCAAGCCTGAGACCGCAACGTATTGGGAACAGGAATTTATAACGAAGCGTATTATATGGAAGTTATTATGAACCACACAATTCCTACAGATGTCGAAGAAAGTAGAAGTTACATGTTCAAGGACCTATATTAGCATTCGCCTGAACGAAATTTAAAATATCTGTGGCCTATTTGGCCTTTTCAGAGGATTATATTCCTAAAACTTTGTCACCTGAAGACAAATCACAATCGTTACCGCTGGACTAACCTGTTCGTTTCGTGTTCCGTCTGTCCTTCTTCAATAGACTACAGTTTTTCATTCTTTGAAGCATGAAATTGATTTCAGTTTATTCAGAGATTTTTATAATCTCACAGTAACGAACTAGAAAAGGACGTAATAATACGGAGCTTTCATGTAACTATTCTTGCTGTGGAAAAGCAATAAATATTAAACATTATGAGCGTGTCTGTATTCTTGCCTTATTTACCAGACATACAAAGCTCATTCGCCGTATTAGATTGTCTGTGGCCTCTCTGGCTGTACCGTATTTTTCCATTTTGGATCTTATAAAAGGAAAGATTTTCGGAAAAGAATTTATTGAACACAAAATATATTTGATTTTCTGTGCAACTTTTCTCTGAAACGTTTCTCAATCTAAGAAGAATTCAACGAGATATTATCGTAAATACACATACGTCGTCATGTAAAGTACCCGTTATTCTTGTCAGATGTTAATCTAATGTAAAGTTTCACAACGGATTTTCGAAAAATACTTAGATATAAAATTTTATGAAAATCCGTCTAGTGGGAGCCAAGTTCTTCCATGCGGACGGACAGACAGACATGACGAAGCAAATAGTCGCTTTTCGCACATTTGCAAAGGCGCCTAAAAGCAAGCTTTGGACCTAAGTTTTCTGGCAAGGATTCATAAGGGCGTTTTTAACTGATATGGTGAAGGTTTTCATCAACCAAACTTTTTTTATTCAAGCCAAAACTTTTTAGAAACTGGTTGTATCCTTTATCAGGTGACAGGAAAGACCAACCTGGAACAAGTTTTGGGCTAGATCTGCCACGGAGCCCAATGCAGTAAGGTTCCTGACATCTAACGAAGGACAGAGGACCAATTCATCAATTTGAAATAAAGAGCAGTGTCAAAAATATAAAAAAAGAGAAGTTTTTGGTTTCGTCAGGTTGGCAACAGACTACTACTCGGGAATTTAAAACGACTGAGAAAACACAATTTAGGTTAGAACTAATAATAATAATAATAATAATAATACTAATAAAAGTTTCCGTCAAACACACCTAGTTTATTACTTTATTATAATTAGAGTGGCAACATGTTTCGACCCTATTGAGTCATCATCAGGCCTTCACAATGATGACCCAATAGGGCCGAAACACGTCGCCACTCTAATTATAATAAAGTAATAAATTAAGTGTGTTTAACGAAAACTTTTATTATTATTAGTTCCTAGTGAAAACACATCGGGATGGCTTCCATCAAACAGTTTGGTTTGATTGTGTGTCAGTAAAGAAAGGAAGTTTTAGACAATGGAATGTACCCAAGGTAAGACAAGGATCTTCTTTGAGGCGGAGGATATTTTGAAGATAACGTTTACCGTGTTGGGTGATAAACGTGCGGCGACAAATTTCTTCTGTTATAAGCAGGATCTGTGCAGGTCCAAAGTTACACACCTATAAGCTACACATACTTAGCATGTGGCCGACTCTAGTGTATCCAACACTCGGCGCTGTTAAAGCGAGCCAACTATTCAAAGACGTCTCAACAAACATTAATAGCTCCTCCGCTTCAGTCGATGGTCTAGCTAACTACTGCATTGAAAACTACGGTTTCATGATAAGGTGGCTGAACTGTTAGCATTCTTTATAAAGCATCTCCTTCCATTCAGGAGGCATGTGAGACGAGACTAAACAAAATACATTTCTCCTCTAACTAGCTGGAGGAAACCATAATGGACGAGCTGTCGATCTGTCCCATTTATCAAGAAATTTATCTCTTTGGCGCCACCGAATCATTTACAAAATGCCTGCCTCTAGAAAAAGGAAGAGACCCTAAACACTTACAGCAATAATACGAAAACGAATACATCATCACATAAAGTCTATTTACAACAAGACAGGCAAGGCACGTATAACGTAGCATTGAGGCGCGTTCGCGTAACCGCTGTTGTCGTGGAAAAGCATTAAGTATTCAGTACGCGTGTGTATCTCTATACTTGCCACAGTTATCCGATATGTAAATCGCATCTTTTCTGCGCCGTATTATATTTTCGTATGCGGTCTGTCTGGCTGTACCATATTTTTCAACAATATCACATAAAAGCCACAATTTTCGGAAAAGAAATGATCGAGTATAAAATGTGGTTTCTGATTTTCTCTACGACTTCAGTATGAAATATTTCTCATGCTATGATAAATTCAATGAGATATTACTATCAAAGAACATACGATTTCATGTAACGTATCAGTTGTTACAGTCAGATTTTACTGAAACCCTAAATTTCTCGACAGATTTTCGAAGAATCCTCGAATATCAAATTTCATAAAAATCTGTCCATTCGGCGCCGAGTTATTCCATGAGGAGAGACAGACAGACAGACAGACGGCATACAGACATGAAGCGAACAGGCGCTTTTCGCAATTTCGAGAAAAGGCATACTAAATAACTTCAAATTATATCGTGCGTTAGAATTCCATAAATATCAGCTGCTGGGTCTAAGCCAGTGTTCTCAAACACGCGGCCCGCCATCTCATTTTATCATGCCCTCTCACTGATCTTGTTCAGATTACAGAATGTGGTCCGACTCAGTGTCGCAAGACTTATTTTAACTGAAAATGATTTTCGTCACAGGACCTATGTCTCAACAGTTTCGCTATCCTGGTATTTAACGTGCAAAATATGTCAGCAAAGCGGCAATAATACAACAAGTTTTGATTTCAGTAACCATAATATATTCTGATTATGTTATTAAAATTATGAAGCATTCTTAATGGCGCGTTTAGTGTTGACGCAAATACCTTTTATTGTTTAAAATGACGTTCGGCCTGATAATTCACAACTATCCGTTTGGCCCGTGTAATATCGAAGTTTGAGATGTATGTTCAAAAAACTTGGACAATAACAGGACCGTGAGTTCGAATCCGCTTCCAGCACGTATGTCAGCATTTCCGTGCTTCCCCTGCGTCGTCATGTCCTACGTACATTTAAGGATATATTTGTGAAGACCAGATCCCTTATTCACATGTACGAGTATAAAGGATTCATAGTTGAGGAATTAATTCTGAACAAAACAAGCTAGAAGATCAGGTCTGCTAACGCTACAGTAAGGTATACATATTATGCAAATGAATTTTGTAGATACAGGAAGCGGAGCAGTTTCGAGCTACAGACATCAGCAAGGCAAGAGTTAGGGAAGAAGAAATTATGCTAATATGTAAGGTTATGCAGATGTTATGTAACATGGCGTGTTCAGTCGTTTCACTCTAGTTGGTGTTAAATACAACAGTAAATAAACATACGTAAGTTCAGTGATGTCATGTTGACAGCCCGAAGACACGTGACCGATTCTATCCCCAAGACGTAGTGTTGAGTTAATGCTATTAATTTCCTTAAGTTACTTTCTTGCTTTCTGTCGCAGTCCAACCTTTACTTTCTACTAATTTTAGGTGTAGAGGTAAATATTGCACCTGATCGCACTGTACGACACACACACACACACACACACACACACACACACACACACACACACCACAAGAC
>Ga0136643_10009165_pt1 | contig 14539 bp, 11 predicted proteins | sample TergutLab28metaG_FD_96883 | JGI IMG/M metagenome (GOLD analysis project Ga0136643, IMG submission 96883) | Labiotermes labralis P1 segment gut microbial communities from Petit-Saut dam, French Guiana - Lab288 P1 (version 3) (version 3) | ecosystem: Host-associated > Arthropoda: Insects >... | reverse complement strand
TGCCTGCAAATGTCGTTGAACTCCGAACTCGAATTACTGCCGCAGTTGCAAAAGTGACGCCAGAGATGCTACGTAGCGTGTGGCAAGAGACTGACTACAGGTGGGACGTCTGCCGCATTACCAGTGGAAGTCACACTGAACCATAACTATCCGAGGTGAAACTCGGTGTGTTTTGCTACATTTTGACAGTTCAAAACGTTGTGTATGTCCTCTGTATAAATTTCTATATGCTTTCAAAATTGTAAAGCTCTTTTTGAAACACCCTGTATAAAGTTGTGCTTGTATGAATAGGTATTAAGTAAAGGTAAATTTGTCCCTTTCCATGTCTTGAAGGCATATAATGGGGAGTACAGGTATACGTGTAGATCCACCCATTTTTAATGTCTGCACAATGTGGAAATGCGTGGTCAGTCCATGTCCCAACCACTCTACACTCTACCCCCAAGGAAGAATTGAGTAGTGGGCTAGGTGGTCCCCCAGAGCTTGTCTGATTTTTTTGGAGAAAAGATAGATTCTCTTTGCGTGTGGGGAATTGAACCCTGTATTGTCCAGTCCATGTCCTATTCGCTGACTGGAATGAGCAGTCCTGGCTGCCATCTAGGAATGGCGAAGTTTGCATAATTTAATTTGTTTGGTGCGCTTTCATTGCAGGCATGTAGCCTTGCAAGAGGGGGTATTCTAATCTTCATCTTCCCATGTATTAGGGCAGCATAATGGGTACAGTTTCTGTTGCTAACAGTTATTGGTCAGATATGTAAATGTCCATTTAGGAATTAATCTGCAGTTCTAAACACATTCTTTGTAAGTACGATACATTATCTTTATCTGTCTCTTCAGAGCATTAATAGGACATGGAGAATGGAAAGGCTTTGAGCCATATTTGAATAGATAAGATGTTAACAGGTAAAAGTTTCTGCATTTGAGTTGGTTGTATAACTTCTTGCCATCTGAATTGCTTTTGGTCTTGATTAAATTATGATGCCACAACTTATCTTTACCTCAGTCTTAATCTCTTACCAAACAGGAAGTCAAGATACTTTTTTTCTTATTGAAAACATCCAGATTAGCTCTGGGGCCCACCCACCCTTTTATTCAATAAGTAGTAGTGGAGTTCTTTCTCAGTGTTACGGTGGCCAGGGTGTGAAGTTGACCACCGACTCATCACCATATAAAACGAAGATTAAGAATGAGTAGAACTGTACCAGTGCTGCCCTTGTATGCCTTCATGGCTAGGACGGAGACAGCTTAGTGTTTACTAAACAGCCCAATAGCAATGATTATGTATCTTCCACCATTTTGAAATTTTCTCTGACCTCAAACTTGCCATGGACAAGTGACTTCCTTGAATGTTTGAAATTATATTTCACTGTGTTTTTTCTTACAGTCAAATATGGTAGATGAAGAGTGGGTTGAAGACACATCACGTATGGTAAGACAGCTCTTAATGCTTGATGTTATGTAGTTTTAGTGCAGTTTGATGGAAACTGCTTTACCATATAATGTAGTTGATATATGCAAACAAATTGTTTGTTACAAAATAACTTACACGTATTTTGTCAAACACAACACAGGTTTATTGTAATTCAACATGTGCCTGCACGTGTATGCTACACTTTTCAGCCTGTAATTTAAGGCATTCATCAAGCATATCAGGACAAAAATCTTTTAAGGGAAGATGTAGTAAAGGAGAATCTTAGGGGCCCCTTGTTTTTATGGTCACTATATTCTCATAAGGTCAAAATGTAGAAGATAAACAATATAAGATCTAAAGTCATCATCATAATCATCAAGGATTGGACCCTTTGATCCGTTCTGTCTACAGAGTTACAGCTGCTTGCGCCAACGCTTCTTTGGTCTTCCAATTGTTCTCCTTCCTTGTAGTCTGTAGCGGTATGATTTCAAAGGGATTCGGTTTTGTGGCATTCTTTGTAAGTGTGAAAGCCAGTTCCGTCCGTATTCATCTATCTTGTCTAGTATGCCTGTAATCCGTAGTTCGTGGCATATGTAGTCATTTGTTTTGTGGTCATAAAGGGTGTAGCCTGCCAGAGGTCTCAGTGACTTCATTTCTGCCGCTTCAATTCTTCGTCTTTGTAAGGCTGTTAGAGTCCAATTTTCTGACCCATATAAAAATGTAGGTAAAACTAGTGTGTTGTATATTTTCAAAATAGTAAGATATAAAATATAACACCTAAATAATTAAAAAAATGAATGTATGTATGTATATGTATGTAGACTCTTAGTTATTTTAGGTCTTCTTGTGTTGTAGAAGTTTGTACTATAATTCTTCTGTAATATGTGTATTATACTTGGCATGGCATGGTGTCTTACAAATTTTCCTTTTGTGAAATCTGCTGGAAATTGTATGCTGCAGTACAGTTTCTGTAACACAACCCACAAGAACGGATTGCTTCGTTCCAGTCATATTCTTGCCATCTAGTAGATGAAAAATTCACCGTAGTTAGATACTTCTCAAATAGAATACATACATATCCAGTGGAAAAGACAAAAAAAGAAATCCATATAATCAAAAACATATTACAAAGCAATCATTACTACTACCATAAATATTACCAATTCTGAGGAAATGACAGAGAATAAAATAAAAGGAAAAAGATGGATAAGCTTGGAGACAAGAACCAAAAAAAGTGGTTTACTTTCACATATTGTGGGGAGGAAGTACAATATATCACTAAATTAAAGGTACTAATGTCAAGTGGGCCAGGTAGCTCTGTCAGTATAATGATTGGCTACGGGCTGGACGGTCCAGAGATTGAATCCCGGAGGGGGGCGAGGTTTTCTGCACCTATCCAGACCAGCCCTGGGGCCCACCCAGCCTTATGTGCAATGGGTACCAGGTCTTTCCCGGGGATAAAGAGCTGTCAGGGCGTGACGCTGACCCCTAACCCCTTTCTAGTGCCATGGTTAAGAAGGAGTAGAGCTATACCTCTACTCCCCTATGGGCCATACGGCCTGTACAGAGCCTCAGTGCCTGTACAAGGGTGCACTTTATCCGTTTTTACTAAAGTCAAAATAAAATTAAAAAACTAAACACATAATAAAAAAAACTTGGCTGACAAAAACAGGTGTGAGATTGATAAATTTAACAGCTAACATGCCCAGATTGCAGGAAGAAGTACAGTGGACAAACTGGCAGATCATTCCGCAAGAGGTATAATGAATGTCTTCAGTCTTTCAAATATCAGTTTTGAAATTCAGCAATTGCAAAACACCTACATGATACTGGACACTCATTTGGCCTCATGGAACTTGTCGTAGATAGTTAACATTTTGTCAGGAAAGGGAAACTTTGTGAATTTCCTTGGAAAAATTTTATATAAATTCTGAGACAATAAGAGGAAATCAAATCACTGCAGAATCTATGACAGGATGTAATAAATTCTACGATGTTTTCAAACAGCATGAGAATGACATGTCAACTTCGACTGTGTGTGTGTTTTCAGATACATTCACTGCCACAGTCACACCTCCAACTCTGTGCAGGTAAACATCGTTCCACTACCAACTTGTCAGTACAATATACCAAAATACAACAATGCGAGCAGAGGATGCAATGTATGAATGTTCTTATTTTGTTAATTAATATGTTACAGAAATTACTGTGGCCTACAACTTCCAGTAGATTTCAAAGAAGTAAAATTTGTAAAAGATAACGTCCCACACCAGTATAATTCACAACCAAGGAAGAATTATAGTACAGACTCTTACTACAACACACAAGGACCTAAAATTGATAATAATCTCTCACCCTCTCTCTCTCTCTCTCTCTCTCTCTCTCTATATATATATATATATATATGGACACACATATACTTACTTACTCCATGGTGCAGAGTCCTTCTTGAGAAGCTAAATGGTTTGCAGCTAGTCAAGAAATTCCCCCCATTTCACGGAACCCGAAGGTTCATTACCGCACTCACAAGCGTCCGCCACCTGTCTATCCTGGGCCAGCCCAATCCAGTCCATGTACCTACATCCCACCTCCTGGAGATCCATCTTAATATTATCCACCCATCTACGCCTAGGTCTCCCCAGTGGTCTCCTTCCCTCCGGTTTTCCCACCAAGACCCTATACACCCCCTCTCCTCACCCATACATATATACATTTTAAAAAATTATTTAGGTCTTATACTGTTTGTTTCTTATTTTTTATATTCTATGTTTTATCATCATAAGAAAACAGTTATTTTAAATAGGTGGCTTCTTAGATTCTATTTTATTATATCTTTCTTGTTAATAATTTTGTATTGACATGCCTGATGATGCCCAAAATACAGGTTGAAACATGTAGCATACATGTACAGCATATTTTGAATTAAAATAAACCTGAGTCATGTTTGATGAAATAAGTTTAAGTTATTTAGCATTTAACTCAATGGGATGGCTACCATAAAGATAGTAGTTACAAGTTGCCAGCTTTCCTTTAATCCAGTATCTCCCAAACTCAGAGAATAATAATAATATAATAATTTATTTACAGCAGTTGGGTTGTCACCCAGTGGCAGTGGTTATTTTACATGTAAACAAAACATGAATTTGGTTACTACTAGATTTAAGTCGGTAGGGCTACATGAGAAGCATGTAGTGGCAACTTGGAATGTTGGGAACCGTCTCAGCATTTGCTTATAGACAGGGGGAAACCAAGAAAAACCTGTGTCGAGGTGGCCGGTCGCAGGACCTTCCGAGTACTGACTTCTAGCCAGCAGTCCGGCATCTAGAGTACAAATAATAACAATAAAATAAAACAAATTAAAATAAAATAAAAAAAGGCAATGCACACACAGTACAACAAATACACATAAGATAACTACAACAATACACATGGCCAACCAACAATACACACGGCCAACCAACAATACACACGGCCAACCAACAGTACACACGGCCAACCAACATACACACAGTCAACCAACAACACACAGCCATCCAACAACACACAGCCAACCAAGAATCAGGTGTAATAGTATTCATAGTTTCTGCAGTAGTGTTGTTCCTGGGGTCATGTTTTCATGCTGTTGGGTTCTTTCAAGAGCATTAGGTCAGCAACCAAATTTTTTAGATTTACATATGAAGTATTTTTTTATACTTCACTTCATATTTATGGAGACATGTTCATATTGTCACTTGCAGGTTGGGGTTCAGACTTCTTATGATGGTGGTAGATCCCTCGGACGAGGTCGTGGTTTCATCCCTCTAGAGAAGACTGTCAGTAACAACAATTGTCCAGGAAACTTCTCAGCTGTAGATGATGATCGGGAAGACGATGTACCTAGCTTCTCAGCGAATGGCCAGAGGAACAGGGAATTTAGTGGAGAAGGTGGTGGCAGAGGTGGACGTGGCAGACATGGCGGACCTGGTGTACGGGGTCGTTATTCACGTGATGAGGGCGGGGGTTTTCGAGGATACAATAGGGATGAAAAAGGCAGAGGATTGAAGAATGGTAAGCTGTTCCTGTTTCTGCATTATATTGTGTGGCCCAGTACAAAGCAGCCTGCTAGGAGAGAGGATGTTGGTTTATGTGCACATTTGCAGGATATATCTTAGCTGGTGTTAGCTTTCTTGTGTTTTCGGGTTAAAGACAAAAAGTGCATAAGTCTGACGCCAATTTTATTTCCGAACGGTTTTATAGCTCGTGATACGCCACGTCACATTAATTTTTTCCACTTGTGTAGTGCCTGGCTACATTATGTCTCATTGTTTTTTGTGACTTGCAGAAAATAATGGTGATGCACCAAAACCCCAAGAGGTCTACATTCCTCCAGAGCCAAGTAATGATGAAACTATTATCTTTGGTGGCGGAATTAGCTGTGGAATGAATTTTGATAAATACGATAATATTCAGGTTAAGGTATGTATTAATGCTTTTTCTGTGTAACATTTTTTATTCTGAAATGTGTGTTCATATGTTTATAAATGCTACAACTAGAGGCTGTACTTCTTTTATCTGCCAAGCCTAAATTTACCAAGTGTGTTTAATTAGCACACCAACTAATGCACATACACAAAATTTCTTTACATTAAAACACTTAAAATTGCTCCAACATGTTTCGATCCTAAGATCATCTTCAGGGAGCTACACCGTTCCTTGCTAAAGTCACATTTTTTTTTTAAATCTCTCACTCATATTAACTCGGTGCTGTGGCAGCACATACTGTGTAAGTCGTATGCTGCTGAGAATGCACCTGACTGTGGGTGTCGTGTGTTATGCAGCAGGAGACTGGCTAATCTCATGCTGCATAACACACGACACACACCCACAGTCAGGCACATTCTCAGCAGCGTACGACTTACACAATATGACATGCTGCCACAGCACTGAGTTAATATAAGAAAATTAATCAGTGAGTGTTTTTAAAAATGTGACTTTAGCAAGGAACAGTGTAGCTCCCTGAAGATGATCTTAGGATCGAAACATGTTGAAGCGATTTTAAATGTTTTAATGTAAAAAAATTTATATATGTGCATTAGTTGGTGTGCTGATTAAATGACTATGAAATGCACGGTGCAACGATAAAGATTACCAAGTGCAATTCAGAAACAACGAACATGTTGTCATTTTCTTTGCATTTTTCCTTCCAGAAGTTACTAGGTGTATTAATATTAGTTAGAATATTTAAAGATAGTTGTAAAAATATCTACAATCCACCTCCTTTTGAAGAAAATCTATTTATTTGTAGTGATACATATGTTAGGAGAGTGAAAATACAGCAGACCCACTTTGTGGGAGCAGACATTTGAGTTTCACATATCACTGAAGAATTATTTTGGTAGCACTTGTGCATCATGGCTTAGCTGTCTTGCCTATTTGTTGTTGTGTTTGTAGCGTAATACAAAAGAGGCCACATCTGCCCAACTGTCTTACTCAATAACTACCTAGATGTTGTGTGATATGGAACATGCTCTGATTGTATGTCTGAAAATTTTTAGAAATATTTTTGCCATTTAGTTGTAATCGTTCCTTACAAGGATGATGAACATGCTGATGAAGACTTAGGTATAAAAAGCAATGGGAACTGATGTGCTTGTTAGAGAAAGTGGGATTGTTGTATAAATTGGACAGGAGAAAGACAATTTCTGTGTATGTTATGGTGTAAAGGAAATGAAGATTTGTTTCACCAAGAAAAATTAAGAAAATTCTGGGAACTGTTAAAACTAGCGCTGCAAGTGTGAAAATTTCTTGTGTAAGTTGTTGTGATGTCTTCCTTGAAAAGACTGAAAGGACATTGAGTATATGGCTGACAGATGACATTTCTAGTGGTGCTTTGGTAAGGAAGAAGGGCAGCTTCCACTCCAGTGAAGGATGGCTTGAAAAACTTGGGGAGTGGGTGAACACGCACAACATGAATACGTTAGAACTACCATCTGCTGATTGTGAGGCTAAGTAACCAGAAAATTTCAAGAAAATAATGCACTGGAAGGACTGCCTACCATAGCAGGTCCTTTACCTTGATGAGACCGGCATGTTATGGCAAAAATGTCCATGCGTTTATTCATATCCAAAAATGCAAAGACATAGCATACCGAAATCTCAAAGGATTGTATTATCCTTCATTTCTGTTGTTATGCTTCAGAGGGATGGCGGTGGAATAAGTTTGTCTCTTGGTACTTTGTATTTGCCTTGTTAATATCGTTCTGCCCATGCTCCATACTGATTGATTCACCTAACACTAATGGTATATAACCTCAGCATTTGACTGCATTGTTAAGTATCATCATCAATTCCTTTTACTCCTTGTGGAGTGCAGGGCATCCATGAAGAGCTTCCAGGCATTGCGGTCTCCAACTGTCCCCTTGACCTCGTTTCATGATCTTCTTGTGCTTACCTCATCCTCTGTTGTCCTTCACCATGTTCTCTTTGGCCTACCTCTTCTTCTATATCCCTGAGGATTCCAATCTAATGCAGTTTTCTCTGTTGCTCCTGTTTCTTTATGTAATGTGTGCAATCCAATTCCATTTTCTTCATTGTATCTGATTTTCTATTGACTTCTGATGGGTGATTCTCCATAGTTATTGTTAAGTAACATGCTTAGAAATACAAATAATACAGGGGACCATATGATAAAGCCTATGCTAATGTACTGTTCCTTAAGTCCTCAGGATGTACAGGGGAAGAAAAGTGTCATTTGCCAGTGTTTCGGCGATCTAGCAAGAATGTTTGGGTGAGGAAACAGCTAATGCAGGATTGGTTCAACGGTCCTTTTGTTCATGAAATTCTTGGTCCTCCTTGCCTTTGATAGTGTGCCAGGGCATTTTTGGGATCTCGAACTTGTTCATCGAGATACTCAAATTGAGTTTTAACCTGATACCACCATCTCATTCTCACAGCTGCTGAACCAAGGAATCTTCATTACAACGAAAAGCTGTTACAGCAACTGAGCATTTTGCAGTACAGGGAGTTCTCATTTTACACAATTTCTTTTGTGTGATTTTGCTTTAACGTGACTTTTAAATTTACACCTCCTTCTCCCCCTCCTTCTCCTCCTCCTCCTCCTCCTTATCTGCCACCAATTCTCTCCATCTTCTCACTCCCAGCACTTGAAGATCTCTTTCTGCTTCCTCTTTCCATCCTTTCCTGAGTCTTCCCCTTCTTCTCATCCCTTCCAGTTCTTGAGTGAAGATCTTTTTGGGCATCGTATCCTCCTCCATTCTCTCTAGGTGACCTAACCAGTTTATCCTTTGCCCTTTTATCCATTTTACTATTTTTTCTCCTTTGCTCATCTCTTCTAGTTCTAGATTCGTCTGACTTTTCCATTCGCCCTTTTCATATTTAGGACCACATATTCTTCTAAATATTTTCCTTTCAAAAATTAGCACAGCTTGTTCTTCTTTCTTCATCAACGTCCATGCTTCCGCTCCATACAACACTACCGGTCTTATTGGTGTTGTATATAATATCATTTTAGTAGCTCTGGATAAAAGCTGATTTCTGAAGAGACTTACAGCGGCAAAATAAGTTCTATTGCCAGCCAAAACACGTCTTTATATTCTTTTTCCACGCTATTATCATTACTGATTAGCATACTGAAGTATGTGGACTCAGCTACTCCTTCATAAGTTACACCATTTATGGTTGCCCCTTTCAGTGATCTTCGGGATGGGGATGCTGAAAATCTCTTTAAATTTAAACCACTTTTCAAATTTACATGATCATTTCTGGTTTAATGCGATCTGACTTAGACAAACTGTGTCCGCACTTCAGTAGTAGGCTTGCAGAAAGTAACATTACTGTCCCACCATCAGTCACGTGTATGAATTGATTACATTGCTGGTATAAGCACACAGCTAATGTAGTTTCCTCCTTGACATCACTGGCTTTTGTTACTTAAAATGAGTGAGAAATGTAAATCTTCATCACCTAGTGCAATCCAAATAAAAAAAAAAGTGATGGAAGACAGTCAGCACTGATGAGAAATTTAGACGTAATAAGCCAACTTGGAAAAGGGGGAACGGGTTGTTGACATATGCCATAATGTTAGACACGCTCACAGTAACGTACGTACAATTCATGATCATGCTGTTAGAATTAAAGAAAGTGCTAAGTCAGGAAATGAAGCGTTTGAATATATAGCAAGACTACCGCAGTCCTATTGGAATGAACCGTACCATTAAATTTGGGTAGGAGTGTTGTGCATTTTTATTGCATTAGAAATAAATAAATAAATTGCGTAGAAATGTACATATACTGTATAGAAATGTGTACATACTGTATGTACAGTACTTATATACTCTTAATTACTTATTACTTACTTACTTATTTACTTACTTACTTATTCCATGGAGCAGGGTCCTTGAGAGGCTAACTCGTTTTCAGCTAGTCAAGAAATTCCCAGCATTTTTTGGAACCCTATGGTTCATTACCACATTCACAAATGCCCACCACCTGTCCCTATCCTGTACCAGCTTGATCCAGTCCATACCCCCACATCCCACTTCCTGAAGATCCTTATATTATCTTCCCATCTATGCCTGGGTCTCCAAAGTAGGCTCTTTCCTTCAGGTTTCCCCACCAAACCCCGTATACACCTCTCCTATCCCCCATACGCACTACATGCCCAGCTCATCTCATTCTCGATTTTATCACCCGAACAATATTCGGTGATCAGTACAGATCATTAAGCTCCTCATTATGTACTTCCGTCCACTCCCCTGTCACCTACGTATATACTGTACAGGTCCTTATGTCCACCAGTGGTATAGTCATACACTGTATCAGATGAGGTTGTCAATCCCCTAACTCCCAAGAAATACAATGTTTTATATTGGAATTTTGTGTTTGATTTATGCAACATAACCCCGGCGTAAAACGAGATCTGCCTGTATTTGGGATGCAAGATAGAAGGTGAATTTGTTAGTGTTAGTTAATGCTGGAAATTTTACATAAAAGCTGACTAATTAGTAAATATAAGGACGTCATGAGTGAGATGATGTCAGTGGGCTCTGATTGGCTTCTGGAAGGAACATTGATTTGGAGCGCTAAATATTTCTGGAGATGTACCAACCACCAGGATGAAATAAGGAGCATCCTTATGTTGGCCTTTAAAGTTCCAGGAGAAGGATTCACTGATTCTGAAGAGGCCGATAGCCAGTAATTTCTTGGCCCATGTCTTGCAGACTTAACTGAGGGAAACCTTGAACATTATTGAACTGGAAAATGAAGATTCTGATGCCGTTGTGGAGAGGTCATAGCTAAATGGCAGTGCTCTGAAGAAAGGTCTGCAGATGGCAGATAAGCTAGTTGATCATTTCTTGGGAATCAGCCACTTTATGGTTAGGTACCTGAAGCTTAAGAATGGTATGGAGGCTGTCATGGCACCTGGCAGCAAGGTGTATAGGAACATGCAGAAGGCAAACCAGTCGAGGATCACCACTTTTTTCACAAAGTCTTTATTCTTCCCTTTTGTCATGCATTCTGAATTCAAAAACCTTTACATCTTTCAGCTAGGAGCACCAGGGTTGTCCCAGTCAACACTTTCATACATATTATCATGTTTCACATGTCTGTGGTTTCCCAACCACACTTTCAGCATAAGGTCTTAACTTTGGATACCCCAGTTTTACTGTTCCTAGAATTTTTCAAAAAGATAATTGTTACAAATGGCAAGGGTTTGCTATATGGTGATATATATTTCCTGGATACATTAGCCTTTAAATTATTTGGATATGCTTTTTACTTTAGGTGTTATTTCTGTTTAAAAAAAAAAAAATATTTTTTGTAAGAAGTTTTCTGACTGGCAACCAGCTAAATGGTCCTCAAAATGTAAAATGTTGTTTTTGTATGTAGGACAAAATCAAGTGTCCAGACAGGAAGGTGAGGGAACTTCTGCCTTTGAAGATAATTTCTGGAAACTAAGCTTTACCATTTTCACAGTGCATAAATCTTTATGTATTAGTAATTGTTCATCTTCATTGTGCTCAGCTGAGTGGTGAAAATGCTGTACCACCCATAGACAGTTTTGAAACCGCAGGCCTCCGCTCATTTGTCCTTGGTAATGTGAAGAAGTCAGGGTACACAAAACCAACGCCAGTGCAGAAATATGCCCTGCCTGCGATAATGGCGGGACGAGATTTGATGGCATGTGCGCAGACGGGATCTGGCAAAACTGTAAGTATGCATGAGGAATAAGCCTAGTAATTATTATAATCTCATTGGCACACAGTATATCAGTGTTTCCATTTCCCAGTCCCATCCTTGAGATGTCCCACAGATTGCATTTCTCTGGTCATTTAAATATTATATTTTACATGTGGGCCAGGTAGCTCAGTCGGTATAGCGACTGACTACGGGATCGAATCCCGGTGGGGACGAGATTTTCCGCCCATCCAGGCTGGCCCTGGGACCAACCCAACCTCCTGTAAAATTGGGTACCGGGTCTTTCCCAGTGGTAAAGTGTGGCCGGGGTGCGCTGCTGACCACTCACCCCCTTCTAGTGACACGGTCATGGAAGAGTAGAGCTATATCTCTACCCACCCTCTGGGCCTGTAACGAGATCACTTTACCTTTTTATTATATTTTACATACTCAGTGTGTCTTGAGTGTGGAATTGAAAGTAATTGAATTTTAGTGGCTAAGTTCCGTTTTAGTTATAATGTAAAGTGCCTTCACTGGAAACAGTTCCATGAAGTCAGAAGCTAAGAAGATAGGCAGTATGCATATAACATAACATTGTGGCTGCTCATGTTACCATTGTTACCACGGAAAAGCAGCTGAATTTCTTTTGCAATGTTTTTCTATATATGTTTCTCTTAACTATATAAAACTTTGAAAGCATTGCCATGGAAACACAGAAGTGAGTTCTGTTTAGTATTGTTTTTGAGATAAAAACATGTTGTTTGATGTTCGTACCTTCTCGACTGTCCTAATAGCTTTATACCGTTTCACTCTAAGAGAAGAGTTTTGTGATGAATTTAGGTTGCCTGCACCAATAAACATGCTTCGGTCTTCATGTACAGTGCCGTACATTTGTGTCCGATTTTAACGAAATTTGGATTTTCGTGACATATTCTAATAAAATTCCTTAATATCAAATTTCGTGAAAAACTGCCCAATGGGAGCCAAGGTTGATATACAGACAGACACAAAGACATGATAAATCTAATAGAAGCTTTCAGCAAGTATGCCAACGTGCCTGAAATGAGTGGGACTAACAGAAGGAATTAACGTGATTGGTAGTATATCGTAATGTTGGTACACAGCCTTGATAATGTCAATTTTTGCACTCATTAATTCCATGTAATTCATATTTGATTGTTGTGACATACAAAGTTAAAGAGAAACAAAGCCTCTGGTCTTCCCAGAGCTTTTGAATTGTTAGTATCTCTTTGTTCTTGTCTTCTAGTACATGGCCGAACTGACTGGTTTTCAGTTGTCCTGTAGGTGTTTCTTTTACTTACGTTTCAATTCTAATACCCTTCTCAGTAGTTGTATCTTATCTGTGTTTCATGGTCAGTCATAATAATTTATCTTCAAGTCCTGTTATAAAATTTTGATTTACAACTTCTATAAAAATGTCATTCACAGTTTATTCCTGCTTATTTTTCTGCCGATTCTTCTCAGAAATGTTGTATACACTGCTTGAGTTTTGCTCTTGTTTCTCATTGTTGGTGTCCATGTTTTGGCTCTAAGTATGACAAACTGGTTTTAAATATATATATATATATATTTACATTGTGTTAGAATCACTTTCTTCCATATTATATTGTCTACTGTTGTTATGATTTGAAATTTATTATGCCTTTATGAATCGTGAGGTGTAACACGTTCCTAGAATGCCACCATAGATGTTTCTTTGACATCTGGGCGTAAGCAGCCACGTGTTTTGCGGTGTCTGCAGTCACGTGATTTTATGTTGCTGAAGCAGATGAGGTAGCAGTAGTAAAACAGTGGCATTGTTTCTCAAAGTGTGCGAATTTGTCCAAACGGAAAAATGAGCATTAGGTGGCTGCAGCAACGAACTGACATGAAGTTTTGTGCAAAGTGGGGCAAAAGGATGAGTGAAAGCCTGCACATGTTGACAGAGACTGACAGTGCTGGTGCAATGATAAGCTCAAATGCCCTTGAGAGGCGTGAAAGATTTAAATGTTGTTGGAAGGATGTGAAAACTGATGAACAAACTGGGCAGTCAACAACTAACGGACTCACTGACGTGATTAAATGTATGAGTGATGGCAGTGACACTAATTGGACAGAAACTCTGGGGAGGGTTTGAATGACAAAAGCAACGGCAGAAATAGTGCGATAAATTTTGTCTGAAGTAATTTATTCAGTCAATAACACAACATATATTTTTATTAATTATCCGAGATGCAACACTAAGCAGTCTATTTATTATTCGGCAAGTTCACTGTACATTTTTCTGGTGTCAACCACATCCATCATCAAGAGTACACAAAACTGAAACTGCAGCATCTGGTACTGCTCATACTGCAAAGTATAAAGCTATTTAACTAGAAAAGTATACAATATTGTATAGATATTTAATATATATATATATATATATGTATTTTATACATACATATGTACATATATATAATACATGCATATGTATATATCATATATGTATATATTAAATACTTTTCTAGTTAAATACCTTTATACTTTGCAGTATGACCAGCACGGGAGGCTGTAGTTACAGTTTTGTGTACTCCTGATGATGGGTGTGGTTAGCACCTGAAACATGTAGAGTGAACTTGCAGAATAATAAATAGACTGCTTAGTGTTGCATCTCGTTGGACAGTTATTAAATACATTTTATCAGCAATGCACAGAACCGTGAACATAAAAAACAACATATTTTATATATATTATAAACTTGGCGACATGTTTCGGTTCACTGAACCATCCTCAGGCCAATTCTTACAACAAAGTAAAGGTACATTCAGCAAGTGCGCGCACTATGGGATCCCATACTGTTTACAGATCATATTGACATTGCATACTTACTCCATGGTGCAGAGTCCTTCTTGAGAAGCTAACTGGTTTGCAGTTAGTGAAGAAATTCCCCGCATTTCACGGAACCCGAAG
>Ga0136643_10009159_pt1 | contig 14544 bp, 8 predicted proteins | sample TergutLab28metaG_FD_96883 | JGI IMG/M metagenome (GOLD analysis project Ga0136643, IMG submission 96883) | Labiotermes labralis P1 segment gut microbial communities from Petit-Saut dam, French Guiana - Lab288 P1 (version 3) (version 3) | ecosystem: Host-associated > Arthropoda: Insects >... | reverse complement strand
TTCAGTAACTATTATAAAGAAATTATTAAAAGGCATTGGCCACATCTGGTGGATCCTTTAATTTTTCATCATTCACAAGTTACGGTGGGAACCTGTTCCACTGAATGTACTTTTCCTATCTGTTTCTTTATAATGTTCTATGTTGTTTTTATTTTGTTATCAGATTTTGCTATAAGTATAAAGTAGTGTTGCTTCTTAGCTTCTTTTTTAAGTTTTCTTGGGATATGACAGTATTTAATATAATGCATTTTTTGCTTTTGGATCATTGCTGTTCTTAGGGAAGGCATACAGACTTCTTTTGTGTTTGCAAGATATTTTTATTCCTTGTGTAATCCATTCATTCTTGCCCTTCATTCTACTGTATATAACTGGAAAACTGGCTTGGAATATGTTATGACTGTGCATAGACATAAGTTAAACATATGTTTAGGATCTGTACCTATATAAACAGATCCCCAGGTTGCTGTTTTTAGTAGAATCGGAAGGTTTGCGATTGTTTCATCGTCTATTCTGGTTTGCTGCTTCCAAAGAAATTTTTTTGTTGTTGCATATAGATTTTTAATTTTGAGAATTTGAACCCTGTGTTCTGTTAGATATAGAAGGTAAATTTATTCTACTGTTATTTACAAATATATTATCAATGGCAGTGTTTGAGTTATTTTTAATTCTTGCTGCAGTATTTAATGTGTTGGATAGATTGTATGTTGTTAATAATGAGACTAGTTTTTTTTTTTACATTGCTTTCAATGAGATAATCTGTGTTTATATCCCTAAAAACTGAAAGTTCCACTCTAAGTTTATACACATATTTCAAAACATCATCTAAATTCCTTATAAATTGATTAAAATTTCCTGTAAGTGCTCTGTATAAGCTTAATATATTTGATTTAGATGATTTAGAGTCTAGTTCATTGGCTTAAAAATTTCATATCACTTGTCTGAATTTTTCATTTGTTCTTTTGTAATGGTTTGTGTTTCAGCATGGTAAATTTGTACTTGCTTTAAGTGTACCATATAAAATCCTGTTTTGCATTCTTTTGGGCTGTCACTGTAGCAGAATATTTATTTTATTGTGTGAGAAAATTGATAACTGTTTTATGTTTTTCTGTTGACCATGTCATACATTTTCACACCTGAACTTATTTTGATTCCCGGAAAAATAAATTTGCCCACCTATTTAACCATTGTGTCATGTAGAATGATGGGTAAGTGTTGATTACTTAAAGCCTGTATTCACTGTCATATCCATATGCAGTCGCAGTCTCTATACTTTATAAAGAGTTTCCATTTTCTTAGGTTCTCCTCGGTTCCCTTTATGTCTTTCCCTCCATTGCTTGACCCTGGTGTCCATGCCACAGGTGAGCATGTGGATGAGTAGGAACTTTAAAAATGATGGCTGAAGGAGTTCTAGTGAAACTGTGACCGCCCAGCAAACCAATAGCGTTTCAATAGTGCCTGTTAACAATGAAGATCCCCAGAAAGGAGGATGAATTTCTTATAAGGAAAAATGAAGTGGATCAAGACATTGAATATAGTCACTTTAAACAAAACAGGACATACATATGAAAGAATTTGTGCTTACGATTAAAGGAAACATTAAAGGCATGAACACCTGTTAGTAGGCTATGAGATGGCGTGGTCAGGACGAAGAATTATGCAGACTGATTGTAGTTGAACTGGTTATGAGCCTGGCTCACATAAACCACATTACCATGTACAAAATATAAGAGGAAGAAAAACAAAAGTAAATATTTTTATAAAAGGATAAGAAAAGAATGAATTCAAATACATGCTTTCAAGTTGCTGCCAGTGACAGAATAGTAAACTTTTAATACAGTTGAAGGGAAGCTTTAAGCATGATGGGGAATTTTATTACTGAGGTGGTTGATGATAAATAGGGGTATGAAAATTTGATGAAAACTTACACTAAACACAGAAAAAAATTTTAATGAGACATCCTACAACATCTGTGCATTATAAATGAACTGATAATAGGAAATTTATTGTTGATTCTCAAACACATTCACCCATATTCTCTCAAATGATCAGATGTTCATAACCAAGGACATACTTTCTACAAATGGTGATGTAACAGGCGAAGAAAAGAGGAACTCACAAAGTTTTACAATATTTGGAAAACAAATATTTTGTTCGTTGAGATTTTTAAATACTGTGACTCACTACCGACAGCTGACTGTTTCTGTCCCCAAGATACTACTTCACAGAATAGTGATGTCATTTCTCAGGAGACCTCTCAAAAATAACTGCTCACTACGAATTTGAGATTCCATTTCTTAATATTCCCAGTTCAGCAGTAATTTTAACTCAGGCCACTTTAGATAATTTTTCTTGATTCTGCTGAAAGATACTGTTTCTTGAAATTGTCCTTCCCGTATTTCAATATATCTGTGCTTACTGCTGGAAGGGCAAAAACTTCTCCTGTGTACATTCTAACTTTAATATTTCTGATTCCTTTCAGTTCTCTGAATAACATTTTAGCTCTATGGAGAATAAACTTCTTTCTTCTGCCTCCCACACTTCGCTTAATTGTGCAGCACTAAAGAGAACAAGTATTTAGTCAAACTTAAGATTACAATTGCCAGAACATCTTACAGGAAAGGTGATGCTACCATACAGAGGTTGTACAGATTGCATTAAAACAAAAATTGGAAATACAGGAGGGTTCAAAACAAATAAGTGTAACAAGGGAGTGTTCTGTGACAGATCTTGTGTGATTCCACGATGTAGTTGCTAACTGAGTTATAGGAGGTAACAAATCACCTTATGTGACAACAGTATTTGCAGATAACCAAATATCATATGTTAGATGTTTTAGAGGCTTTACTTGATTATCATGTCTTTTTACAGGAAGAGGCTACGGTGTGTGAAGCCATGGGTAATGTCATCAAGCGTGCAGTAGCACATCGAATGATTGGTGAAGTGTACAGCAGCATGGGGCAGTATGTGAAGGCTTTGAAACACCAGATGAAGCACTTGGGTATGATATATCTTGTGTTCGGACCATGTAGCACACAAAGATGGTACATTTTCAGTCAGGACAGATACCATGTGTTGTGATCTGATCTGTGTTATATAAGAAGTTTGAGAAGTGTGTGTGTGTGTGTGTGTGTGTATGTGTGCACACATACTTAAAATGCTACAGTATGCAGTTTTTTATTGGAAAGTTGTTATTATGCATTTGTAGAGGAATACTGAAACACACTATTATATTGCAGAATTGGCAAGAGCAGAGGCCAATCAGATAGAAGAGCAGAGGGCTCTTGCAACAATTGGCCGCACATACTTCTGTCAAGCAGAGAGCATTGTGAATGATGATGAATCATACAAGTCTTCACTGCAGAATGCTAAGAATGCATACAAGAAAAGTTTAGATCTGTGTGAGAGGTAAATTGGGAGGGATATACTTCTTTAACAGTGCTTTGTCAGAAGCTTAAGTTCTACTGCTTGAAATACAGGATGGTTTTAAATAAATATAGAAGGATGTGAAAGGAAACAGTAATGGCTAACATCTTGTAGAAGGAACTGATGAAAACTGGAAAACCTAAGTAAGGACAGTAGAGAAGATGGGAAACTACTCTGGGGAGCAGTGAAAGTAGAATGTACAGTTTCTTTACAGTTTATTTGATGACATCAAGTAGTTGATTGTGTAGTATCAAATGATAGGGCGATCACTGAAGAATTAATGGAAAGGCTGTGGAGGGAGTGGTCATAGCCTAATTTGAGATATATCCTACCATTTGCCTACATAGACTGAGTAAAAACCTGAAAAATATGTCAGTATAGCTTGTGTCTGAACTGAGATTTGAGCAGGGTCCTACCCACTTGACAAAAATATTTTGTTGATTGGGCAATGTGAGGCTGATTTGAAACAAGTGGAAGTTGTGGTGGTGCTGTACCCATGGGTAAATCTTCCTGGCTATTTTGTGGTTGATTGGATGGGAAATAATTGTACTTGTAAACTAAGCACCATCATAACCTTTCTGAATGAATTTACATTAATAGTTTGTAGCTGTAACAGAAGTTGGAGCCTATAACATTTACATACAATGTTTGTTAGTGTTTATTAGATTATCAACAACCCTTATTCTTGCAAGGTGCCATTGCAGTGAAGACAGTTAAGAACATAAGTATGCACAATAGAAATTACAGCCATGTCTTCTACCAGTGAATGTACTATCATCTTCTGTGGACTGAATACCTTGGATTTATTTTCACACCACCTGCCATTCATAAGGTTACACTATCTAGCTGTGGTTTTCACAGAAATGTTGGTAGTCAGAACCACATGATGATGTTGACTAGTGTCGAGAACTTAGCTGAATTGACATGGGTCTCATTGTGACCTCAGTATATTGATGTTTTTCATTGTTTATATTGTGCCTTCTGTACGAGGTGGGAGATAATACCTTAAAAGGAGCTATTGCTGTTGCTTTTCATATTCTTCCAATTTTTATCACTTATATGATTTTCCATATGATGCATTGAAACCAAAACAGCTGAAAAAACATTTTTAAATAAGCAAACAGATGGCAGTTTTTTTGATGTCTTTTTTGCAGGTTGAGAGGGATTAGTAAATGGGAGCACATGGAAATGAGGGCACGCCTCCTGTTGAACATTGGCTTGGTGCTTGAATGCCAGCATGATGTACAGAAAGCCATTGAGAACATCGAAAATGTATGTAGAACCTCTAGCTTAACAGAATGTGAACAGTTAGCAATTCTGAAAATAAAACTTGCAGAAATCAGTGAACCTAAGTTAATTAACCTCTTTGAAACTAAGGGGGATCATTTTAAGTATTCCATTCCATGCTTCCTCACATTATCAAACACCTGTTTAATTACATCAGCCAAATATGTGATGAACATATATTGTCACGACTTTGCACAATCCATGAAAGCAACAGCTGATCATAGCCAACTGTATACATGTGTGTAATATACAGAAAATTTTGTTCATGGATTTTTTTTTAAGGTTTTTAACATATAGCACAGTAGTGTAACACTTATGATCAACCATTGTATAAATCATTGTAACTTCAGTAAATGCAAGTTGTACCTTTTATATTTATGAAGTAACTATTGTAGTAACCACACATAACAGCTGCATAACGGCCGTGGGTTTAAGTAAAGGGACACAAAGTTCTCCCCAATGATGGTGTAAGTAACACCAAAACATGTAGGAGAAACACTGTAAATACATCTAAAGATTAAATATTGTGCATTTGGTTGGAGAAATTCAAGAGGTGTTCGATTAGGAGGAATGTATCTTGAAGTATTCAATTACTTGTGTGCACTGATATAATGTGTGTGTGCATGCACAAGCTGTGAGGAACTAACACCATGGTGCAGTGTCTTTTTATGTGCTGGCCTGAAAATTATTTTACTCTAAGGTGATATGAATTCAATATGTGCAGGCTGTACAAATCTGTAAAGAACATGACTTGTTTGAAGATGAGTTCCGCTGTTACTCCTCACTTGGCATGTTATACCATCGTCAACATGACAGCAGAAAAGCACTGCACATGCTTGGACTGGGACTGGACGTAGCAAGCAGGCTTGAAGACAAAATACAGCTGTCTTGTGAGATCTTAATTAATAAGGCTGAGGTAAGACATGTTATCAGACTGTAAGTAGAAGAGGGAAAGAGCCTGAGAAAAACTCTTGTGTCCATGTTTCTTTGAATGCTTGTCTCTTTAGAAAGTTAAGAACAGGAATTATAAGTTGGTAGTTACGTAACTTTATCTTGTTCGTATCCATGAATTGATGTCACTATTTTATGTAAAACTCCAACTAATGCGCTAATATGTGTTAATACCAGATGATTATTCACACTCTTGCAGTCGTACATGTTTCAATCTTCAAGGGGCCATCCTCAGAGAGTACTGATACATTTTGTTGACCCTGCTCAGATATGTACCAGTACTCCCTGAGGATGGTCCCTTGAGGGCTGAAACATGTAGGAGTGTGTGTAACAGTGCAAATAAAGTGTTTATTAACACATATTATTATATTACATTAATCAGATTTTTACTTAAAATGGGAATTGTGTAATTAGTGATCTGTGTCTGTGCATATTGTCCACTAGTTGAGATGTTCTTGGAGTGAAACTTTTCAGGCATATGACTTCAAAACTTTGCTTCATGCCATTTTTAGGAACATTCACAAAATTGTGAAAAGTGACTATAATATTTGTCTTGTCTGTCTGTCCAACCATCTGTCTATCTGCATGGAATAACACAGAGCCAACTGGATGGATTTTCATGAAATTTGATATTTAAGGATTTTTAAAAGATCTGTTGAGAAAATTCAAGTTTGATTAAAATCTGACAAGAATAGCAGGTACTTTGCATGATGACCATTGTACATTTATGATAATATCTCACTGAATTCTTCTTAGGATGAGAAATAATTCAGACAAAATTTGTGGTGAAAATCAGAACACACATTTTATGTTCAATAACTCTTTTTCTGGAAATCATGTTGTTTGTGGGGTAATGTAAAAAAATATAATAGAGCCAGGCAGGCCACAGATGACAACATAATGCGCCACAGAAAAGGTGCAGTTTGCATGCTAGATGAGTAAGGCAAGAATACAGACACATACTCATAATATTTAAGACTTATTGCTTCATAATTGATTAATTCCGTGTGATCTTGTAAAATGTTTTTGGCAACATTTACAAAAACTGAGAAATTGTGCAACAACTTATCTGTTATTTCTATATCTGTTTAACCAAATATGTTGTCTAAAGGAGGCCATTAGCAAACAAACATTGTTTGTTCCCATGCAGCATCTGGCACTGGACAATGAAGGAAGCATAAGTAATTACAAATACAGACAAACAAGAAACTGATAAATTTACTGAAAAAATTTTGCTTTCCTAGCTGCAGTAGTTTGTAGTCTTGCCATGCAGTGGAAGAACAGATTTCAGGTTTGTGCTGAATGACCTTGACAAACTTAGTATGTAGACTGAGACAGCATGCTGCTTTGAGAGAGTGGAATCTTTTGCAACATCTGTGTGGAAGTTTGTGATCGTAATGTATATTTATTGTATATATATTAATTTATATTTACATATTGTGTACCTTGCCATTCATATTATATTTATAAGTCTCAGGTTCACTTTTTCTGTCCTGTTTGCTTCACTTCTGCTTGATAACTCTCAGTATATAGATGGGGATTTGATGGTATAGAGGTCAGGCATTTGTGTCTGTACACAGAGTTATACAGTTTGACCTCAGTGGGATTAATTGCAACTTTTCTTCCCTGCCTTTCTCTTCCCTCACTTGTGACAGAGTTAGAATAATGTTAATGTGGTACTTATACTCATTGCTGTATGGAACACACAAGTTTAGTCTCCTGTCAGCCATCATCATCATTTAACTGTTTACAGGTGTGGTCATTATCATTTCAACACAACGTATGATGGCTGACAACTTATATGTATTGAATGTGGTACACAGGTTCTGTTCAGCCTGCCAGACTTCCAAGGAGCAAAGCAAGCACTGCACCATGCATACAAGCTGAACACTCCCATAGAATCTGACCAGAAGGCAGTAAAGAAGAATTTGAAACTTGGTAAGAACAGATGTGTATTGGTTACTCTGGAAGAAGTCAAGAAGAGTAATTGTTCGAGTTACAGAATTAATTCGACTAGGATAACTTAGTGAAGTAACTGAGTGTGGGCTGGATTGCAAGGGTGTTGTTTCCAAGGAGCACAGAAATTTTTGATAGGAGAGAGTCAAATGTTGATATTTGTCATGTTGCAGCTATTGCGATGTGTAATGCTGAAGAACAGCTGCTTAATGTACAGGACACTGATTACGTTGCCAAGAAGAAACAGTATGAAATCATGGGAGATGGTTGTGTTGCTGTGAAGAACTATAAAAAAGCTCTGGAATATTATCGGAAGATGCTGGAGGTGTGTCCTGCAAGTTTTAATTGCACAGTACATGTATTCTGTAACACTAATGATATTCTAAATGCTTGATAGCTTGTGTGGATCTACAATAGGGTCTTGACCATGATTAACCCTTTGACGCTAGAATTAAATCCCTCTGAGCAACGCTGCCTGCCAGAATTTTTTACTGGGGCTTTTAAATGTTAATGCTTATGCTTAAAAAAAAACATCTCATAGACTTTTTCTTCAAATTTAATGAAATAAAATTTTGCATTCTACTTATGAATTGGTTAATCCAGAAAAAAATGTTCACCTATTTTTATAATAAATTTAGGCCTGTGAATTGCATGCATTATATAATGTGGTGTAAATAGTTTATCACTCACATAATTCTGGTTGTTGCAGAAGGTCTGTGGCACCTTGGATCACTGTTTTATCACACACATTATTCACAAAGAGATTGATTTACAAATTTACTTTTGTGTGATATTCCTTGAAACAAGGCACCATGCACAGGCCCACATCACAACTGGTGCATTTATATATTGTGCCCTTTCTTTGGCCGTGAGAAGAACACAGACAGCAGCGGAGTTGGGTTGACGATTTCGCTGGCCAGTGCTTGTTATGACGACTCTAGAGTCACAAAACATTTTTTGCGCCCGAACTTGGTCTTCCAACTAATCTGGGGGTGGGGAGATCTTAGCTCTTTCCAGCTTCCTCAATCAAATTCCTCACCAGAAGGAGTCTGAAACAGTATCCAACTGTTGAGTACTGTTAGATCCAGAGAGTGGAAAAGTAATTTCGTGGTCCACTTGAAGGTACGTCGACTCATCGAATAGCTGTTAGCCATATGATGAGAACTGTTGACATAACCCATGTGCCAGTTGTACCATTCCATGGGGTTGGTTGCTGTTGTAAAAATTTCCTTCTGCTGGTGGTGAGTCCATGTTAGTCAGCATGTAAACTTCTTGTCTGTCCTTCCAAACTAATGCGGTCAAACCTCCATTAGTCCCCCTCATGTCACCCCTTTTCAATTTCAGTTGTTTTGTTTCCAAAATCACGGGGCATGTCTCTTCTGCTGGGCAGCACTGTCCTGCATGAATTTATATTACGTCTTTCCAAGTCATCAAAAAGTCTTGTAGATGAAAAGAAATTGTCCATAAATATTTTGTGTCCTAAGCCTTCAACTCTGCTAGTTAAGTTTCTAACAGTTGCGTGTGTTGCAGTCATGTCATCAGTGGCGGAGTGTGAGTCTCTACTCAAGTACACTCTCATGTCATACGTATACCCTGATTCATCACAGAGTTTGTAAATTTTGATGCTGAAATGTTTCTTTTCTTTGGAATGTACTGCCTGAAGATAACCCTGCCCTTGAATTTTGCAGTTACCTCGTCCACTGCCAAATGCTCTGAGGGGTTATAGAATTTAGCATAAGCCTCATTCAGTTTGTCAAAGGCAGTCCTTGGTTTCCATAGTCGGTCATATTCTTCACCTTTGTCAGGTCTCTGTGAATTGTCTGCAAAATTTAAAATCTGTCTCGTGTCATGGTCTCATTGTAAAACAAATTGTGTAGCTGTCTAATTCTCAACCAGTAGTCATGCAGTGTGTCTTTCAATTCGTGTCCCATCTGCAGAGCTAAGGCAATGAAAGTCATCATGTCCGGCAACATAATTTCAGGCAGTCAGCGGCCAGGTCAGGCTTGTCTAAGTGTTTCTGGTAGTACATGTTGGTCTGTTCAACCAGCAGATGAAAAATTTCTGTGAAAAACAACATCAACACAGACAGCGGTGAGCTGTCTTTATTGATGTGTGGAGCCACACTTTTCTTCACACCTTTTGCTGGACCAACAAAAGGATGAATATTTGTGTTCCTTCCTTGAGGCGTTCACTAGGTTTGTAATCCGCCACTTGTTGCAGCCTGTGTTTTGATTTCTTCTTCTTCTTCTTCTGCTGCTGCTGCTGCTGCCGCCACCACTGCTGCTGCTTCTTCTGCTGCAGCTGCTGCTTCTGATTCTGCTTTTGCTGCTGCTGCTTCTGCTTCTTCTTCTGCTGCTGCTGCTGCTACTGCTGCTGCTGCTGCCGCCGCCGCTGCTTCTTCTGCTGCCTCTGCTGCTGCTGCTTCTGCTTCTTCTTCTTCTTCTTCTGCTCCTTCTTCCTTCTCCAAATAGCCTTCAAAATCACTAGCCTCAGAACCTGATTCAGAGTTGGTGTCAGCAACCAGAATTTCACTGATGGCTTCCTTGTCAAGTTTTATTTTTTTCCCAGCCATTGCAATAGACACCTACAACGGTCTGCCTTATTTACAATCCTCTGTATGACTGGGCACAGTTTAGGAAACTAATGTGGCTGAGATATGAACGTCTTCTACAGTGACAGCAAAACAGATCTAAAGCTACGGCGTGACAGAATTCTAGCTGTTCGGGGGTGCCAATAAGTTTTAGCAGATTGGCGGCTGTGTGTTGGCATGTTATACCCCACAACCCCTACAGATTACCCCAGCACTACAAGAGGCATGTCTGTGGGCCATCCTGTAGCTGTAAACATCGATATTTGTGGGTATCCAATTTTTGAGCATTAATTTGTCTGAATTATATGGGTGCAGTATGCCACTGACAACCTTTCTGGTCAAGAAAGAGTTTTTGCTTCATAGGCCAGTCTCTATATTTCAACCCACAGTGAACTCAGCAAGCGGTGTCAGAACCGTATTAGTCAGCTGGGAAGAATGTGCACTTATGTATTTATCAGTGTTTGTGGTGGTCTTTAGGAGGCGGAGGGGGCACATTCTAGCTCCTGTATGAAAGCCTGACCTTCAAGGGCCCTGAAGCATTAGCAAGCAAGCCATAGCAGTTAACCAAATAGGAGTGAATAAAATTGCTCCAAACTTCAACACACAGTTTGCGATGTGTATATAAATCATTTGGCTATTTAAAGGGCTCACTGCATGACGTATATGTAAGTCATTCCACGTTAAAGGGTTAATTGCAACCAATAAAATTATTGTGAACATTGTCATCCATCTTTTATTGTAAAATACCAATTTGCTCCTAAGAACTTACGAAGAACCACTAATAAAATGTGAAATAACCTAAGAAAGCTTAAAAAGCATAGAAGTTTTTTAATAAAATACAAAATTGTTTTAGAAGCATAAAGTATATTAAATACTGAAAGAACGTCTTGTTCCATAAAGCCCAGAAGTAACAACTTCACTTAATGAAAGACAGACCTTGATTTTGCTAACAGTGACCTGTGAAGTAGCAGGAGAGTGGAGGAAGCTGACTCACAAGCCATGTTGTCAGTTCCTAATCCACTCAAATCAGTCACAAAAGGCCAGAAGGGCAGAATTATAATGGGTGATCATGAAAGGTCAAAATCCTGATATGTTGGTGACAAAAATTTAGACTATGCTGCATTTTGCTTCATTATGACATGATGTTGATCCCAGGCATTTTAATGCATAATGTTCACTGCCATATTTATTTTTCTCTTGAACTTGTTCTTAGTGTGCTGAGGCTCTTGGGGAAGGTGGACAACAGTTGACAGCAGTGTATGTTTCACTCTCGCAGACATATAAGGACAATGAGCAGTATGACCTTGCATTGGAGTTTTTTCGCAAGGAGCTGGAACTATGGGAGAATAACCCTATGGAGGTTAGCCTTGGCTATTAAAACATTTCTGTTGTTTGAAGATTTCTTCATATCAATTTTTTGTATCCTGATGCTGTGAGGTTAGGTAATTTTAAGCCATGAAAAATATTTTTTTGTTTGATTTAATCTCTTGCCTTAAGCTTAATTCCTTATTTACTTACTTATTTACTTACTTTCTTACTTATGCACTTACTGACTGACTCACTCACTCATTCACTTGTCTGTATGGCCCACAGAGAACCTTGGCTTTCTTAATTACATGTGCCCATATTCTTCTGCACTGCCTTCTGTTGCCATCTTTGAACTTTTGTCTCCCATAAATCCTTTCCAGCATCAGTCTAGGTCTTTCCACTCTTCTTCTTGTAAGTTTACTCTCAAATTTTTTCGTGACTACCCTTTCATAATCTGTTCTTACTAGATGTTCTGTCCATTCCAATCTTTCTTTTTAATGTGCGCTACTATATCAAAATCTTTGTATAGGTTCTACAATTCCTGATTAGTTCTTATTCTTTATGTTCCTTTTGTACCTCGGGTCCATATATCTGCCGTAATATTTTCTTCTTTCATGTATTCAGTCTTTTCATGTCTCTCTCTGTCATAGGCCATGTTTCATGTCCATACTCTACAACTGGTTTCACCACCATTCTATATATTTTGGTTTCAGCTGCTTAACTCGTGGCTGTAGACCCAACTATGTGTCCTGAGACTATAGAAACATCTATTACCTGCAGCAATACTTGGTGTTATATCTTCACTTATTACATTTTTTTGAATTTATGAAGGTTCTTAAATATATGAAACTCTGAACCCCTTCAAATACCTGTCCATCTCTTAGCAGATCTTACCCTAAATTTGTTATGTGTCTGTTCATTTTCACATATTTTGTTTTGCTTTACTTGTCAATAATCCAGTGCTTAATGCTGCTTCTATAAGTTTTGTTACAACTTCTTCAGTTGCTGTCACTGATCTTTCAAGTATTAACACATTACCTGCGTATGGTGTATACTGTCTCCTGTTAAAAATCATTCCATTGGGATTAGTCTCAATATTCATTATTATTTTCTCCAATAATTCCCCCCCCCCCCATGGTGCAACAGCCCCTAGTGAACCAGGACCTCCTCATTATCCAGGCTTCATGATCACACTCAGACATGCCACACTTGGAAGGATCCCTCTGGACTAATGATCAGCCCAGAAGAGAGACCTCTACCCGACAACACATGACATTCACCAGAGACAGATATTTCTGCCCCAGTCGGGATTCAAACATGTAATCCTAGCAAGTGATCAGTCATAGACATACACCTTAGACTGCGCAGCCACTGGGATCAGCTGTCCAATAGCATATTAAACAATATTGTGGATAGTGCATCACCTTGTCTGAAGCTGCTTTCAATGTCGGATACTTCAGTCAGTTGTCCTTCAGTTTTCACTGTGCCATTGGAATCCTGCAACATCATTTTAATTGAGTTCACTAATTTATTTTTGTGGGAGGGATCCAAAATTCATTTAAATTTTCACATAAATGTATTCTATTTACTGAGTCATATGCTAGCTTAAAATCAGTAAACAATAAATGCAAATCAAGGTTAAATCCATATCATTTTTTAAGAATGTATCTTAACAATATTAATTATTAGTAATCGTCCTTCCCAAAAATAACAATGATAATCTCCAAAAATTTCCTCCGTGTAAGGGAGCAGCTGTCTGTGCAGAATATTAGTCAGAACTTTAAACATACATTGCATAGTGAGATTACTCTATAATTGTTACACTACAGTTTGTCACCCTTCTTATGAATGGGGCATGTTATTGCAGTACACTGTTTCTCTGGCATTCTTTCTGATGTCCATATTATTTCTGTTAACATATGAATTTCTTCTCATAATTTTTTATCTCCATACTTAATGAGTTCTGCACTATTATCTTTCCCCAATCACTTATTATTCATTGATGTCCTTATTTTTTCCCATACTTCATCTTTTGTTGGGGGGTTCAATTTTCTCTTTAGGTCCTTCATATATCACTTCTTCCCTTATCTTCGTATCATTCTTACTATTGAGAGTTTCATAGAAATGTTGTTTCCATATTTGCGTTATAAGTAGATGATTTCTTATTAAACTATTATTCATGTCTTTACAAATGGACATTCCTGGTCAGGAACCAACCTTCATTCCACAGGTATTGTACAGAACTTCCTTGCCTTATTTCTTTTGTTTGCTTCCTCCTTACATTCCAGCATTTTAAGTGCATGAGCTAATTTCTTCCCTCTACAGTCTTGTCTGCCTATTCCACATTTTAACTGAGGCCTTATTTTTTTCTTCCACCTTTATTTGACACACTTTGTCATACCAATCATTCCTCTTCTTCCTTTCCTTATATCCAACCATCTGACTAGCCACTATTTTCACTACTTACTTAATATTCTCCTGTTCAGTTTCACTAGTTTCTTCACTCTCATTATATTATTGTTCATCACTTTCAGTAATTCCCTCTGTTGTCTCTTGTTGGTATTTCTTCAGGGTTTTCATTTCTTTAATTTTCTAATGTCATACTACCTTTTCCTGGCACTGTGCATATCTTTATACCTTAATATTCTTTGTCAATATTTAATTCAAATTAAGTGGTGAATCAGAGTCACAGTCCACAACTCAACAACATCTTACAGCTTGTGGCATGCCTACCATCCACCAACACATGATAAATGTGATTACTAGTTTGTCCATCAGGGGATTGCCAAATCTCCTTATACAGGGTTATTCATAAGTCCCTCCGGGATTTCTGAACTCGACTGCGCAACAACCAAGACAGACACGGCAGAAAGGAGCATATCAACAGAGAGAGAGACACTCCAAGTTTCTGTCCTACCTTACAGCTTGATATGTGCACCCTTGGTGACGCGGCAGATGTCAATCCTGTAATCAAGTTCCTGCGACATGCGTTGCAACATTTGGCGGTCGATAGTAGCGACTGCCTCCAC
>Ga0136643_10009158_pt1 | contig 14544 bp, 11 predicted proteins | sample TergutLab28metaG_FD_96883 | JGI IMG/M metagenome (GOLD analysis project Ga0136643, IMG submission 96883) | Labiotermes labralis P1 segment gut microbial communities from Petit-Saut dam, French Guiana - Lab288 P1 (version 3) (version 3) | ecosystem: Host-associated > Arthropoda: Insects >... | reverse complement strand
TACAAATACGGCAGGATCAATACTGTAGCTTCCTTGTATGTAATTTGCTTCAACCTTAAACGGGCCTTCAGGCCTGTCGCCGACAGCTACGCCTATGCGTAAAATATCATCTTTGTCTTTAGCAGGGAAGTAGAGATAGTATTTTCCATCCTTATACGCCGCATCAGGCGCCCACATTTGCCTACTAGCCCAAGGAACGTCTTTCACATGAAGCGCTTCTCCGTGGTCGATGCATGGCGCACCAATATCTTCCATTGAAAAGACATGATAATCCTGCATTTTGAAATGGTCACCTTTGCCATCATCCAATCCAGTGTTCACTAAATCATGAGATGGGTAGATATACAGCTTGCCCTCAAATACATGCGCCGACGGGTCTGCCGTATACATATGCGTAACCAAAGGTGTTTTTTGCTTTGTTTCCGTGCCGTTTTCGCTTGCTTGATTTATATCCATAAAGTAAACCTCCATGTTTTTGAGAGTTATTTTATCATTATATTGGTGTGTATGCAATGGATTGTTGTGGGTCATATGTAGCGTTTTAACTTTTTAAACATAAGCTTCTTGTCCTCTATGACGGAAACATATTTGCAAAACAGACTTGGCTCCCTCTCCGAGGGAGCTGTCAGCGAAGCTGACTGAGGGAGTAAACGCCCATCTCCCCAAAAGTCCGAATTGGACCTTTGCAAAATTGCACAAAATACTCTGTTGAAATATGGTGGATATGACGAACCTATATAATTCGGATTTTGATTTTTGTATTGACATCGGATTTCTTGTACTCTATAATTGTGATTTGACGAGGACACTTAGCTCAGCTGGTAGAGCTTCCGCTTGACGTGCGGAAGGTCAGCGGTTCAAGTCCGTTAGTGTCCACCAATCTTCCCTTAGACGAGCTTTTGTGTTCGCCTAAGGGAATGTGTGCATATCCATGTACATTTTACTAGCGAACTATCTGTCGCTGGAATCGCAACAAAACGGTGATATAAAGATAACGAGAAGCAATGCGATTGTTTCTCGCTGGGTTACGCCCGCTGATGGTTCGAGGATGTCTTGCAAACAGGAGGTTTTAATATGGCCGATGAGAAAACTATTATAGATTATTCATTTAACAAAGAGATTGAAGTTTTTGTGCATGGTAAGTCGTATGCAATTAATGCAAAATTTTCTTTACTTGACTATAAAGAGTTAATCAATGCTTTTTCAAGGACAATGAACTACGATATCGCTGTAGCTTCTGTTATACACAATAAAATAGTTCGAGCTCACCCTGAAGCTACCCTGCCGACAGCAGAAGCAATTGTACATAGTGATAATGCATCCTTGGTTGAGTTTGTTTTGTTTGTTATTAATAGCCGAGCGGAACTAAAAGCTTGCTATGACGAGTTGTCTGATAATCTCCCTATCTTACAACGTTTTTTTGTTGCATACGACAACTGCTTGAAGTTGGAACTAAGGAGAATAGCGGAAAAACTAGCTTCAATTACCCATGCGGTTACTGAATGGTTCGATGGACTTCAAAAATCATTTCAGCAGACTATGCAAAATACATTTTTGCAACTTGATTGGCAGAATTACTTTCAATCGCTTGGAATTAACCTTGATAGTGCGCTTGAGGCACTTGGTGCTCCTGAAATATCAGATAAAGAAAAAGTTGCATCTTATAAGAAGTGGGGGAAGTTTGGATGGACTGTGATTCCTAATGCGGAGTATGACTTATTCTGCTCTGAACCAACAGATGTTGAGAGTGCTAATAAGCTTGCGTTGAAACACTGTTCCCAAAAGAATATGGAAGTTGTATTTTCCTTGCTTCAGCAGGCGAAAATTAAGAAATCCGACTTAGAGGAAGCGATTTTATGTTATAAAAACAGATGTTACAAAGCATGTTCACTCGTATTGTGCAGTTTGATAGAATCGGTGTTAATCAGGCGACAATCGGCTTCAAGCTCGAAACTGGAACGTCGGAAAACTGGGATTCATGCTGCAATACTTTTGGAAAATGAGATTGTAGATATGTCAGAAACGATTAATGATTATCTGCTGAGAGCCCTAAATCTCATGCAGTTTCTTATGGTTTTATTTAACGATACCAACAATTTTTCTTCTACTCAAAAAATAGTCAATCGACATTTTATTGCACATGGAATGAATAAAGTACCTGTGAGAAAAAGAGATTGTATTCAATTATTCTTGCTACTATTCAATCTATATAGTTTATTAGAACAAAGCCGAGAGTACTGCGACGAGTGATGCAAAACGCCCGCGGCGAAATGCAGTAACGATATGACTATTAGACTGCATCTACGCCACTTGTTGTGTACACAAGCTTATGCGGTGTGTTGCGACAAACTCTGGCGACAGGCGAGATGTGTCTTGCAGAACAGCGCATATTTACTCAACAACTTTATCACAAAAGCACCAATTTGGTCATGTTGCGCCACAATGACTAAGTTGACGCTTGACTTTCTATTTTTGATGTGCTAAACTTCAATTGCGTCATAATAGACGAAAATGACCAAAATGAAGCAAAGGGGGCCATATTGAGAAGTTTCAATTATAAAGAAATATGCAACAACCTCCTTACCCCGGAGATAGTTGCGTTGCTTACAAAGATTTATGAATATAAGGGTAAGCAGGACTTGTATAAGAACGCTAAAGTCGATGTGTTGGAGCAACTTGTCGAAATAGCAAGAATTCAAAGTGTCGATGCTTCAAATCGGATAGAGGGAATATATACTTCACAGGAGCGTCTTAGAAAACTTGTGAAAAGTAAAACAATGCCACAAAACAGAGATGAAGAAGAGATTGCCGGGTACAGAGATGTGCTTGCAACTATCCACGAAAGTCACGACTATGTACCGCTAAAAACAGGTGTGATTCTACAACTGCACCGTGATTTATACAAATTCAGCGGCAAATCTATTGGTGGCACTTACAAAGTAACGAGCAATGCTATAGTGGAAGAAGATATACATGGGAATCAACTCGTTAGATTTCAACCTGTTGAAGCATGGGAAACGCCGGATGCTATGGAAAGCATTTGCGACGCATATGACAAAGCCATAAATGACCAAGTTGAAGCATTACTTGCAATCCCTGCTTTTATACTAGACTTTCTGTGTATACATCCTTTTAACGATGGAAACGGACGTATGAGCAGACTCATTACACTGCTTCTACTGTATCGGGCGGGTTATGATGTTGGTAAGTATATTAGTATTGAAAAAATTATCGAACAATCAAAGGAAACATATTACGAGGTTTTGCTTCAAAGCTCAATGGATTGGCATGAAGGAATAAATGATTACTCGGCATTTGTTAAATATACTCTAGGCACTATACTCTCCGCCTATCGTGATTTTTCTGCACGTGCTGAAGTTCTTACGGCAGATAATTTCAACAAGCCGGACATGGTGAGGAAGTTGATTGAAGGAAGGCTCGGGAAAATCACAAAACGTGAGATAATGGAAGAATACCCCGATATCAGCCAAGTTACGGTACAGAGAGCACTGCGGGATTTGTTGAAAAACGGCAACATTATCAAGATAGGTGGCGGGCGATATACAGAATACACGTGGAATAGGGAGAGCGATTCATGATAACAGGTGAACTTAAAAATAAAATAGATGGACTTTGGGATACTTTCGCATCAGGCGGTTTGGTAAACCCGCTTGACGTTATTGAGCAAATCACTTACCTGATGTTTATTCGTGACTTAGACGATGCAGATAATCTGCGTTCAAAAGAGAGCGTTATGCTTGGTATTCCCCACAAAAGCATCTTTAGTAGCGAGGTGACGATAGGCACTCAAATTGTTGATGGGCAACAGTTGAAATGGTCAGTATTTCGTGACTATCCCGCAGGCAGAATGTACTCTGTTGTGCAGGAATGGGTGTTTCCTTTTATAAAAACCCTCCATGCAGATAAAAAAAGTGCCTATTCAAAGTACATGGACGATGCGATTTTTAAGATACCGACACCGCTGTTGCTTTCGAAAATCGTTGATTCACTAGATGAGATTTACAAACTCATTGAAGCAGAAAAGAACACCGATGCAAAGGGTGACACGTACGAGTATCTGCTTTCAAAGATTTCTCAGTCAGGGCGGAACGGACAGTTTCGCACTCCGAGGCATATCATCCGTATGATGGTCGATATGATGAAACCGGGAGCGGATGAATCAATTTGCGACCCCGCCTGTGGAACATCAGGTTTCCTTGTTTCAGCAGGCGAGTATCTAAAAGAAAATTACAAGGAAGAAATATTTTTCGATAAAGCAAAAAAAGACCACTATATGAATCATATGTTCTATGGATATGACATGGACCGCACAATGCTACGCATCGGTGCTATGAACATGATGACGCATGGCATAGACAATCCCTTTATCGAATATAGGGACAGTCTATCCGACCAAAATCCCGATAAAAGCAAATATTCGCTGATACTCGCCAATCCACCTTTTAAGGGAAGCCTTGATGCTGACTCCGTTTCGGCAGACTTGCTAAAGGTTTGTAAAACAAAAAAGACTGAACTGCTGTTCCTTGCTTTGTTCCTGCGTATGCTCAGCACAGGTGGCAGATGCGCCTGTATAGTGCCGGACGGTGTTCTGTTTGGTTCGAGTAAAGCTCACACAGATATTCGCAAAGAGATAGTGGAAAGCCATCGCCTTGAAGCTATCATATCCATGCCGTCAGGAGTGTTTAAGCCGTATGCGGGCGTTTCCACTGCTGTTATGGTTTTTACAAAAACAGGTCACGGCGGAACGGAAAAGGTGTGGTTCTACGATATGCAAGCCGATGGCTTCAGTCTTGATGATAAGCGCACCCCGATTGACAGTAGCGACATACCTGACATCATTGAACGTTTTGCCAATCTTGCAGATGAGGGAAATCGAGAACGCACCGAACAAAGTTTCTTTGTGCCAAAAGACGAAATCGTCGGCAACAGTTACGACCTGTCAATAAACAAGTACAAAAAAAGCGTATACATAGAAGAAACCTACCCTCACCCAACAGAAATCATTGCAGACATAAAAGCGTTGGATTCGGAAATCTCCAAAGGTTTGCAAGAACTGGAGGCGTTGATCGATGGGTGAATGGGAAATGGTTCGGCTGGGGGATGCTGCGACATTCATAAACGGTTATCCATTTAAGCCGTCAGATTGGAAAACAACTGGAGTTCCCATCATAAGGATTCAGAATTTAACTGAGAGCAGTAATGTAATTAATTATTACGATAAGGAGTATAATCCTCGTTATGAGATAAATGATGGCGATATACTAATTTCGTGGTCTGCCAGTTTGGGTGTATATGAATGGGTGAAAGGTAAAGCTCTCTTGAATCAACATATTTTCAAGGTTGTTTTTGATAAGGTGCGTTTCGATAAGCGGTTTTTTAAATATACTGTAGGGCGAAAAATTGACGAAATGGCCAAGTTTACTCATGGTTCAACGATGAAGCATATTACAAAAAAGTACTTTGATGAAATACAAATCCCACTCCCCCCACTACCAATCCAACGAAAAATTGCTGACATCCTCGACTGCACCAACTCCCTCATCGGAAAACGCAAGGCACAGATATCAAAACTTGATTTGCTTGTTAAATCACAATTCGTCGAGATGTTTTTTTCCGCTAACAGTAATAATGAATTTTGGTCTGTTAAGAGTATTGACGAAGTCTCCATAAAAATGCGTACAGGCCCCTTTGGCAGTTCGTTGCTTCACTCAGAGTTTGTGAATATTGGTGTTTTTGTTCTTGGCATTGATAATGCAGTTGAGAATCGTTTTTCATATAATCGTATGCGATACATAACTGAAGAGAAGTATGAGCAATTAATCCGATATACCGTACATCCAGGCGATATAATCATAACGATTATGGGCACAGTTGGGCGGTCGGCTGTAGTTCCAGATGGATTTCCAAAAGCTATAAACACTAAGCATCTTGCCTGTATAACAGCAAATAGAGAGATGATTAATCCAGTTTTCTTATGCCATGCATTTCAATATCATCCACTATTATTACAGCAAATCAAAAAAAACACAAAGGGCGCAATAATGGCCGGACTAAATCTAACGATAATAAAGAATCTGCAATTTCCTCTCCCACCACTCGAACTCCAAAATCAATTCGCCGAATTCGTCCAAGCAACCGAAAAATCAAAATCTGAAATACAGCGCAGTCTTGACAAGTTGGAACTGCTACGGAAGTCGCTGATGCAACAGTATTTTTATTAGAATCGAGATGATATTCAATGACTAATTTTGATTTTCTATTAGCCGAAAAAAAGTTTGATGTTTTTTCAGAAGCTGCTATTGTTGCTGAAAAGGTGATAAACATCGATTTTGCCACGTCCGTGATGAGCTGCCGTCGTGCTATGGAGAGTGCGATCAAGTGGATGTATAGTGTTGATGATGCTCTTGTTATGCCGTGGCAGGACAAGCTCGTTTCTCTGATTAGCACTGACGAGTTCGAAGGCATTGTAGATAGTGATATTCGCAAACGTTTAAATTTTATTCGTATCACAGGTAATAACGCAAACCATAACAATAAGGCAATCACAAGGGAACAAGCAGAGCTGTGCCTTGAAAATCTGTATATATTCATGGACTTCATAGCATATTGTTATGCGGATGATTATGTTGAAAATACATTTGATGTTTCGTTATTGAAAGCGGAAATAGAATCGGATGTCGGCGAGCGACCGGAGGTGGTCGCCCCTACAGGGATGCAGGAAAACAATATCACAGATATTGACTTGGAAGCACTCATTGCCGAAAACAAGGCGCTTAAAGATGAATTGACTGCACGGCGTGAAGAGCAGCAGCAGACATACGTTCCGAAACCCCTTGACCTGTCGGAATATGAAACACGGAAAATATATATTGATACCATGCTACAAGATGCAGGCTGGACACTAGGAAAAGACTGGATAAACGAGTATGAGCTTATCGGTATGCCAAACCAATCCGAGGTTGGTTTTGCCGATTATGTTCTATTCGGGGATGACGGCAAGCCACTCGCAGTCATAGAAGCGAAGCGCACCTGCACAGATGTCGTAAAAGGGCGCCAACAAGCAAAACTCTATGCAGATTTGCTGGAAAAGAATTTTAAGCGCCGTCCTATAATCTTTTTGTCAAATGGATTTGATACGCGGATACATAATGACAAAAGCGAGCCGGAGCGCAAAGTTTCTACTTTTTACTCGAAACGTGACCTTGAAAAACTTTTTAATCTTGAAACCATGCGGACAAGTCTTCGCCATATTTCTATCAATCGGGGTATTGCGGGGCGGTACTATCAGGAAGCTGCAATTAAAGCTGTATGCGATGCCTTTGATGAAAAGAATCGACGCAAGGCATTGCTTGTTATGGCAACAGGTTCAGGCAAGACGAGGACTGTAATCGGACTTGTTGATGTTCTATTGAAACATGGGTGGATAAAAAACATATTATTCTTGGCTGATCGCAATTCGCTTGTAACGCAGGCAAAACGTTCTTTTGTCAACCTATTGCCGGATTTATCCGTAACAAATCTTTGCGAGGAAAAAGATAACTACAGTGCTCACTGCGTTTTTTCAACATACCAAACGATGATGAACTGTATAGATACTGTAGGGGATGAAAACGGAAGATTATATACCCCCGGTCATTTTGACCTTGTTATCTGCGATGAAGCTCACCGTTCAATATACAATAAATACCGCAACATATTCGCATATTTTGATGCCCGATTGGTCGGCTTGACAGCCACGCCAAAGGATGAAATTGATAAGAATACATATAGTGTATTTGAACTCGAAAACAGCGTGCCGACTCATGGGTATGAACTTGCCGAGGCTGTAAGCGACGGTTATCTTGTGAATTACATTCCCGTTGAGGTTAAGCTTAAATTTATTGAGCAGGGCATAGAGTATGAGAGTTTATCAGAAGAGGACAAGGCATTATATGAGGACACGTTCACAAATGAAGACGGCATTTTGCCGGAGCGTATAAGTTCCTCCGCTATAAACGAATGGATATTTAATGAGGACACAATTGTTAAAGCGATTGACGTATTAATGAGGCAGGGGCTTCGTGTAGATTATGGCGAAAAGCTCGGCAAAACAATTATTTTCGCAAAAAACCATCAACATGCGGAAGCCATACATCGTATTTTCGGCAGAGAATATCCGAGTTTACCGGGGTACACTAAGGTAATTGATAATTATATTTCGTATGCACAAAGTGCCATAGACGAATTTTCTGATCCGAATAGACTGCCACAAATAGCTATATCTGTTGATATGTTAGACACCGGTATTGATATACCGGAAATTTTGAATCTTGTATTCTTTAAGAAAGTGATGAGTAAAGCGAAATTCTGGCAAATGATAGGTCGTGGCACACGTCTTTGTGAGGAATTGATTGATGGTGAAGATAAAGACAAGTTCTATATTTTCGATTTCGGTAATAACTTTGAGTTTTTCCGAGAGGGTAACAGCAAGGAAGTTCCGATGGCACAGACTTTGCAGAGTTCGATTTTCAACCTGAAAGCTCAGCTTATATTCAGGTTGCAAGGCTTGGAGTTTCAAACAGAAGAGTTGATTGCTTTCCGCAAAGGACTCGTTGACGACATGGTCGGAAAGGTAAAGGAACTAAATCGTGATAACTTCGCTGTGCGTTTGCATTTAAAATATGTAGATATGTACTCAAATCCTGAGAGCTATGCGGCACTCACTTACGAAGACACCTTATTGATACGAGATGAACTTGCTCCGCTTATACTGCCAGACAACGACGATCCGCACGCCGTTCGCTTTGATGCGCTGCTGTATGGTATTGAACTGGCTTATCTTGAGGGCAAGACGCACAATCGTGCAAGAAACGACTTAATTAAGCGCGTCAGCATTATTTCCGGCATTGCTAACATACCTGAAATCATGGCACGTTCAGAGCTGATAAACAAAATCCTGAATACGGACTTTTTCCGGGATGCTGGTATAGCGGGGTTAGAGCAAATTAGGGAAGATTTACGAACCCTTATGAAATACTTGCCACGAGAGCGACGGAAATACACGACAAACTTTGACGATGACGTTATGGATATAAGTGTAAACGAGCCGTACCTTGAAGACGGTTACCTGAGAACCTACAGGGAGAAAGCAGAATCGTATATCCGCAAAAATCAAGACAATCCTGCAATTGTCAAGCTTAAAAGCAATGAGCCACTTACAAAAAATGATGTAAAAATGTTAGAGCAGATTCTTTGGTCTGAGGTCGGAACACAAAAAGATTATGAAGCGGAAGTTGGCAGAGTGCCTCTTGGTGAGTTTGTGAGGGAGATAGTTGGGCTTGATATGAATGCTGCGAAAACTGCGTTTGAGTCTTATTTAAGTGATGCAAACCTCGACAGCAGGCAGATTTATATGGTGAATCAAATAATTGAGTACATCGTCCGCAACGGCATGATGAAAGACATGACTGTCCTCACCGAAACTCCTTTTACCGACCACGGCAGTGTTGTTGAGATTTTCACGGATTTATCTGTATGGAGCGGGATTATGGCCACTATAGATAAAATCAATGCTAATGCAGTTGCGGCGTAGCGACAGTGGCGTAACCTTGATTCATTTTTATGCCTGAAGACATTTAATGATAATAAAAAGTGAGCATATTGATTATGACTATTAAACTACGTCCACACCACTTGTTGTGCACAAAAGGTTATGGCGGAATGGGTTACAGCGAAGGCTTTGTTGAAAATATGACTGCAATTACAACACATTTATGCAGTGCCGATGAAGCAACTTGAAAACAGTATTTACAAGTTCGAACCGAAGGTAACCGCCGTGTTAAAAGCAATATTAGTATTATAATCTTGATATGATACTTGCACTTGGCTACCGCTCTCGCGCTCATGTCGAGAAATGTATTATAATAAATCTGGTTACTCAAAATTTAATAAGTTTGAGGAAAATGACACGAATAGTGTGATTGTCGGAAAATGATGAATTACGAGGGCAAAAATATGAGTACGGAAGAGCTGTGCGAAAAAAACGAAACCATTGACGCAGATGATGTAACAGAATCACAGATGAAAGAGCACGCATATCTACTAAAACAGGCTGAGCGGGCATTTCGCGAAGAGCGATACGATGATGAGGTAAGCATTTTAGAATTGCTTACCAAACACGCATCGAACAATATAAACGCAAAAGTACTGCTGGCTTCTGCTTATAGAAACACGGGTGCCCCGGTGAAATCTATTAGATTGTGGGAAGAAATCTGTGAGGCAAAACCGGATGTTGGTGAATATTCATTATCACTTGCGTTAGCGTACTACCATCAGGAATGGATACAAAAGGCACTAACTCAACTAAAGATTACTGTGGAATTGATTCCCGATAATCGGGTAGCATGGGAACACCTTGTCGGCTGTTCCTTGGAAGCCGAGGACGCTCATGAAGCGAAGATGAATTGCTTTGGTGCGATGTATTTGTCGAAGGAATACGGAGTCGAAAGCATTATGCTTAACGTCTATGCTTTCTCTTTCATGGTTCAAGACCGTAGTGATACAGCGGATAAATATTTAACTGCTATCATTGATATTATGCAAAACGGCGAAAAGCGTAGTACAGAATATTACGAGGACGCCATCTGCGATGTTCTTTGTGAAACAGATATGGCAGAATGCTATGAATTAATGCCGCTTATTAAAGAAATGGTTGATATTCTTCCGAATCACAGCGAGAGGCTGGAAGCGCTTATTACGGATGTAGAAATAAATGCAGAACTCGCAGCTCTTGAAAAAGCATTTTCGGAGGTGTTGTGCCGTCTTCTCAATTTAAAAAGCAGCACTTGTAAGTGTGAGGAATGTAAAAGAAAGATTATGTCTTTGGAGTGCAGTATACTTGTAGATTATGAAGGCTATACTCCAGAGCTTGTACGATTGTCTAAAGAATACCCAAAACTCTATGCGTTGCATAACAATTTCTTTGATGAAGCGATTTCGAGCGTTAATCGCGAAAAATTATTAAGAACAAGGTTAGGGATATTGTCGGATGATAATATAGAACCAATTCTTTTTCGTGTAGACGGCAGTGAGATAAACCCGGTTGTTGAAACATACCGCCGAGATGGGCGGAAGGTTGGACGCAATGAAATATGCCCTTGCGGCAGCGGTAAGAAGTACAAAAAATGTTGTAGCGAATAATCATTGCTTGCATTTTGAAAACAATATTGTAAAAAATCATAAGAGAATAACTAACAAAAACTAGGAGAGGGATAAATAAAAATGCTTGTTAAAGATCTACGGACTGCTTTGGAAAAATATGATAAAGATGCCCTGAAAGAAATAGTAGTTGAATTATATAAGATGATACCAAAAAGCAAGAGAGATAGCGAAAATCTGGATGACTTGTTAATTGCTTATTCTAAAGAGAAGAAGAATGCAAAAAAAGATGATATGGCGATTGACTTTGACACACTCGCTAATGAAATTATGAAATTTATGAGTTTTGCTGACGCTTCTTTGTATATAGCACCGAATAGACAGGTCAGCAAGGATAAGCGATCTAAGTGGCGTTTTGAAGTTAAAAAATTTATTAAGAATCTGCTAGCAGTTAAAGGAGAACACAGCGTTGCAAGTGCCCGGATATTGGCTTATGTATACGAAATGTTATGCTATGCGTGTAATTTCTATATATTTAGAAGCGATGCTCCTTTTTCTGCTGTCGGTTATCAACAAACAGAACTGCTGCATCTTGTATTGGGAAAGTTATTTTATAACGGATATGATGACAAAACTATAAAAACAGCCGTCTTTTTAACACTAGACAGCACCCCCGACAGAGACACGTTTCATTTTTCGCTTTTATACACGCTTGCTGAATTCTTAAAAACTCCGGATACAATTGAAGCTGCACTGGGTCAATGCTTAAAATATAAGGATGAGTATGATTTATATCAAGCACAAAAGCATTTATTTAAGTATCCGATAAAAAAAGATGGTGACTATCGTAAGAAAGAGCATATAAACTGGTCTGTTGAGATGCATCTCATTTTAAAGATCAAACTGCATGAGTACGATGAAGGCATTAAGTTCTTTTGGGATAATTATGTTACACACAAACCCGAAATCAAGTTATATGTCATGTTAGGTTTTCTTGACAGGGATGACCTCAATCATTATTGGATTCGTGAGTATGAAAAGGCTGTAAAAAAGAAAATTGTACCCCGAGATACACTTCAAAGGGATTATCAGCAGAAGCTCTCATAAAATGAACAGTCCTGAATGGAGGGAGGTCAAAAAAAACGTGGGGAAAACAGCGATGACTATAATCAATGGTACTGCGGACACTACCACACTAACAAAACCATTGATAAGGTAAGGTTTCTCTACAATGATTTTTATGAGTTTAAATAAGAAGTTTTCAAATGACAATATAAGTGAGTAAAATTTGTTATGACTATTAAATTACGTCCGCACCACTTGTTGTGTACACAAGGCTATGCTGGCATGGGTTACAGCGAAGACTTTGCTGGAAATATGACTGCGATTACAACACATTTACGCAGTGACGATGAAGCTGTTATTGAGGTTGTATTCACGACAGATGATATTTGCGCTAAATGCCCACGAATGGTAGATGTTGATTTGTGTGAAAGCAATGCCAAAGTTAAGCGACTTGATGAAAAGGTTGTCGCATACTTTGGCGTTGAGGAAAAAAGCTACACATATCAAAACATCATCGGCGAAATCAACGCAAAAATGACCTCTGAGATGATGGACGATATTTGTAGCGAATGTGAATGGTATTCATCCAGCGATTGTAAAACCAATATTCTTGATTGTGAATAGTTAGCACTATGATGCGGGTGCTAAAAAACTCCTCTAAAAAGCGCAACTCTTTTCAATTTACTCAATCTAAGCGGTCTTGAGCGGTCGTAAGTGGCCGTAAGCGGTCGCACTAATAATTTACACAAAATTCTTGTTATTATCTTGACGGCAATCTTGAATATCATACACGAATACGGTGTTTTCGATTATCTCAAATACAATGCGGTAACGTTTGTCACACAGATTGTAGCGAAGTTCAGCAGTGACATTTGTGTTCGAAATATATGGCGGAAAGCGCTCCGGATTGATTTTTAAATCATCAATTGATTGTTGAAGCGCAACGCGCAATCGCCTTGCTGCCGGAACACTAACACGAGCTAAAAAGCGAATATGCCCAAACATTTTGTTGTTAGCTGCATGGTCGACAAATATGTCATAATTGCTCGCTAGCATCCTGTGCCCCTTTCTCTATGGCAATCTCCATGTTTGTCATGAACTCATCAGCTGTTAGAAAACTGACGCCAGTCTTTCTGCGATTAATCGCTTCAAGTATGGCAGTATCGCTATTTTGCCTTTGCTCAACAGGAAATGGGATGCCTCTTGCAGCCAGAGATGCTGATAAAAATATACGTATCGCTGTTGTGGTGTCCATCCCTAATGATTCAAAAAGCATATCGGCAGAATCCTTGATGTAGTCGTCAACCCGCACTTGAATTGTCTTTGGCATTACAATTAACCTCGTTTCGCAATGATAATCATATCAAGTGTATTACATTTGCAACGGCTTGTCAATCTCTCTGCTATCTTCTCTTTAAAGTTTCTGAAAAAAATGCTAGTAAAATGTTGAATAGGACAATTTATTATTATCAAATGTTTAATCAACTACACTTTTAAGAAAACTCAAAAAGCGCATATTTGTTGACCATGCAGGTTCTCCCGTGATATAATTTCGTGAATTTCAAAATGGGAGGAATCGTTTTGGCACTTACTTATGAACAAATATTATCTGCGGAGTTTAGTGTTCAACCGCTACACGTTGCGAACGTGATTAGTTTAATTGATGAGGGGAACACAATTCCGTTTATTGCAAGGTACCGAAAAGAATTACATGGAGCAATGGACGATCAAAAGCTTAGGGAGTTGGCAGAGAGATTGCAGTATCTGCGAAACCTCGATAAACGAAAGCAAGAAGTGCTTGAATCTATCGAGTCGCAAGGCAAGCTGACTGAAGAACTCGTTGCCGCAATTGAAGCTGCGCAGACGCTTTCTGCTGTTGAGGATATTTACCGTCCGTATAAACAAAAACGCCGTACACGGGCAACTATTGCACGTGAGCAGGGGCTTGAACCACTTGCAGATTTCTTGCTTGCACAAGATTACGAAAGCGAGAATCCGCTAAATGTTGCTGAAGCATATATCAATGAAGAAAAAGGCATAGCCGATGCTGAGAGTTGTCTTGCAGGGGCTTGTGATATTCTTGCTGAGAACTTTTCAGATGACGCAGAGATACGTAAACAAATCAGACCGTTGCTATTTAGAGAAGGTATACTGATAAGTGAAAAAGCAGGGGAGGGCAACCCTGTTTATGAGCTATATTATAAATTTGAAGAACCGATTCGCCGCATAGCACCTCACCGCATACTGGCAATTAACCGCGGAGAAAAAGAGGGGGCTTTAAAAGTAACGCTGAAAGTGCCTGATGAATCTGTGATTATGGTT
>Ga0136643_10009156_pt1 | contig 14544 bp, 21 predicted proteins | sample TergutLab28metaG_FD_96883 | JGI IMG/M metagenome (GOLD analysis project Ga0136643, IMG submission 96883) | Labiotermes labralis P1 segment gut microbial communities from Petit-Saut dam, French Guiana - Lab288 P1 (version 3) (version 3) | ecosystem: Host-associated > Arthropoda: Insects >... | reverse complement strand
GAGATGTTGAATTCAAGTTGGAGCCAACGTTATGTTTCGGTCCCAAGTGGTATGGGATTCGCTGTGGTACGTTATCAAGGCAGCGGGTAATTTCTTATTAAAACGCACAGCATGGGAAGGCTGTGGGTAATAAAGTGAGGTAGTGACGTGCTTGATCCCCAGCACGAAACAAAATTGTCGCAATTTCCTAGAGGTGAAACACGGGGCAATATCTCACACTAAAACCTCCGGGACTGAAATGCTACAAAATATGGTCCCGTTGAGGACCTTAATAGTCATTCGAGTCGTCGCTTCCCTAACAGGAACCAACCAAACGAAATTAGAAAAGGCATCAACACAGACGAGTATGGCCGTATTGCCTGCTTTAATTCTCGGCAGTTTACCCATATAATCAATGAAAATTTTCTGCATCGGCCTTTGTGCGAACTCAGAGGCTAACAACCCCCAATGGGCGTCCTGTGCCGGTCTACTAAGAGCACAAGTTTGACTTGCACGAACCAGGAACGTACGTCCTATCCATACGTTTCAAAATCAATTGCGAACGTATTTTGCTGTTGGTCTTAAAGACCCCCCAGGTACATGCCCAGCTGCGACTCATGAAAATAAGCGAAAACCATCGTTATCGCCGCTGTTGGAGCCACGAGTTTCGAGAAACCTCTTTTTTTGGGGCGACAATATAATATTCCCTTAGACAGACTGTAACCGTCAACCATATCACTCTTTTCCATCTGGGCCACAATACCCGCTAATGTAGGGTCTTCCTGCTGTTACTGTCCTAGCTCCTGGAAAGCAATCGGGAATTCTGTAAGCAATAGATGACTCTCAATCTGATTTGCCGTGTCGGTAGTGTGTCAATCGAACATTCTAGAAAGTGTGCCCGTCACAATGTTCTGTGTACCGCGGACATGACGAACCTCAAACTTGAGTGTAGTTATTTTTACTACCCATTGACCAATTTTGCCTAACTGGCGGTGGTGTGACAACAACCAGGACAGAGCTTGGTTGTCCGTTTCAATAATGAAGATTTGATATTCCATTTTTTTCGGAATTTCTCCGTTCCGAATACGACTGCCAGACATTCAAAAATACAAGTGGAAGAGGCCTTACGTTCTTGAGCGCTCAAAATTCGGGAAGCATATGCAATGGTTTGCCGGACCCCGTTACGTTCTTCAGACAGCACCGTCCCCAAAGCGGCGCCAATGGCGTCAGTCTGTAGTATAAAATTTTCCGAAAAATTAGTCGTTCCTAACACAGGGGGAAGTGAAATGGCTCTTTTCAAGGATTCGAAGGCCTCCTGTTGTTGTTGGTCCCATACAAAACTCATACCTCTTTTCCGCAGTTCATTGAGTGGAGCTGGGACATCCGCAAAACTAGGAATAAACTGGAGATATAAATTAACTATTCCAATAAAACTGGCAAGTCCCTTAGTGTCTTGTGGAATGGGAAATTCCTTGATAGGTCTCGTGCGTTCGGGGTCAATGCTGACGCAGCCTGGTGTGACTAAATATCCTAAGAAGGAGATCTCTTGAGTCGCAACGACTAATTTTTGAGGCGAAACCGTCATCCCTGCCTGCATGAGACGATCTAACACGAGACGAATGTGCTCGAGATGTTCTTCGAAGCTTTCACTATAAATGACGTCATCCAAATAATAGTACACGAACTAAAACTTGATACCTCAAACACACAATCAAATAGCCATAACAACACTTGGGCACATGTCGAAAAACCAAAGGGCACACGGGTATACTGGTACAGATTCCAGTTAATACCGAAAGCTGCCAAGGGTTTTGAAGCTTTAGTCAACGGTATTTGGTGATAGGCTTGATTTAGGTCCAATTTTGTGAAAAATTGGCATGCGCAAATCAATTAAACGCAGAACGAAAATCGGGCAACGGCATTGACAAAATTGACATACGTTTATTCACCATCCTGAAGACGATAACCGCATGATAAACCCCCCCCCCCCGTTTCCGGGACCAAGAACATGGGGCTAGAATAGTTAGACAAGTTGGGTTCTATCACTCCACGTATCAAAGTTTTAATGTGCTCCTTCAAATACTGCATTTTTGGTGGCGATAGCCTGTAAGGATGTAATCTGACCGGCGTCTTGTCGGACAACTGCATCTTATATTCCATCAAATGTGTGAGCCCGAATTATCACACAATATATCAGGATACCGCTTGATCATACTTTCAAGGTGGGCTCTTTCCCGGACGCATGTTTTCCGGTTTGTAGTTGGGGGGTACGTGTGGAAAGGGAGCGGGTTAGCGAACACGACGTATAAAAATTATCCTAACGAAACATGAAAATGACCGATGGGCCGAACTCAAAATAGCACATCTGACTGCCCAGTTCCAGTACCATCTTAGTTTTAGTAATAAAATCGGCCCCAAAAATTTGTTGAATCCTAAGTCTCCTGCTAACCAAAAACATCAATGTCCCGGATCTTAAATGGCACTTGAACTTCACCTACGATCCCCAACTTCTGACCGGAAGCGGTGGCGCATGTCACCTCGGTCTCATGTATTTGAAGCTTGGGGTTCGCTCGCGGCATATTTTGGAAGTAATCCAGCGAAATCAGGCATCTAATGGACCCCGTATCAAGCAGAACATTAAGCCGCAAATTACCGAGCTGTGCCTCTACCTTGGGGCCGATCCCGTCACAACAGCCGGTACCTTGCGGGCTCGCGGGCCTTGTCAAGACCGCGAGCACTCTACCTTGTGTGCCACCTTACCCTTCTGAGACATATGTCGAAATCAACTAATCTGCGTATGTCCCGGCCCCCGACAGTAAAAGCAAACAACAGTTTTTCTCTACCTCCGTTCCTGTGCCCTTTTATTCCCCGAATCACCGGGTTCACCACGCACCGTCGGCTACTCCACTACCGTAATCCTTACTTCCTGGAGCGGTCTCCGCTCTCGATCGGTTGGCTTACGCGATATTCCTATCCACTATCGCTAATCGTTCTAATTGTCGGAAGGCGGGGTCTGGAAAACGAAACGAGCACGCTGTGTAGGCGTGAGTCCTTCTACAACTCTTTCCACTAATTGTGCTTCGCTCTCATTGATACGGAGCACCAAAGCCACATCTTTCATTGCCAGCACATAATTAGAGAATTGTTCACCTACCGATTGTACACTTCCTTACCTTGCTATTCTCAATTGTGACATCTCTCTTGGCAGTATAAAATGTCCCAATGATCTAGCATGGAAATCCTCAAAGGTCTCCCTCCTGTCAATAGCCTGTGTCACTGAACCCAACAGTTCGCCACTACAGTAACGGTACATAAGATCGTAAATTTACGAGTCATTCATTTGCCCCTCATGGCGTATCTTAAATACCTTAAACAAAAAATTACAGAAAAGGGTAACATCAGTGCCGTCCACTACTGGGAGTTTCTTAAGCAGGTGATTAAAGGATGGGGAAGCCTTTGATAAAAATGAGGCCTAAACAGCTGCTTAATCTCCCGTACTGACGGCGTTACTTGTATCGCCACCATCCCTGCGTTCACTTGGGCAATGTGGTCTGCCAGCGCACCGACCTACACATCAACCGCCCCCGTAACAGTACTCACTAGACCGGTGTTTTTTCTGGCCTGACGTTAGTCATGTGATCAGTTGTCATGTGCTGAAACTTTCTCCTGCTTCGTGATGCTTGGGTCGTCTCCCTCTTCCGTTTCATGACCCGTACGAACCGTCACGTCCAACTTGGCGAGGTTGATTTAGATTAAGTATAGCCGATCACGTACTTGCTGATATATCTAGGTCATGATGCCCACCGCACTAGGGTCCAACTCCGTCAAAAGCATCAATCGTCCCCTAAGTTGAGATAGTCGAGTACGGAAGCGCGGCTTGAGAACAGACAATTCAGACTAATGTTTCGTAATGAGGGCCTGCAACTGCACTGTCCTGTTCGCTACACATTCGTAAAGTACTTACACGCTCTGAGTGTTTAGATTACGTAGATCAACCGGCAACTTTTCCGCCACTAGCGATCGGAATAATTTAAGCAACGTTTGAACGTCACTGTCACTGCTAAACACCCGGGCAGATATTTCGTATTGCAACTCGTCTTTCAACAGATAGTTACGGTTCATGCTACGCAGCACAGAGTACGCGCTGTCCTCTAAAGATTGAGCGCCACGGTTGCCATATCCACTGTTCCACTTAACCAGCATGAAAGACCGCTTAATTTTTCGGAATGCAACCACGCTCGATAGCCAACAAATTAATTGCACGGTTCTTTGTGGAAACTGATATGGGTGCAAGTAGAACAATACCCAAACAATAACAATTTATTTAATAAACCAACCTGGAACACATACAACATAACAATTTGTTCACAAACTCTAGTTCATACTTGAACACGTACGTAAGTTATACACTCCACGTACTTCAACTCAGAACATGTGGAGTTGCCGACTCTTTATGGTATATTTTCGTCTGCAAGACTTTGACTTTCCGACTATTTACAGGTTGACGGTTCAGGGGTGTTACCAGAGTAGTCATTAAGAAAATCTGTAATGAACAGGTAGTGGTTACAAAGGGGAAGGAAACGAAAAAAAGTTTGATTTGAAATCAAAATTTCTGACCCAATCTGTGTGCCTGGGTTTGAGGCTCAACACGGCACAACCATCACACCCATAACAACAGCCACGTGTCCGAGAACTCAAGAAAACCCTTTACCTCCAACACATAACAACATCTTGGTTTCCAGTCCACCACCAGTGCCTGACCGCATCTCATTCTAAAACGATCTAAGTAACGCAAGAAATCACAGGTGTACTTACTAGTTTACGTCTCAGTACCGTCTTCATAACACTGATCCTGGACACTTTCACTCTAACAGGGTGAATGTCCCCGAGACACAAGTTCGCATCTCCGTGCCTAAGCTATCACGAAATATACATTACAGGAGGAAGGCAAGGAATGGAGAAAGGGAAATCAAATACGGATTTAGCCAAAGCCACTACACTCCCTATAACACATCTACAAATTTCAGTGCGATTCAGTGCAGCCTCTACCAAAAATCAACCCAAAATCATATTCATAACTCATAACACACTAAGTTGCAATATTGAAATAATGAAACAGTTCAACATGGTGCAATTTCCTCGCCCTCAACCTACCACTCATGAGTAATATAACTCATATATTTATAAGGGTCCACTTATCTGAACGTATATGAGCTACCATAATAGCCTATAATAGTGTGCACACAACAGCTCTCCCCAACGTTTCGTAAACATGGCCATGCTTACGTCGTCCCCTCACAGTGAGAGACGTGACAATGTCCAAATAACGTCACGTGATATGTTTCACCCAACGGACCCTTATATAGAATCCAACTTTCATCAAACCTGAGTATTTCACTCAAATAATACCTTAAAGCTTTTAAATTTACATCAAAACAAAGTTTTTCACTCACATAATACCCTACAAAATAGTCATTTTACATCAAGACGAATTATTTCACTCAAATAATACCTTACAAAATAGTAAATTTACGTCAAGACAAAGTATTTAAATAAACTAATACCTTACATGGGTTTGAGGCTCATCACGGTACATTACTAAAGTAAAAACATTGCTGTTGGATACTGTAGGTTTGTTGCAATGACACTTACAGTAAAACACATATAACATTATTAATTTTTTTCTTAGGCTCGTACAGTACTGTTGAGTTGTTAGTTATAGTCGAGAGTATGAAACGTCACTATAGCCTCGCTCCGGAGCTCTACACTGCGTAGCAGATCGCACACAGGATGTGTGGTGATAACCATACAAGTCGGTGGATAGAAGGTAGAGGGCAGCACGACAGGCCCCTGTGCGCTCGGTAGGTGTCGTGATGTTGGGTGTCAGATGTCACCGACAATCCTACTCCTTTTGGTTGTCGCCGACAAATCATCGGATTATCGGAGCTGAATGTCCGTTCTTGATGTTTTGGGGCTCACTGGCACTTCTTGATGTACCGAGCTGCCTAGGCCTTCTTGATGTAGCAGCGGGCTAGTCTCTATTGATGTTGCAGCTGACTGGTCCTTATTGATGTACCTTCTTGATGTAGACGTTGAATGATCTCAGGCTCGAAACGTGGCCTTTTTTATACAGAATTTTCGCTATTCGACCTGCCCTGCCATTGGTTGGTTGCCACATTTGATAGGCGTGGCAAGAAGAATGAATACTCCTGTGGAGTCGACGTGATGGGAAGCTGCACTTGGTTTGGGGCTGTGAGCAGAGACTTGGGTTACAGAGAGAGCCTTTTATGTACCGACTGGCGGACCACTGGACGGAGGAAGGAGAGCTACAATGTGGGTGTCCGCACATTACCCAGCCCCGCGGTGAAGTGGACTTATGTGATGAACCGAGCTGGGAAGCGCACAGTGTGTCCTGAACGAGTAGTCTGTGGAGGCTAAGTCGTCGTTACAGTTTTCACAGGATCGCTGCAGGAATGGGCTGGTGGGCTGCCGGTGTTGTTCTGAATCCTTTCCAATATATAAGCTGGCTTTACTCGGTCCGCTGATACATTGTCCTGCCGGTCGCGCACGACAATTGTAAGCGTTTTGTTAGTGCAGGCAATTACTTTGTGCTGGCCGCTGTAAGTGGCTCCAGGGCGCAGCATGTTTTATTCTTCTGCAGGAACACGTGTGTCGAGTCCCGGAAATCCTTCTGGATGAATGTTGCCGGGGATGCATGAGTGCTGCTGGGGTTGGTTGCACCTGATCCACGTGGCAGCGGAGCTGCTGTATGAAGGTGGATGCCTCGACCTTGGGGCGGCTGGTACAAGGAGCACACAGGGGACCCGCAGGGGCTTGCTACGGATGACTGCAAGTCCTCCTTGTAGGCGGTGCGTATCCCAGTAATGTTAGTGGCAAGGCCACGATCCACTGCTCGTCCACATGACACATGATGGCGGCCTTCAGCCGTTCCACAGGGCCATTGGCTGCGGGGAAGTGGGGGTCATTGTGCTGATGTGGATGCCACAAATCTTCACCAGGCTGTGGAAAAACTGCTACTCGAAATGCCGTTCTTGGTCGGTCGTGATTGTATGTGGCCACCCAAAGCGTGCTATCCAGCCAGAGAACAGGGTAACCGACAATGTCTCTCCTGTGATGTCACCGTGGGGAAGGCTTCCGGCCAACGGGTGAAACGGTCTACAGCCGTGAAGCAGAAATGAAATCCTGGCGAGGAAGGTAGAGGTCCAACTATGTCATTGTGGACGTGTAGAAAGCGAGCAGGAGGGAGGGTGAAGTTTCCAACTGGGTAATTGTGTGGCGGGAAACGTTTGAGCGCTGGCAGGGTTGGCAAGTTCAAGCCCAAGTGCGGCAGTCCTTCTGAATGGCTGGCCACACGAAGCGTTGGGAGACGAGCTTAGCGGTTGCCGTAATCCCTGGGTGGCTGAGGGAATGCAGGGAGTTGAAGATCTAACGGCGGAGAGGAGATGGGACGTACGGGCGAGGTTTACGAGAAGAGATTTCGCAGTACAGCTCGACTGAGGTGCCGGAGATGAGAATTCTTTCGAGCTGTAGTACTGTGGTGCTCACCAGCAATGTCTGTAGTTCATCGTCATTCTCCTGGGCTACTCAAGCGCTTCGTGTTTCACTGGGGTGGTGATTACCTCCACCCGGGAAAGTATGTCTGCGTCGACGTTGTCTTAGCCGGAAATGTGACGGATGTCCGTGGTGAAATTAAAGATGAAAGCCAGGTGGTTCAACTGGCGTCGTAAGCACTTGTCTTTCTTCTGGTGGAAAGCGAAGTGGAGATGTTTGTCTTCCGTCAGGATGGTGAAATGTCGTGCCACCAGCATGTTGCGGGAGAATTTCACGGCCTCATAGATCGCCAGAACCTCCCTGTCGTAAGCAATGTAACTTTTCTGTGCCGGGCTCAGTTTCCTGGAGAAGTCTTCCACCCGCTGTTGGAGCACGGCACCCATGGCGGCGGTTGAAGCGTCCGTGACCAAGGTGAGTGGAGTGATTGGATGTGGGTGAGCCAGAATCGCAACTTGGATAAGGCCCACTTTACATTCGTTGAAGACTGCAACGAGTTTTTCGTTCCAGGTAAAAGGATGGGAGCCCTTGAAATTCGCGAATTCGCGGCGTAGTCCCAGGTTCAGGCTCCTTCAGGCCCATCCATAGGGGGGATGGTGGTCCCATTTGCAGCGTATAGGGTGTATTCTGTGCGCTCCCTGCGTCCCGGCAGCAGCCTACGTGCGAAGACGCACAGATCGCACCCAGTGTCCACTATGTATCGCTGTTTCAAGATGCGGTCATGACGAAAAGGCGGCCGGAGCTGATGGTGCAGACGTTACCCGCAATTACCGTCCGCCGGTGGAGTTTTCCTGCTGGCGGTAGTTTCTGTGCTGTCGGGAGGCTCACTGTTAGTAGAAGTCGCTCTGCTGGCGGGGATGTCTCTGCTGGTGGGAGCACGGTGGGGAGCATTTTTGGGCTTTGTTCCCGAACTGCCAGTGGTACGAGCAGATTTCGTGGGGCTGCAGAGACTAGTCGGCGGTGCTGCTGCGGCGGTCTCTGGAGTGCGGCCTGTGGCAGGCTCTGGAATGCGGGCGGCTGTGTGTTTGTGACGCCCGCAGTGAAGCAGCCTGGCGTGAGAACTCCTCGATCCGCTCTAGTAGCCTGACTGTGTTGCCGGTCGTCGAAAGCGAGATGCTCGCTGTGGTAGGCAGGGAAGTAACCTCAAAACTTCTGTGCGCGAGGCGGGAGGCTGAATCGTGACTGCCCTCAATGTGGCCTGCAAGAAAATCTTGCACTTGCGGTGGGAGCCGTCTGACCCAGATAGTGCAAAGAAAATCGTCCAGAACGTTTGGAGCTAGGCTCTTAAGGTGCCGGAGAAACTGTGATGGCTTCCGGTCGCCCATTTCCTCGTGTGAGATGAGCTGTCCCACGCGCTGTTCTCGTGAAGTGGACAACCGGCGCACCAGCTCTGCCTTAAGCCGATCGTAGGGCTCCTGCTCCTGTGGTGAAGTAATGATGTCTTCCAACTCGGCCGCTTGCTACTGGGTGAGTTGTGACACTACATAATTAAACTTGGTTCGCTGGCGTGTGATGGCTGCCAACTCGAACTACGCCTCAGCCTGAGCAAACCAGACGGCCGGTTGTTCGGGCCAGAAGGGCGGCAAGCATACAACGACTCTGTACACCGCTGAGCTGAGTCTCGTCACTTGTCTCCATCATGCTGTAAAGTGCAGTCGTGCCGCTCATCGGGGTCACCAATATATGCGGGATAGTGTAGGATTGTTGCAATGACAATTACAGTAAAACACATATAACATTACTTATTTTGTCTTAGGCTCGTACAGTACGGTTGAGTTGTTAGTTATAGTCGTACGACCGACTTGAGACTAGTGAAAGAGTGCGTTTGAGTGCAGTGGACAACAGCAGTTCGACCGGGAAAACCAGCTTATAGTGAAACCTACAGTGTACAGCTCGACCCTCTGCGGCCTTTGGCCCCACGAGCGCAAGCTGCAAGGAAGCAATTAATACAAGATAAATGAATCAGGCGACATACAATGCAGACTTCCCGCCATATTCAATCCCATCAACATCCATACAATACCCTCAAACGCCTACAATTCATTCATCGGCACTTTTACCCCACTCTCAACAAATGACACCAATCCGGACCCGCACACGACCAGATAATTTACCCAATGGGCCCCCTAGAGACAGTGAAACCACACGAGGACCACTACCAACCAAGGTCCCCGGCTATCCCGCTCAGCCCCATTCTAAAGAAATCAGCCATACAGTAAGTAGAAAGAGAACCAGGAACATAGAGAGCAAGAAAATCCAAATGCAAAAAAAAAAAATCCATTGGATGGGAGAAACCCTAACAACTTCAAAACGATTTAGTACACTCACGGAGGAAACCACGAATGAAGCTCCTGCAACACACGCTGACCATAAACCCCCACCGATTTTCATATCAGGAGTGGCCAATATAAAGCCACTTTTTGAATTGCTCAACGCTATAGCTTCCGACAAATATCTCGTGAAAACTCTATCCAATCAATAAGTATACCTCCATAGTAGTAACAGTGGAGGCATAGTCAGTAACCCTAATGTCTAAAATAAGGTGACCTGTGTTTGGAACAAGAGTGGTCTAAGTCGCAGTGAGTACTAGAGTGGCATTAGTATGTGTGCCTCTAAAGTTTGGTAGAGGTACCTCCATCGCCCCTACGCTAAATGGAGATCACGTAACGGTACCACGTGACTTGTGGAGTTTGGAGCAAGAGTGGTCTAAGTCGCAGTGAGTGCAAGAAGTGTAATAAGTGCGATCATATTATTAAGAAGGATCGGTTTTCTACTGGGAATTTTGTTGCCACCTTCAGGGTGGTAGCCGCCGTGCAGCCTGGTAATGTGCCCCCGTACAATTTGGTAGAGGTACCTCCATGGCCCCAACGCTAAATGAGGACCACGTGACCAGAACACGTGATTAGCAGTAATAAGTGAAAAGTGTAATGAGTGCAAGAAGTGGTCTAAGTGCATAATTTGAATTCGGCCATTTTACAATATGGCGGTCAACACGGTAATTATGATATTGACGATAATCTTTAAAGTAAATATGAATTTAAAGTCGGTCATTTTCCAAAATGGCGGGCAGCGCGCTATATTTGAAAGAAACGTAAGTTTAAGGTCTGCCATTGTACAATATGGCGGACAGCGCGCGGTAAGTTTGAGATGAATTTTATGTGACTGTAAATGGTGGGTATGGCTCTAAGTATAAATGAATATGAAGTTCTAAAGTCGTCCATCTTCAAAAATGGTGGGCGCCGCGCTATATTTGAATTGAACCTAAGTTTAAAGTCGGCCATTGTACAATATGGCGTGTAGCGCGCGTTAAGTTTAAATTAAACATTACGTGACTGTCGTAAAACAGTACATTCTCCACATCTTCCACGAAAACGATGTGATAGTACAGTTTTGCATTCGCGAAATGGAAGTGTACAAGCCAGCGGAACGTGTCACGAAGCTATGTATGTATGTGCAAGAAGGGATTCCCTCTAACCTAACTTCGCCATTTGCGAATATGGCTAGCATAGCGCGCTACTTTTAAATTAGTTCTAACCTAACTTCGCCATTTTCCAATATGGCAACCAGAGCGCTAGTTTTAAAGTAATCTTTATATGACTTTGTGTTTTTTCGAAAAGAGTTGGCTGAATCGGTAAGATTCCGTACTCGTAATAGAACTATTCTTGGTTCGAATTCTGTGGCTTTAACCATCTCTTTTTCAAAGACACGCGATTACATACAATGTATGATCTTACTAACGTATCCACGATAACCCATAGGGAAGGAAGTGAGGGATTAACCATATGCATGAACAAACACTATTTCTCCCCACCTGGATATGCAAATGTGGTTGCAATGCCCGAGGAATAGAAAGAGAGCTATGTCTTGGATGTAAGATTCAGGATATGTAAGGACACTAAAAGTACACACATACATATTTATTCTTTACACAGTTGGAGAGTAAAATACCTTTCTTTTTACATTTCCTATTGTTATGAAAGAAAACTCACGCAAAATTCGAATCTGGTGCATTTAATAGTACCAGTAGAATCAAATTAACATTATTATGCAAGGTTTTGCTGTAAACAATGCAGATGCATCTGGCTCCCCACGACACAGTGAGACATTACATTCAAAGTTACAGAAGAAGACATTGTTTGTGAGTTAAAATACACAATATTCGTGTTTGAAATTGCACCATCAGATCATACCATGTGTAACAGATAGTTTAATTTTTATACGTCTGGAATTCTTGTATGTAATATCAAGTCCAAAAGTCTTACTTCGAGTAAATATTTGATTTGATGAAACTTTTGCCATAAATTATCAAATTTGAACTAATCAAACACCACGACGTCATACTCACATCGCAGAAACGATCCAAAAAAGAAATTCCCAGGCACTGACATCTGCCATCGTCCCAACCTACACAACAAAATTCCTTTCTCAAGTACAGTGGATTTTCCGACACCCGAGGGTCCGTGTAAATACACACTTTTCCAATCCGATCTCCTACATACAATGTGCAATCGTAACAACAACTGCATTCACCAGCCTGACCAAAAGTCTCGAACAAGCTTAGGCACTAATTTGACACATGGAAGTATAATTCGTACCTCCCAATGTAATTCATATAGCAACTTGTAATGCTGCTTATGTTCCAATACAAACAGATCCGAGACACAGAACACATGTGTACATCTAGCCCAAACCCTTGCCCTGTAAGCGAACGAAAGCTCAGCTTCTCTACAATTGAAGAACGGGATATCATTTTGTTTCGAGATGTACAATAATACATTTTTTTTCCTGGATTTACAAAATTCAACATTCAATGTACACAAAGCTTAAATGATCGTTTCGTTCCTAGTGGGAGTGAAATGTGGCAACCATGTGACGTTCTCTGTTTCATGCACCGAGAATTTCTTGGTCTCAAATAGACTGAATGATCTTTGAGATCGCATGTGTGGAGAGGTTATGTGCAAAGTTAAATAAGTTAAAGGCATTACGAATTTATCCTCAAAAAGTACGATTTGGTCCTTTCGCACATGCCCTTATACACAATGCTGAGGTAGATCGATCTTTAATTAATTTTGGCTATGTCCTCATCGGACACGACACTAGCGTATCGCTTCGCGAAGAATGTCTTTACTAATTGTTCATCAGTGTCCCGTAGGGACAGCAGGACTGTAGACCCAAATTTAGTAGTTTTCCGTTTAGCACGAACAATGGGATATGGTCTATTTAGTATTAATGAGCTGATATTGACGGAAGCGCAAGTAGCGCTGGCAGTGGCATCCTCGAATTTCTTTGTCAGATCCATCCTTTTTGTCTGTAAGGGGAAGAAAAACAATTGCATGTAGTGAATGCTCATACAGCAGAAATACGTTTATGACGTACCTATCTAAGAACAATAACTACCTCAAGTATATACGTAGCGTGTCGGGGTAAATGTTGCGCGTGGAGTCCGTAACTCTGAAACAAACAAGAGAATGACGTCAGCATCCATCAGCAATAAATATGGTCGCTCATACACTGTAGCAACAGTGTGTGGGGACCCCATAGACAGAATTGTAAGTAATCTGAGTATAAATGAGGCAAGTGAGTTTTGTTAGGGTGTGTCGATCCTAAATAGGTGTGTATCCTTTGTAGAGAGAGAGAGATAGAACATTGCTCGCAGATTCGACATACTGGACAGGAATACGAGAGAGTACAGGCGGTACAATGCTGTAGGAAGGCAGATACTGTGCGTTTAATACCTCCCTCAGATAACAGTGATTCTGTAGCACATTTCCTAGCCAGCGTGAACGATCTATTTAGGCACGTGTTACGTGATGTAGATGATAGTGATATGGTGGGTATAACAATCCAAAATGAGGTGAACCAGAATGATAAGCCTATCGGAATCAGTTTTAGACGGAAAGATCAGTTATCCGCAGACGTGATATATTTTGTGTTTGAAAAAGTCTCCCAGTCGAATTCTAGGTTCAATGCTCTGGACACGATGGTCTTAACCGTGCATTCGGTAAGATGCCCGTCGGATTCGGGAAACACACGATCACGAGTAGAAGCAGACCGTTCTCCGTAATGGCGCACCTCAAGAGAAGTATCGTGGATGTGAACGAAGAACAGAACTGCTTAGCACATGCCTTGGTAATAGCGATTGCAAAGGTAGAGAATGATCTGAAATACAATTCGTATCGAAGAGTTCGCAAGATACATCCTGTAGTCCAAAAATTATGTAATACGACCGGTATCGTTATGTAATTAAAACCGGTATCGATCTGTCTAACGGGGCGGGGATTCCCGAATTGGACAAATTTCAATAATACTTTCGGGAGTAAAAGATAGTTGTCTATCACGGTCTGAGCTGTGTAGACAATGTTCGAAGGGCAGGTCGACTCGGCCAAACGAATCATTCTACTGTACGATGATGTCGAAAGACATTATCACGTGATCATTAACATTACTGCTGCCACGGCTAGAAGTTACGTTTGTAAAGCGTGCAACAAATTGTGTAAAAGTGACGAAACGCACGTCTGCTACCAGACGTGTAGCGCCTACATGACCAGCCCCCCGTTCGCTTTCTCCCATGTCCGCTATCCCTGCGCCGAATGCAACAGGCATTTCAGAAGACGCACGTTTTTCGCGAACCACAAGCGGCGCACATCGAACAAAAAATCAGTGTGCGAACGTAAGCGGTGTTGGGACGGCTCGTGACGCACAACAATCACGAATGAATTAAAAGTTTCTGCGACAACTGTAAGCAGAATAAAGAAATCTAACAATCCGTGTTGCCTTCTCGTTGCAATAACAAGCTATTGTACTGCTTATGCAAATCGGGCGCCACAGAGTGCAACACCGATGGCGAATGCGCTAACGAGACGGTCGCCGAGAGTGCGCTGACAGGAACGAGGGTCATTAACGAGGTGAGACAGACCGTTCAGAAGGGTCATTAACGAGGTGAGACAGACCGTTCAGAAGGGTCATTAACGAGGTGAGACAGACCGTTCAGAAGGG